>BNJV01000107.1_pt1 | contig 37810 bp, 42 predicted proteins | sample 8540591 | NCBI WGS metagenome assembly BNJV01 (sample SAMD00202457, study PRJDB9452) | human saliva metagenome | host: Homo sapiens
AATCCAACCATGAAAGCTAAATTTGATGCCTTGAAGGGGGAATGAGGAAATAAGTTATGGAAGATGATTTTAATTATGAAAATTTGATAGATGATGTAACCGAGGCTATAAAAACTTTAACTTAGTAATTTTTATTGGCGCAGGAGTTTCAATTGCTCAAGGTTATCCTAATTGGAACAATTATATTGAACATCTTATTAAGTATTGGCAAGGACAAGTTTTATCGGTAAGTGGTGAAAAAGACTTGGAAGAGAACATCACGTAGTTTTTGATTTAATTAGCAAATCTAGTATTAGTAATAAACGTAAAGTGGATCTAGTAAACTATGAATTAAAAAGTTTTTTGGTGAAGATTTTTGAAAAAGCGACGACTAGATTTTGAAAAAGATATTTTTAAAAATCTATTACCATATTCAATAGTTAATCAAACAGTAGAATCTTTTAGCAAGTTTGAATGCAGTATTTATTACTTCTAACTACGACTATGAAATTGAAAATCATATTAAACGTTTAAAAGAATTCTGTAGTTACTATTAATGATCTCAATGAATTTACTAAGAACAAAAATGGGAAGCTACAATTTGGTGATGTTCTACATATCCATGGAACACCAGATTGTAATGTAAAGTATTTTGTCAGTTCATCCGCAGATTATTCAAAAACCTATTTAAAAAAATAGGGATAATTTTTGAAAAATCTAGTAACATGGTTTAAAGAGACAAAACCTACAGTTTTTATTTATCGGAGCAGGTCTTGAAGAAGATGAAATTTTTATCTTTACTTTGTAAAGATAGTAAAAACTATGCCTTGATGAAGTCAGAGAACACAGGTAATCAGAGAGCTGATGAACATTATAGAGGTGTTGTTGAGGGATTTTTTTAGCTCAGAAAAATCATACTCAGATTATTTGGTACGGAGATGAATTTGAGAAATTACCACTTTTGTAAAAATTAGTTGCTGATATTAATGAAAAATTGGGCACACATGATTTTTTTATAAACAGTGGAACAATCTTTTGAATCCTTCTATAAATCAAGAAGAATATAATAAAAAAATTTAGATAGTATTTCTAATGATTTTTAAATATCTAAGCTCAGTTTTAGATAAAGTTATTGAAAAATGATAATAATCAACTAGATCAGCTAATGTTAAATGCTCTTCTTCGGGGTGAAACTCTAACAGTAATTAAAAAGGTTTTGTCCTTGCATTTTGGAAGTTTATTGTTAAGAATATTGAAAAGTTATGATAATGACTGGGAAGTGCTTTTATAAAATAATTTATGAAGGCTCTCAAAATTACTTTTATAGATGATGTATTTTTTGTCTATAATTATGCGATAGATAATAATATTTCTAGTTTTACAAAATAATAATAAGCTTTAATGAACTGAGAGAAATTATATCCAAAGATGGATATATCGTTAATTCTAACTTTAATAAAGATAAAAACTCTTTTTGGGTTACTGGCTAGTAAGTACTTTTGAACAGCAAAAATCGTGATTTATATTTAGAGGAAGATAGTGAAGTAGAAGTTAACTTAAATTACGAATGTGTTAACAAATTAATATCCATACTAAATGATTCAGAATTTTTTTAAGTTATAATTACTACTCTATAGAGTATCAATTAAAAGAGAATGATGTTGTTAAATTTCTTTATGAGCTTCTAAAGTCCAAAAATTATTTATTGAAGAGGAAGAGTTTTTAGAAAGTGATTCTGAAGACTTATTAAGTACTAAATTAATTCAAAAATTGCTTGTTCAATTGGATAATGAAACTAATTTGGATTTTGATTTTATCAAGAGGTTAATTGATAAAATTGATTTTTCTGATATTCACTTTGAGAGGAATTAAACATTTTTTTATCAGAAAAACACCGAAGTATTATTAGAGAAAATAATATTAAAATACCAGAAAAACCTTATCGAAATTGGATATATTCAATAGAAGGAGGTTTTTGTTTCACAGTTTTCCATTTTTAACTCAAGAAAATCTTGTAGAGTATGATGAATCTAGACTTTTAGAGATATTAGTCAACGCAGAAAAGAAACAAAGAGGTTCTTCATTTTTGGAAGAAAAGACGATAAATGAAACGGAAAAATTTCTTGAGTACTGTATTAAAAGAATCAAACGAAATATCTAAAAAGGTTTCTGATTTATTAAAAATCATATAGATGACTTATATCCAAAAATATAAGAGACTATATGTAAAAAAATTATCTGTTCTTCAGAAATAGAGGATGATTTAAGAAATGTTATTAGAGAAAAATATTTAGGAGAATTAAATAAAGGAAGTTTTGATGAGAGTGATAGAAGTTTTTTGAGTATTACTTAACTCAAAAAAGATGACGAAAAATCAATTTTTTTGAAAAGGCTACTTAGTATTAATGTGAATGAACTTTCAACACCAAAAGGTGATAATAAACAATTAGATATACTTCATTTTATAAAATAGTGAAATGGGATCATTTTTTTCAATGTTTAATATCATTATTTATAAATCATTCAAGTTATAGAGATGTAATTATTCAAATAATAAATTCAGTAAAAAGATACCGATTATAGGGAGTTTGCTCAAGGAATTTTATTAAATGAATACGATCCAAACGGAATCAATGTAACTTACAACACCTTTTTAGGATTTGTGTATTATCATTCTACAATTACTATCGAAGTCGCAAAAGTTTTCACAAATGTAGTAAAGGATATACTAAACAAAAAAATTGAGGACAATCAAATTCTTGATAAAGTTTATCTAGTTGCTTTAGAGAGGGTAGATCCATCTATTGATTCATTTTTCTTTATCAAAGAATAACTATAGTCAAATGATAAAACATCATTTTTACAAATGATTATGAATTTAGATATTCGAAAAAAATGGTTGCGAGAATTATTCAAATTTGACTCAAGTGCAAACTATCTGGTGACAATTTTTATTTATTATATAATGAAAATCTTAAAAAAATAGATTTGCTTTATTTATAGAGGAATTAAGTGATTATGTGACAACTTATAATCAGAAAATATCCTTACGAGGAATGAATTATAAATTAAATCATGAAGAACTTAACAATTTTGATTTGTTGAAAAATGTTTCTAAAATTAATGGAGACTGATAAAAATAGAGAATGATATTTTCTATCTAGATGGTATCAAAAAGTATACTCCCATTATTATCTTTAGATGAAAGACGGAGTGTATTACAACATATTCAAAAACAGAAAAATTGTCCTCCTCCAGAAATTGAGAAATTACAAAAGAATTATCGATAATTTAAAATTTGTAAAAAAATAAAGAAATTAAGAGACTTCAAGAGATATCTGTAGATTTTTTAAACTAAATTGCCTAACAGATTGTGCTCAAGTTTAAGGTATGGAATCTCTAAGGAATTCTCTACCGTCCATTTTTACCCAAGGAAAGTCTCGAATGAAAACCTCATGAAACTAAAAAAAGCTGGAATTTTTCCAGCTTTTTTTATGTTGAATTAAATCGCAAAGAGATCGTTTAGGTTTTCTGCCATGGTTGGGTGGGTAAAGATTTGTTTTGCGATGTAAGTATAAAGGGATCTTGTTGTCCATAGCCATGGTGATCAGGTTGATAAGTTCGCCTGCGGCTTCTCCCAAAGAGAGTTGCTCCAAGGATTTCTTTGGTTTCTGGGTTGACCACGGCTTTGAAGGCACCTCGAAGATCTGCATTAACATGTCCACGAGGCATGGCAGCAACTGGCAATTCTTTAACAGCAACTGGAAGCCCTTTGTCACGTGCTTCTTGCTCAGTCAAGCCGACTTGGGCAAGTGGAGGAGCAATAAAGAGTGTTGTCGCATAATTGTTACGAGTTTCGAGATTGTAGCTACCATCGCCTGTAAGGTAGTTGAAGACAATGCGAAGTCATCGAGTGACATGTAAGTAAACTGAGGGCCACCATTGACATCCCCAACCGCAAAGACACCAGAGACGCTGGTTTCCAAATGACGGTTAACTTGGATCGCTCCACGATCAGTGACTTGGATGTCTGTGTTTTCAAGACCAAGTCCAGCTGTGTTTGGCTTACGACCCTGTTGCGTAGAGAAGGATATCAAACTCGAAGTTTCCCTTATCCGTTACAACGGTTAAGCTATGGTCACCATCTTTGATTTCTTGGGTATGAACGCCTTGTAAGAATTGAATACCATCTTCTTCCAGGTAGCCTTTTGCAAGAGCTGCGATGCTTGGCTCGATCCGTGGCAAGAATGCTTCAGAGGCATCCAGTACCGTTACTTGGCTGCCCAAGGTATTGTAGAGGTGGGCAAATTCCAATCCGATTGGTCCACCACCAAGGACACCCAGGCGTTTAGGTAGGTTTTCCAAACGTTGAATACCGGTTGAATCCACTGCAAATTTACTTTCAGCCAATCCTGGGATTGGAAGGATAGTTGGCACAGCACCAGTATTAATAATAATGGTTTCAGCTGTCAATTCTTCCTTTTCCTCACCAGCTTGAATTTCGATGACCTTGTTGGACACAAAGCCAGCCGTCGCATCGATGATGTCTACACCTGTTCCAGCAATCGTTGCGTAGTTCTTGCCATTGAGACGAGTGGTGACTGCATTCTTCTCATTCATGGCTTGCTCAAAATCCAAGCCTTTTTCTGCGGCAACAATCAAGGTCTTGGTTGGAATACAAGCGATATTGATACAAGTACCACCGTACATAGACTTGCTCTTTTCAATCAGAGCAACTTTTTTTCCTTGGCTTGATAATTTCGCTGCAAGTGTTTTACCAGCTTTACCAAATCCAATAACAATAACATCATACATTAACATATATTACACCTTCTTTCGTTTTCTATTGTATCAAACCCATTTTAAAAAGTCTGAAATCTGCTACGGGATTTTTTGGAAGCTCATGGGAAGTGGGAAAGAGGGACAAGAAGTCTCGTTTTTTGCTGTAAAAAATTAAAAAAAGAGCCAAAAGAACGCAAGGGCCAGCAAAAGCAAAGCGGTTCAAGTAAGGCTCGGGTAGGTTGGGGGAAAGCCCCTTAGACCTACCATGATTATATCATATCGATCAAAGAAATGAAATATTTACCAAAAGCCATTACCCGGTTACGGTCCGGAAAGAAGCGATTTGAAGATTTAAGTATAGAAACAGTAAGTAAGGTTCAAATTGGCTAGATAAAAAAATAAAAAGGTTGTTTATACAGCCTTTTCTATTTTTCTGTTATAACGGCAATCGAATGACTACGTTTTTATTCGTTTGAGCATTATCTGACAGTACCTAAAATATAGTAAAATCAACTATCCGCACTTAATTGGTGACTGATAGAATGTATTTAATTTTCATGGTATAATAAAGGGTCGGTGACTAGGGTGGTCACACATGAGTTAGAAAGAGCAAATCAGATGGACGGAATTATTAATGTAAAAAAAGAAGCAGGCATGACTTCGCATGATGTGGTCTTTAAACTGCGAAAAATCCTAGGTACCAAGAAGATTGGCCATGGGGGAACGCTAGATCCTGATGTGGTGGGAGTGCTTCCGATTGCAGTTGGAAAAAGCGATCCAGATGGTCGAACTTTATGCAAGATGAAGGCAAAATCTATGAAGGAGAAACCACTTTGGGCTTTTCTACCACGACGGGGATGCAAGTGGGGTTTAAAAGGAGACTTTCAATCTGCCATGGAAAATATGTCCAAATATAATTTGAAAAAAATGGGGGCAGATTAAGAGATTATACATTTTTAATATCAAGCTTTGAGCTATTAAAAGTTTCCATTTTACCGATTGGGAGTGTTGTTCGAGTGAGAGAAGGTGTGGAGCCTGTCATGATTGTTAATCATTGTCCAGATACTAAAAAGCAGAGGCAAAATGAAACTAGGACCATTTGGATTGGGCTTATCAATAGGGGGTAAAACATGGAAATACAATTAAAATTACGTGAAACTCAGAAGGATTTATCCTTGAGTCAAAAATTACCTGATGATGAACATTGGACTGAAAGGATTGAAATCGTTCAAGAAGATGAAGGTTATCGTCTCTATGCAACAGATGTAGAAATTCTTGTCTTGAAAGAATCAGAATATATTTCTAAAAGAAAAAGAATAGTCGCAAGAGGGTTAAATAAGGATTTGATTTATTATGAAGAAAAAGATTTGAACATTTTATGGGAACAAGCATACTGGCATGGAGTTTTTTTCAATTTAATTTAAATAACTATGAAATGACGTGTGTAGGTTCAGGTAGTAAAGGAGATATTTCACCTGTCACAAAAGATGGCATTCCGATTGCCGTTTATGCTGCAAAGTAATATTACAATTGCTGGAAAGAGAAATTTTTTCTCTATACTGAAAAATATTGACGAAATTGACAATTTACTGATGTTTTACGTAATTGATTATATTAGGGATATGACTTTTTAGATATTGATTCTTTATCTGCAAGATATCGTTTCTTTTATCAATTCAATGATCGCTCAGCTATAACGAAGGAACATTTAGATATGCTTCCAGAGGCTAGAAGACCTTCTAAGTTAGAGGCGTTTATCGTCTATTTTTATCAGCCTTCCTTGTTGTGGGTGTAAGCTTTGGTATCATTACGCCCTTTGTTCGCATTTTTAGTAGGATTACTAATACATTATATTTATACTATCATAAAGAATTGGAGAGATAGAGGTGAATAGTAGATTATTTACCTATTGATTTATTATTGATACTGCATTAAAAGAAATATTAAAAAGGTGTCACTAGCCTAATTAAAAGGCATGAGAGGATGGTTTAAATGATACTGGAACGAATGAAAAATTTTATTAACCACATGATGAGAAAGGAAATCGAAAGCAAACACATGAACAGGTATTATCAACTTAAAAGAAAAGAAGCAGGGATGACCTCGCATGATGTGGTCTTTAAACTGCGAAAAATCTTAGGTACCAAGAAGATTGGCCATGGAGGGACGCTGGATCCTGATGTGGTGGGAGTGCTCTGATTGCAGTTGGCAAGGCGACTCGGATGGTGGAATTTATGCAAGATGAAGGCAAGGTCTATGAGGGAGAAATCACCTGGGATTTTTCTACCACAACGGAGGATGCCAGTGGGGGAAGTCGTAGAGCGGACCCCAGTGGAAGCCCTTTAGATGCAACAGAGGTGGACCGCATGATTGCCCAGATGGTGGGAGAAATGGAGCAGATACCGCCTATGTACTCAGCAGTCAAGGTCAACGGACGTAAGCTCTATGAATATGCGCGGACAGGAGAAGAAGTGGAACGTCCTGTCCGACAGGTGACCATCTATAGTTTTGAAAGAACCAGTCCCATTTGCTACGAGGATAAACTTGCGCGTTTTAACTTCCGAGTAAAATGTAGCAAGGGAACCTATATCCGGACCTTATCGGTTGACTTGGGAGAGAAGCTTGTTGCTACCCTCATATGTCTCATCTGACCCGAACCAGTCGCCGGTTTGTCACTGGATGATGCCCTGACCTTAGAAGAAGTAGCTGAAAAAGTAGGGCAGGAGATTTGAGCTCCTTCATCCACTTGAGATTGGAACCGGGGATCTGGAAAAAGTAGAGCTGACTGTTGAAGAAGTTGGCGAAGTCCAAGTGGGACGCTTTATTCCGGTTGAGAGCGAAGCCAGAGAGTTAGCTGCGTTTTACCAAGGGAAATTGGTAGCCATTATGGAGGGAAGAACTTTACAAACCTCGCAAGGTTTTTCTGACAGAAAGTGTGTTACAATAAATTTATGAACATTTGTTATGTAACTAGTGAAAAAGAAATAAAAGCTCAACAGATACCGTTCTTGTCTTGGGCTATTTTGACGGTCTCCATCGAGGGCATCAGGAGCTCTTTTCGGACAGCTCGTACCATTGCCGATGAGCAAGGACTTCGAGTAGCTGTTTTAACCTTTCCAGAATCTCCAAAGTTGGCTTTTTGCCCGTTACCAACCAGAATTACTCCTCCACCTCCAAAATCCGGAGGAGCGCTTTAAACGGATGGAAGAATTGGGAGTTGATGATCTTTATCTCATTGATTTTACCAGTGATTTTGCGTACTCACGGCCCAAGAATTCGTTGCGACTTACCTAACTGCACTTCGGGCGCGTGTCTTAGTGGCAGGCTTTGATTATAGCTTTGGTAGCGACAAGAAAGTAGCTAGTGATTTGGGAACCTATTTTAAAGGGTCAAGTCATCGTCGTTCCACCTGTCCTAGACCAGGGCGAAAAATCAGCTCAACTCGTATTCGGCGAGGCGATTGCATCAGGCCAGGTCAAAGAAGCACTGATCTTTTTAGGGCTATCCCTTATCCAGCCGTGGCATCGTAGTCCATGGGGATGCACGGGGTCGTACCATTGGTTTTCCAACAGCCAATCTGGCGCCGATCGATCGCACCCATCTCCCTCAGGATGGTGTTTATGTCGTCGAAGTAGAAGTGCTAGGGAGACGTCACCGTGGGATGGCTTCTGTAGGGAAAAACTCGACCTTTGATGGGACGGAACTTCGCTTTGAAGCCAATATCTTTGATTTTTCAAAAGATATTTATGGACATACGATTCGAATTTTTTGGTTAGACAAGATTCGAGAAATGGTCAAATTTGACAGTGTAGAAGCACTCGTCGAGCAACTGCGCCAGGATGAGATCATGGCTCGTCAATGGACCAGATAATAGTTTGTTAGAAATTCTCCCTTAAGGGGAGAATTTTCTTTGTCTAAATTAAAAAATCACTATGCAAGCATGGAATAATTTTGTATAATAGAGTCAGCTAAGTGTGTCCAAAAAAAGAAGAGAAGAACATGATTACATTATTTTTGTCTCCGAGTTGTACATCCTGTCGGAAGGCCAGGGCCTGGTTAGAAAAACATGAGGTTCCTTTTAAGGAACACAATATTATGACGAGTCCTCTAACAACTGAGGAGTTGCGTAATATTTTAGCTCTAACTGAGAACGGTACAGACGATATTATTTCAACTCGTTCTAAAATTTTTCAGAAGTTAAATGTTGATGTAGAGGATTTATCGATTTCTGCTTTTGATCAAGTTGATTGAGGAAAATCTAGTCTTTTGCGTCGCCCAATTATTCTAGATAAAAACGGATGCAAATTGGTTTTAATGAGGATGAAATCCGTGCATTTCTCCCTCGAGGATATCGTAAGGAAGAGTTAAGATCTGCTACACTAAGAGCGGAGATCCATTAATATGAATAAGAATTATAGTTACCCACTCGATTTATCGTGGAGCACTGAAGAGCTTGCTTCGGTGCTTTCTTTTTTTAATCAGGTTGAACAAGCCTATGAACAAAAGGCAGATGCTCGTATCTACCTAGAAGCCTATAAGGCCTTTAAGAAAGTTGTCCCAAGTATTGGCGAAGAAAAGCGTCTGGGCAAAGAATTTGAAGAAGTCAGTAGTATTCACTTTATCGTGCAACCAAAGTTGCGAAAGAAAAAGGGGAAGGATGGTTTTCGATTGATCAATAGAAATTTGCTAAGACCATTGTCAAAGAGCAGGAAGCTATCTTAGAGAGCACCTGCATGACCAGTTAGCAATTATAGTCAAAACAAATCCGACGGATTTGGTGACTCAAATGGACCAAGAAGTGCAAGCAACCCTGGTTGGCAAGATTTTAGAAGCCTATCCAGAAGACCACATTTTTGCGGAAGAGGATGACCTTCGTGCACCTATTCGTTCCGGTAAGGTCTGGGTGATTGATCCCATTGATGGGACCAATAATTTTGTGACCCAAAAAGAAGACTTTGCTGTTATGGTTGCTTATTTTGAAGAAGGTATTGGCCAGTTTGGCTTGATTTATGATGTCATGCGGGATCATCTCTTTTTTGGTGGAATGGATTTTGGAGTCTTTTGCAATGAGCAAGAACTGAAACCCTTTCAAAATCGTCCCCTTAGCGATTTATTAGTGGCTTCCAATGTTGGCATGCTCAAGTCCAACGCTTGGGGCATGGCGGATCTGGGGGCAGAATGCTTAGGAATTCGGGTCTATGGGAGTGCAGGTATCAGCTTTGCCAAGATTTTATCCGGTGGTATTTTAGGCTACTTCAGCTATATCTGGCCATGGGACTATGCAGCAGCAGCCATCATGGGCGAGTGCCTAGGTTACTCTGTTTTGACTCTAGAAGGGAAAGAGCCTAACTATGAGACTTTGGAGCCCATCATGATGATCCCAACTTGTAAACTAGATGAGATTCAACCCTTTTTGAAGAAAGGAACACACGCATGACCTTTCCTCAAGGATTTAAAGAAAGTATCATCAACTACTTGGAGAGGAGGCTGAGGCCTTCTTTCAAACCTGACGAGCCGGCTGCATCTGCCTATCGGACTAATCCATTAAAGGCGGAGCAAATCAGAGGTGATGAGCCTATTCCAGGCATGCCTTGGAGTTACTATGGCAAAGTTTCTGGGAAATCGATTGCCCATGTCACTGGAGTGGTCTATTCGCAAGAACCGGCTGCCCAAATGGTAGCCCAAGTAGCCCATCCCAGTCCAGATATGAAGGTCTTAGATCTTGCGGCAGACTGGGTGGCAAGACGACCCACTTGCTCTCTTATTTGAGACAATCAAGGACTCCTCGTTTCCAATGAAATCCACAAGGGCCGCTCCAAGATTCTGGTCGAGAATGTCGAACGTTTTGGAGCCCGCAATGTCGTGGTGACCAATGAATCAGCTGATCGTTTGGCTAAGGTTTTCCCAGCCTATTTTTGATTTGATTGTTTTTGGACGCACCATGCTCTGGTGAAGGAATGTTCGAAAGCAGCCAGATGCTATGGACTATTGGCATCCTGATTATCCAGCCCAATGTGCTGGTCTCCAGAGAGAAATCTTAACAGATGCCCTCAAGATGCTGGCACCAGGGGGGCAGCTGGTTTATTCGACTTGTACCTGGGCACCAGAAGAGAACGAAGAAATTGTCTCTTGGCTCTTAGACGAATATGAGTTGGAATTGCTACCGATTGAAAAAATCAATGGCATGGTAGAAGGGATTGGACATCCTGAAACAGCTAGATGTATCCTCATCGTTTCAAAGGGGAAGGGCAATTTGTTGCTAAATTCCATATCTAGGAGGGCCTGAAGTCAAGAAGATCAAGGAAGGCCGTTCCAATCTAACGGCTGAGCAGAAAAAGTTGTGGCAAGCTTTTGCTCAGGATTGCCTGTCCATTGACCTAGAAGGCCTCTACCAATGTTTTGGAATCAGCTTCTACTCTTGCCGGTTGGACTTCCTGATTTGAAGAGGTCAAGGTAGCTCGCAATGGCTTGCACCTTGGAACCTTTCAAGAAAAATCGCTGAACTCTAGCTTTGTAGACTGGCTCTGAAGCCAGATCAAGTGAAGAAAAGCGGTCAGCTTATCGGATCATGAGACTTTCATCAAGTACGTAGCTGGGGAGACCATTCAACTGGAGCAGGACTAGTACCAATGGATGGTATCAAGTCTTGGCTGGAGGCAATGGTTTGAGCTTTTGCTACAAAAGTGACGGGACGGACTTTGAAAAATTTCTTTCCCAAAAGGCTTGAGATTTAGATAAATTATTAGGAAATGCGGTCTTTCTATGTTATAGTGGAAATAGAGTGATTCTTGCTAGAATACTAGAAGATGACCAGTGTTTAGAGATAAAATTTAAACGATATTTGATTATGATTCAAGGAGACTTACATTGAATAAATGCAAAAAGCTAGTCCTTGGGCTAGCAACAGTAGCACTTGCAGCTTCTCTTTCTGCCTGTGCGTCTTGGATTGACCGTGGAGAAGCGATTACAGCTGTTGGATCAACAGCCCTACAACCGCTCGTTGAAGGGTAGTAGATCGTTATGATAGAAGAACATCCCGGTAAGATTGTCAACTGTCCAGGGGTGGATCATACAGGGTCTTTCTCAGGTCAACTCAGGAGCTGTCGACATTGGAAATAGTGACCCTTTGCGAAGAAAAAGATGGCATCGATGCTGTAGCTTAGTAGACCATCAAGTAGCATGTAGCGGGAACAGCCATTATTGCCACAGAATATTTCTGTAGAACGATTTGACAACCGAACAATTGCGTAAGATTTTTACTGGTGAATATACCAACTGGAAGCAATTGGGTGGTGAGGACCTGGAAATTACCATTGTGAACCGGGCTGTAGGATCTGGTAGCCGTGCTGTGTTTGATGCCATCATCATGACTGGGAAAAGATCCAAAACAGGCTCAGGAGCAAGATTCAAATGGGATGGTGAAGAACATTGTTTCCCAGACTCCAGGTGCCATTTCTTACCTGGCCTTTACCTACGTGGATGATAGGTATAAAACTATGAAGTTAAATGGCTATGAACCAACTAAGGAAAATGTAGTGAACAATAACTGGCTAATCTGGTCTTACGAACATATGTATGCCAAGGAGAGCCAAGTAAATTGGCTAAAGAAATTCTTGGACTACATGATACAGATGAGGTCCAGCAGGAAATCGTTGGTATAAGATGGGCTATATCCCAATCAATGATATGAAAGTCAGCCGTGATCTTGACGGTAACATTACGAAGAAGATAAGAAGAATTAGGTAAAAACATGAACGAAGTAGCGTATGCTCAAAGTCCAATAATTCTCGGTTGGAAAAATTTGGTAAAACCATTACTTTCTGCTGTATGAGTTTGATCGTCTTTGTCGTAGCTTTGATTTTGATTTTTGTAGCCCAAAAGGGATTATCGACCTTCTTTGTCAACAAGGTCAATGTCTTTAGTTTCTTTTCGGATCCACATGGAATCCATCAGGGAAAAGAATCTGGGGCTTTTGCCAACGATCTTGGGTTCCTTCATTGTGTGTCCCTTTGTCTCGCCTTGGTGGCGACTAATTTTGCCATTGGTGCGGCAGTCTTTATGACAGAAGTTTCTCAAGGGAGCTCGCTCTACAACCAGCTATTGAATTGTTGGTGAGATCCTTCTGTTGCATACTGGTTATTGGTTTGCAAGTGGTGGTTCCATTTGTCCGTTCCATCTTTGGTGGGACAGGATTTGGGATCTTGTCAGGGGTCTTTGTCCTCTTTGTCATGATTCTTCCAACTGTGACCTTTATGACAACAGACAGCTTACGGGCAGTACCTCGTCACTATCAGGAGAGCGCAGTATGGCTATGCGGGCAAACTGGCAAAACGATCTGGCATGTCACCTTGAAAAGGCGCTCGCTCAGGTATTTTTACGGCAGTTGTCTTTGGAATGGCGCGTGCCTTTAGTGGAAGCCTTGGCTATCTCAGATGGTAGATCGGAAACTCAGCGGTTGTTCCAACATCTTTAACAACTCCAGCTTCCACCTTGACCTCATTTTGACCATGCGGGTATCGGAAATACAGTTACAGGGAACAGATTAACAACAACGTTCTCTGGTCACTTGCCTTGGTGCTCTTACTGATGAGTTTTGGCATTCAACAGCGTTATCAAATTGATCACGAAAGAAAAGAGGTGAAGAACTATGCACGCTATAGTAGATAGATAGCGACAGGGCTCTTCTACGCAACTGCTGGAATTATTGTCACTATTCACTGCTTTGACTTTATATCCTGTTAGAGGTTGCAGCGTGTCTGGACCTTCTTGACCAGCAAATCCTCTCTTACCAAGCAGGTGGAGGAATTGGATTCAGCTCATAATTCTTCTTCCTCTTAGTCATTACCTTGATTATTTCCTTCCCACTTTCTATTAGGGGCAGGGATCTACTTGTCAAGCATGCAGAAGGCCCATTGACCAATTTATCGGACCTGTATTGAGATCTTGTCTTCTCCCATCGGTCGTAGTTGGTCTCTTTGGTTATTTGGTCTTTGTAATACAGTTTCAACTATGGCTCTCGATTATTTCTGGGCCTTGGCCTTGACGAGTCTTTAACCTGCCAGCAGATGACACGAAACATTGAAGATAGTTTGCAGAATGTCCACCATACACAGAGAGAGGCTGGGTCTGAGCGCTTGGAATCTCTCGTTGGGAAACCGTATTCACGTGGTGGTACCTGAAGCATTGCCAAGCATTATTACGGGTGTCGTACTAGCTTCTGGGCAAGGATCTTTGGGAAGCTGCGACCTTGATTTATACTGCTGGTCAGTCTGCCCCAGCCTTGGATTGGAGCAACTGGAACCTCTTTAGTGTCACCAGTCCGATCTCTATTTTCCGTCAAGCAGAAACACTAGCGGTCCACATTTGGAAGGTTAATAGTGAAGGAACCATTCCAGATGCGATTGAAGTATCTGCTGGATCGGCCGCAGTCTTGTTGATCTTCATTTTGATTTTTCAACTTCGAGCGCGTAGTAATTGCCTCCATAAGAAATTAACCTCAGCATAAAAGGAGAAGAAATGTCAAAGTACAATTGGGATGAGAAACATATCATTACTTTTCCTGAAGAAAAAGTGGTCCTTTCGACCAAAGACTTGCATGTCTACTATGGTTCAAATGAATCTATCAAAGGGGTGGATATGCAATTTGAGAAGAATAAAATCACAGCTTTGATCGGTCCTTCTGGATCTGGGAAATCCACTTATCTTAGAAGTTTGAACCGGATGAACGATACCATTGATATTGCGCGTATGACTGGTGAGATTTGGTACGAAGGGATCGATGTCAACCGACCAGATATCAATGTCTATGAAATGAGAAAGCATATCGGAATGGTCTTTCAACGACCAAATCCCTTTGCCAAGTCTATCTACCGCAATATCACCTTCCCTCACGAGCGGGCAGGTGACAAAGACAAGAAGGTCTTGGACGAAATCGTCGAAAAATCTTTGAAGCAAGCAGCCCTCTGGGATCAGGTCAAGGATGACTTGCACAAGTCTGCTTTGACGCTTTCAGGTGGTCAACAGCAACGCCTTTGTATTGCCCGTGCCATCTCCGTTAAACCAGAGATTTTTGCTCATGGATGAGCCAGCTTCAGCCTTGGATCCTATCGCGACAGCTCAGTTGGAAGAAACCATGCTAGAGTTGAAGAAGGACTATACTATTATCATCGTGACCCACAGCATGCAACAGGCAGCTCGTGCTAGCGATTATACAGGATTCTTCTATCTAGGCGATTTGATCGAGTATGATAAAACAGCCAACATTTTCCAAAATGCAAAACTGCAATCAACCAATGATTATGTATCTGGTCACTTTGGATAGGATTTGGCAACATTGAAATAACATAAGGATGAAAACATGACAGAACCAATTTTGCAAGTCAAGGACTTGTCGGTTTATTACAATAAGAAAAAGGCACTGAATAGTATGTCACTGGATTTCACCCTAAAGAAATCACGGCTTTCAATCGGCCCTTCTGGATCTAGGGAAGTCTACCTTTGCTCAGAGCCATCAACCGGATGGGAGATTTGAACCATGAGGTGACAACGACAGGAACAGTCATCTACAATGGTCACAATATCTATAGTCCACGGACTGATACGGTGGAGCTCCGTAAGGAAATCGGGATGGTCTTCCAACAGCCCAACCCCTTCCCAATGTCCATCTATGATAATGTGACCTATGGACTCATGATTAATGGAATCAAGGACAAGCAAGTTTTGGATGAAGCAGTCTGAAACCTCATTGAAACAAACGCTTCTATCTGGGATGAGGTCAAGGATCGCCTGCATGATTCATGCTATCGGACTTTCCGGTGGTCAGCAGCAACGGGTTTGTGTAGCGCGGGTCCTTGCGACCAGTCCAAAGATTATTCTTTTAGATGAACCAACTTCAGCGCTGGACCCGATTTCTGCTGGTAAGATTGAAGAAAACCCTGTATGGGACTGAAAAGGACCGTTATACCATGCTCTTGGTGACTCGCTCCATGCAACAAGCCAGTCGGATTCCGATAGAACAGCCTTTTTCTTGGATGGCGATTTGATTGAGTATGATGACACCAATCGAAAAATGTTCTTGAACCCTAGCTCAGTAAAGAAACAGAAGACTATGTCTCAGGGTAAAGTTTGGATAGGAAAGGAAAAGTAAATGTTACGAGTTCAATTTTGAAGAAGATTTAGAAAAACTTGCATAACCAGTTTTTATGCATATGGGAAATGAAGTCTTGACCCAAATCAATCGTACGGTTCGAGCTTTTCGTCACTCATGACCGTGGATCTGGCCCGTCAGGTGATCGAAGATGATGCAGGAGATTAATGAATATGAAGTGAAAGTTGGAGCGCAAATCCTTTGAGATGATCGCCCTTCAACAGCCAGTTTCTCAGGACCTTCGCGATGGTCATGACGAGTCTTAAAAAGCAGTGTCTGACGTCGAACGTGATGGGAGACCATGCGGTATCTATCGCTCATGCAACCATCCGTATGAAGGGGAACTCCTCATGTCAAAGGTCTGTAGAAGAGAGATCAGCAAGATGGGTCGAAGTCAAAGACTTTGTTGAAATCAACACTTGGAGCTCTACTTAAAAGGGGATGTTGATCGGCCTATGAAGTAGCGAGCTCGAGACGAAAGAGATTAACGATGTATTATGATCGTATTCAAGAGTTGGCAACAGGAGAAATCAAGCATAATCCTGACTTGATTGTAACTCGGGGCGTGATTACTTCCAAGTCATCAACTACTTGGAGCGTATTGGTGATTACGCTAAAAATATCTGTGAGTGGGTTGTCTACTTCGAAACTGGAAAAATTGTGGAATTATAAGAAAAGTAAAGTCTGAGGTCATGATCTCAGACTTTATTTGTCTTTATAGACCTGGTTTGCCTCTTACCCTTACAGATTAGTAGGATTTATGTTAGAATAGAAGATGAGAAAAAATGAAGAAGGAGTTACTCATGCAAGCAGTTGCACATTTTTATTGATACATTTGTACCTAAGCACTATGATCTATTCTTAGATTTGAACCGCTCAAAGTAAAACTTTCTCAGGGAAAGTGACTCATTAGCGGAGAAGTAAAGAAGACTCGCATCTCTCTTCACCAAAAGAGTTTGACCATCGAAACATGCACAAGTAGCAGGGTCAAGAGCCGTCCATTTACAGTGGATGATGACAATGAAGCGGTCTATGTCGAATTCGAAGGGCACAGGTCAAATAAGCGATTACCCTTGACCTATTCAGGTAAGATCACAGACAATATGACAGGAATTTATCCGTCTTACTACACAGTAGATGGTGTCAAAAAGGAAGTGATTTCTACTCAATTTGAAAGTCACTTTGCGCGTGAAGCCTTCCCAAGTGTGGATGAGCCCGAAGCCAAAGCGACCTTTGATTTGGCTGTGAAATTTGACCAAGAAGAAGGGTGAAATCGTTCTTTCTAACATGCCTGAAATCGATGTGGAAAACCAGCGAAAGAAACAGGTATTTGGAAGTTTGATACAACTCCTCGTATGTCTTCTTATCTCTTTGGCGCTTTGCGGCTGGAGATTTGCAGGGTGTGACAGCTAAGACTAAGAATGGAACCCTAGTCGGTGTCTACTCTACCAAAGCTCACCCATTAGAAAACTTGGATTTCTCATTAGATATTGCCGTTCGTGCCATTGAATTCTACGAAGACTACTATGGCGTGCACTATCCCAATCCCTCAATCCCTTCATATTGCCCTTCCAGACTTCTCTTCAGGTGCTATGGAAAACTGGGGCTTAGTAACCTACCGCGAAGTCTACCTTCTTGTTGATGAGAATTCGACTGCCCAAAAGCCGTCAAACAGTAGCCTTGGTGGTGGCTCACGAGTTGGCTCACCAATGGTTCTGGAAACCTCGTGACCATGAAATGGTGGGATGACCTCTGGTTGAATGAGCTTCGCCAATATGATGGAATATGTCTGGCTTGGATGCCATCGAACCAAGCTGGAATATCTTTGAAGACTTCAAACAACTGGTGTACCTGCGCTTGGAAACGCGATGCTACAGATGGCGTTCAATCCGTCCCATGTAGAGTGAAAACACCCAGACGAGATCAACACCCTCTTTGACCCAGCGATCGTTTACGCTAAAGGGTAGCCGTCTCATGCACATGCTTCGCCGTTGGTTAGAGCGATGACGCCTTCCGTAAAGGGTTGAAAGATCTACTTTGAAAAACACCAATACGGAAATACCATCGGTCGTGACCTTTGGGATGCTCTTGGGCAAGCTTCATGGTCGTGATGTCGCAGCCTTTATGGATTCTTGGTTGGAGCAACCAGGATACCCTGTTGTCTCAGCTGTCTGTGAGAGAACGATACCTCGATCATCCGTCAAGAGCAGTTCTTCATCGGAGAAAAAGAGAAGAAAAAGGCCGTAAGTGGGTTGTTCCATTGAATAGCAACTGGACAGGTATTCCAGATACCTTTGGAAACCGAAGTCTTAGAAATTCCAAACTACAGTGCCTTGAAAGCAGCTAACAGCGGTGCTCTTCGCTTTTAATACAGAAAATACGAGCTCACTATATCAGTGACTACACGTGGGGAATTGTTAGAAGACATCCTTGCTGAACCTTGCTAACTTGGATAGCACTTCCAAACTACAAGTGGTTCAAGACGCCGTCTCTTAGCGGAAAGTGGTCAAATTTCTATGCAAGCCTCTTGCCAGTGATTGAACATTTGACAGAAGAAAGTTCTTACTTGGTCGTTTCTGCTGTTTCGAGCGTCTTGAGCTGGAATCAGTCTCTTTGTGGATGAAGGAACTAGAAAGCAAGTAGCCTTCCATGAGTTGTTGAAACGGATGAACCGTTACAACTTCGAAAACTTGGGACTGGAAGCTAAGCCTAGGTGAAAGCAGAAGAAGACGAAAAAGTTCGTCAGCTAATGATTGCTAATATGATTAGGCCAATGATGAAGCTGCACAAGCACAGACGAGCGCTATCTTTGAAGCGCATGCAGCTGATCTGAAAAACTTCCAGGCTGCCATTCGTCTGCAAATCTTGGTCAACCAAAATCAAAGCATCCAGGAAACCAAGGCAGCAGCCAACAATATCTGAGATACCTATGTGAAGACGAGTTGATGGAAACTTTTAAAGCGCCAGTTGGCGCTGCCCTTTCTTACTACCAAGGATGAGGAAACTTTGGAAGCTCTATTGAAGGGTGGAAGAACAAGGATGTGGTGAAACCTCAGGACTTGCTATGAGCTGGTACTTCAATTTCTTGCACCATGACTTTACCCAAGGGAAGAACCTGGACTTGGGCGCGTGAGAAACTGGGATTGGATCAAAGAAAGCACTCGGTGGTGATATGAGCTTTGATAAGTTTGTCATCTAGCCCAGCTAACTGTTTCAAGACCCGTGAACAGTTGAATGAGTACAAGGCACTTCTTTGAACCTCAATTGGATGATATGGCGATCAGCCGCAATATCAAGATGAGAATTAAAGAGATCGCGGCTCGTATCGATCTTATCGAGCGGGAGAAAGCAGCGGTTGAAACAGCCCTTCTAGCAACTAAATAAAGAAAAAAAAGCTCCTAGAGAGGAACCTACAGGTTTGTAGGCCTCTCTAAGAGTTTTTATTTTGCTTTTTTGAAATATGGGAGATGTTTGAGATTGCGATAGAGAATAACTGCGAAAACCGTTGTCAACGTCATCTTAATCAAATCTGGTAATACAAAAGGTAGGACGACCAGTTTTACGGTGAGATCCAAACTCTGGTGGGTAATGAGCATAAAACCTAAGGCACCCCCAATAAAGAGGACGACTTCCCCCAAGGCGTTAGCTAGGAAGATACGAATGGGCTGTCCCTTTTGGCCAGCGAGGCTAGAGGTAACCAAAGCACGAAGGGGAAAGAAGAAAAGGAATCCAGCAGTGGGACCGTAGAAGGAGCTGATGCCTCCGTGACCACCTGCAAAGACGGGGAGGCCAATGGCACCTAAGAGGAGGTAAATGAGAACAGAAAGGGTGGCTTCTTTTGGACGGTAGATGCTGGCGATCAATCCAATCGCTAAAGTCTGAAGCGTGATAGGAATGGGTCCAAGTGGGATTGTAAAAGGAGATAGGGCAGCAATCAGAGCTGCTCCAAGAGCAATTAATGTCATTGATTCTATTTTTTTCAAAACAGTAAACCTCGCTTTATTTTTATGGTAACTATTCTACAAAAAAGAATGCAAGCCTGTCAAGTCCTCTATTCAGCTGTGACAATTGTCTCCATCCTCATTTTAGGAAAGTTTAAGAAAAAATTTAGTCACGATTAAGGAAGAATCGGTAAACTATCCCTATCTAAACAAAGGCCTTGTTTAAATAATTTAAGGAATGGAAAGAATGCAAGCTTCGAATGAACAAAAGCAAGAAAGAACTGAAAAAATGATTGTCGTTAAGAAAAGTCCTAAGTGGTGGGCAACTGCCGCAACAACAGGAGGACTTGTCGTAGGAATGACTGGTGGATTTGGCTTGGGAATGTTGGCGACAGCCAATACGACTCCCCAACGCCAACAAGCAGCAGTAGCTACACAAAATAGTAACCAGCCTGCCCAAAACCATCAAGGACAAAATAGCCAGGGGAAGGATCAAAATAGCCCTTCAAATGCTCAAGGTTTCAAAGGACAAAATGGTGGTCCAGGGCAAGGACAAATGAACGGTCAACCACCTCAAGGAGGGGGGCCACAAGGTGGTCAAGGACAAGATGGATTTGGTGGTGGACCAGGCGGTATGCCACCGCGAGATGGCCAAAACGGTGGACCAGGACAAGGAGACATGAATGGCCAACCACCACAAGATGGAGGGCCTCAAGGTCAACAAGACAAGCAACAAAATGGAAAATCCAATAAAAAGTCCTCCAAGAAATCCTCTTCGAAAAAAATCGTCTAGCAATACAAACAATTTATCAAAGGATGAGACAGGAACAGCAGGCTAAGAAAAAAGTTGAAATCGCTATCTGAATGCTACTGAATGAAGCCTGGTCATGTTATAATAGAGTAGAAAATACTCGTCATCCCTGTATGGAAGAATGAGAAGGAGAAGTACACATGATTAAGATTCTATTAGTCGAAGACGACCTCGGTTTGTCTAATTCAGTATTTGATTTTTTAGATGACTTTGCAGATGTCATGCAAGTCTTTGATGGAGACGAAGGTCTTTATGAGGCTGAAAGTGGCATCTATGACCTCATTTTGCTAGACCTCATGCTCCCTGAAAAAGATGGTTTCCAAGTTTTGAAAGAATTGAGAGATAAGGGTGTCTCCACTCCAGTATTGATTATGACAGCCAAAGAGAGCTTGGACGATAAGGGCCATGGGTTTGAGTTAGGGGCAGATGACTATCTGACCAAGCCCTTCTACCTAGAAGAGCTCAAAATGCGGATCCAAGCATTGCTGAAGCGCTCTGGTAAGGTCAATGAAAATACCCTTTCGTATGGGAATGTGACCGTTAATCTCTCGACTAACTCTACGCTTGTTGAAGGAAAAGAAGTGGAGCTATTAGGGAAAGAATTTGACCTTTTGGTTTATTTCCTTCAAAATCAAAATGTTATCTTGCCAAAAACACAAATCTTTGATCGACTTTGGGGATTTGATAGTGATACGACTATCTCGGTTGTTGAAGTGTATGTTTCTAAGATTCGTAAGAAGTTAAAAGGAACAGACTTTGCAAAAAATCTCCAAACATTGCGTAGCGTGGGGTACATTCTGAAAGATGCTCAATAAAATTAAAAAAACTGTTAATGCGGATGACTTTTCTTATTTCATCCGCTATTTCGGACTCTTTACCTTAATTTTCTCAACCATGACCTTGATTATTATTCAAGTGATGCGGTCAAGTCTGTATACAACGGTTGATGAAAATTTAAAGATGCTGAGTAAAGATCGTTATTCTATTATTAGCTTGGCCAATCGTACAGGAAATGGGATGGGAAGAGACGAACCAGATGATGACCGACCAGAAGATGATGAGCCTGGTCCTGAGGATGGCCCTAGACCATCGGTCACTTCTAATAGTACAGCCATCCTCTTGAATGATAATTTTGAAAATGTAACGACGGACAATGGTTTCCTAGATCTAAAAACAGTGACCTTTAGTCGCAGCTATTTAAACAAGATCAAGCAGATTCAAATTACCAACCACTATAAGCAGAAGGAAAGCTATCGCGCTTATTTGGTGGATATTGATCCCTATGATTATATTGATGGGGTGAAATATGCCGTGATTATGACCAATATCAGCCAGTTGGAGCAGACCAGTGAAAAACACGAGAGCCAAATCGCCTTGGTCATGATTTGCTTCTGGGGTATTTCCCTCTTTGCAAGTATCTTCCTGGCTAAAATGAGTGTGAAACCTCTCTTAGAGAGCATGAATCGGCAGAAGGCTTTTGTTGAAAATGCTTCTCATGAATTGCGGACACCTTTAGCCGTTTTGCAAATCGTTTGGAAACCCTGTTCCGAAAACCAGAGGCAACGATCATGGAATCCAGTGAGAACATCGCCTCCTCTTTGGATGAGGTTCGCAATATGCGCTTACTGACGACCAATCTCTTAAACTTAGCCCGTCGAGATGATGGGATTAAACCTGAGTTTTGTGAAATCCCTCCCTCTTTTTTCGATCAAACCTTTGCAAATTATGAAATCATTGCCGAGGAAAATGATAAAATCTTCGAGTATGAGAATCATGTCGAAAGGAGTCTGGTGTCTGACAAGGTCCTACTGAAACAGCTGATGACCATTTTGTATGACAATGCCCTCAAATACACAGAGGAAGAAGGAAGAATACGGTTTGTCGCCCAATTCAAGGATCGCTATCTCTATCTTCGGGTAGAGGATAATGGACCAGGGATTGCAGACGAAGATAAAAAGCGGATATTTGATCGATTCTACCGAGTGGATAAGGCGCGTACGCGTCAAAAGGGTGGTTTTGGGTTAGGACTGTCCTTAGCAAAGCAAATCGTAGAAGCCTTTAATGGTACCATTACTGTTCGAGATAACAAGCCTAAAGGTGCTATTTTTGAAGTGAAACTAGCAACCAAGTCAGATAGTAAAAAGAAATCTAGTTCTAAATCAATGAAGAACAAGTAAGAGAGTGGGACAGAAATCCTAGCCTCTCAATTGTCTTTGGATTGTCGAGCAAGACGCAGTGGTTGAGTGGGCTCTACTACGCTGATTTCATCAGCTTTTACAGCCCTACTCAACTGTGCGGAGGTGGGACGACGAAATCGAATTCTAACGAATTACCGATTTCTGTCCCACTCTCTTTTTCATCTATTTCAAATAATCGCTATTTTTGTTTGACTAGTGTATAATAGTAAAAAAGAAAGAGGTGTCTTATGGCTTCAAAAATGTTACACACTTGTTTACGTGTGGAGAATTTAGAAAAATCTATTGCTTTTTATGCAGATGCGTTTGGATTTAAGGAATTGCGTCGCAAAGATTTTCCTGAATACAAATTTACGATTGTTTATCTTGGTTTAGAAGGGGATGACTATGAGTTGGAATTGACTTACAACTATGATCATGGTCCTTATGTTATTGGAGATGGTTTTGCCCATGTTGCCTTGAGTACACCAGACCTTGAAGCTCTTCACGCAGAGCATAAGGAAAAAGGTTACCAAGTAACAGATCCTAAAGGCTTGCCAGGAACTCTTCCAAACTATTACTTTATTGTGGACCCAGATGGCTACAAAGTAGAAGTGATTCGTGAAAAGTCCTTATAATCAGCATCATATAACTTGTGACAAAGAGCAGGTGTTACCACATCTGTTCTTTTTTTCTGCTTGAAAGTTGCCGGTTCAAAGTGACAGGAGATAGGACTGAGCTACTTTAATTTTACTACCATATTTTAGGTTTTATTTTCTAGATTCTAGAGTTTTCTACTGTTTTTTGGTGATAAAATTGCTATAATAAGAGTATGAAGAAATCCTACTTGAAAATACTTATTCTCATCCTCCTCAACCTCCTTTTCATCGGGGGAATTTATCTTGCTTATCAGAAGATTGAGGAAGCACGCGCTATCAAAAATTATAATCAACAGTTTTCCAAAGCAATCCAGGAAGAAGAAGCAGTTGAAAAAGACAAAGATACCATTCTTCAAAAAGGAATGGTCGGTCAATCTTATGTTGCTGCCTACTACCCGAAAAATAACGAAGAACCTATCGCAGTGGTCAAAGAGAGAATTTTGGCTGACGTTGGCTCTCTTCCCCAAGAAGAGAAGAAGAACCAGCAAGCAAAAGAACTATTGTTCTATCATACCGAACGTTCAGAAGACCCATTTGTCGGGGTTCATCCTTATCAGGTGAAGAAGACCCAGTACAAGTGGAAAAACGGTAAGTTCATCAAAGATGGGATCGACAAACTTCCCCTCTTTTATCTAACGGATGAGGGGACGGTCTTCCAATTCTCCCAATTGTTTACGGATGCTGATCTAGCCAAAGAAACCCTCTTAACAGAGTTGCGCTCTCAGCTGGTCTTCCTACAGTTAGGGGAAGATCGAATTGAAGAGCTGATGCAAGCTGTCTCAGCAAGTGATATAGCAAGCTGGCAGTTCACCTACAATCAAGGTGTTCTTTCTATCACACTTCCAGTTACTATTGAGGGCATGGAAACCTTCGATATGCCCCTTTCGAAGCTCTATGATGTGATTGATTCTGCTCGCCTGAATCCTGGAGATCGTGAAGCTTATGAGGCCTACCAAACCCAACGTCACGCTAAGATGGTTGCCTTGACTTTTGATGATGGTCCAGATCCATCGACGACTCCTCAAGCCCTGGATATCCTCAACAAGTACCATGTTAAAGCGACTTTCTTTATGCTTGGGAAGAATGTCTCTGCCTATCCAGAAGTGGCTAAACGGGTCCGTCAGGAAGGACATGAAATCGGGATCCATACTTGGAACCACCCTGTCTTAACTAAGTTGCCTTTGGAGTCAGCTCAAAAAGAAATCATGGATACCAAAGAAGTGATTCAAAAGGTGACTGGAGTGCAAACGAAGATTACTCGTCCTCCTTATGGTTCGATTAATAGTGCCATTCAATATGCAGTGGATCAAGCCTTTATCATGTGGGATGTGGATACCTTGGATTGGAAGAGTCATAACACCGAAGCGATCTTAGCAGAGGTGAAAAAACAAGTCAAACCAGGATCAATTATCCTGATGCATGATATTCACCAAACTTCGATTAATGCTCTCCCAGCTGTGATTCAATACCTTCAATCGCAAGGCTACACCATTGTGACGGTTGATGAACTCTTAAACCACCAAGTGGAAAGTCATCGCCTCTATTACAATCGTAATTAAAAAAATCGTTCGTAAAAATACGAACGATTCAGATTGAAGATAAAGTAATTTTAAAAACTTTCCTTAGGTGAGTACGGACGTCAGCGAACTTCGTAGAAGTTCCATGACTAATTATTGAGCTTAAGGTCTCAATAATTCCGAGTGCCTGAAACGATTGTGTTTCAGGCACTTTTCTCACGGCGGAAAGTTTTTTTCACATTCTTAAATGACTAAAAATATAAGTTGTTTTTTGAAAATCATCCAGCTGTTTTATGTAAAACAATAGTTTGTCTACATTAAAAAAATCGTTCGTAATACTACGAACGATTTTTCTTATTCTTCCCCTATATAGAGTTGAGCTCCCTTAAGGATCAAAGGACGAACAGGGGTTAATTTTTTCAAGCTTTTTAATTCTTCTGGATGGCTAACCAAGGTGATGACATAGCCTTCTTTGCCCATGCGTCCGGTACGCCCAGATCGGTGGATGTAGGTTTCGGCATCTCTTGGAACTTCATAGTTGACGACACATTCTAGTGAGTCGATATCGATTCCCCGCGCTACCAAATCTGTTGCCAGAAGGAGTGTCAGCTGATGATCCTTAAAGCGTTCCAGAATGACTTTCCGGAATTTGACGTTGACGTCACTAGCAAGTGAGACAGCGCTAACTTCTCGGTACTGGAGTTTCTTCAGCGCTCCCTAAGTCGGACAAGCTGTTGAAGAAAACGAGGCCACGAAAGTCTTCGACATTGGAGAGTTTTCTGAGGAGTTCAACCTTTTCTCGCTTATCCACTTCCATATAGAAGTGCTGGATATTGTCCAAGTTTTGTCCTTCCACTTGAATGGTTAGAGTATTGGGTTCGATTTGTTCTGGATCAAACTTGGTCGTTGCACTCATATAGATAAATTGATGATCTCGGGGCGCGTAGTGGCAAATCTTATCGACAAAGTGATACTGAGAGTCGCTAAACAGTTGATCAAATTCATCCAGGATGATGGTATCGACATTCATCATCTTGATTTTCTTTAACTTGATCAATTCAAAAATACGGCCTGGAGTTCCAATGAGAATTTCGGGTCCCTTTTTGAGGCGTTCGATTTGCCGTTTTTGACTAGAGCCTGAAAGGAAGAGTTGGGCACTGAGTCCAAGAGGTTCCGCCCATTGCTTGGAAACATCAAAGATTTGTCCGGCCAATTCTGTATTGGGTGATAGGATCAACAATTGTTGAGCTTTTTTAGGTTTTAGCTTGAGAAGACTAGGGAAGAGATAGGCCAGGGTCTTTCCGGTTCCTGTCGGGCTGACTCCAAGCACGTTCTCCCCTTGGGTGATCGGCTCAAAGAGGCGTTCTTGGATTTCAGTCAGTTGCTCAAAGCCGAGGGTCTTGAGTTGCTCTTGCCAGAGCGGTGGAAATGCTAGTGTCATATTAATGTTCGTCCTTAAAGTGTATTCCAGCATCTTGGCGCATAGCGTAGAGGGTTTGGTGAACCATCTGTCCTGTTTGAAGCCAAGTCTGGTAAAGTGTCTGGTTGCCTTCTGTCATTATACTTGCAAAGGCCTGAGCTTCTTCCAGCATGTTATGAGAAGCAGGAGTAATCGGAAGTTGGTAACTAGTTCCAGAATGATCTTGAAAGAGAACCTGGCTAACGGCTTCGATTCCACTTAAGAAAGGTTGCCGTCTGTCGTGTAAATTTCCGCAGGAAGATTGCTGGTCACATCTTTTCCGGCTTGAATGCCAATGACAAAGTCAGAATAAACCAAGCTACCATGTCCGTTCAAATCGATTGAATTAGGCAATTGCCGCGCTTGATAAGTTACTGATTCAGGTTGACCAAAGAGGCCGATTGCAAAGTAGAGAGGATAGACTCCCAAATCCATGAGGGCTCCACCCGCAAACAAGTCGGAGAAAATATTGGGAGTATTTCCTTTCAAGAGCTCGGGCATTTTAGAAGAGTATTTGGCATAAGTCATGTGGCCACCCAAGATGGTCTTGTCTTTGAGAAAGTCTTGGATGATCGCAAAGGCTTTTTCATGATAGTTGCGAGCGGCTTCAAAGAGATAGACCTGGTGCTCCTGGGCTAATTTAACCAACTCTTTCCATTCCTTGGGAGTGGTGACAGCTGGTTTTTCAAGGATGACATGTTTCTTAGCCAAGAGGGCTAACTTTGCCTGAGGATAGTGGAGTGAATTGGGACTAGCAATGTAGATGACATCTAGGTCACTATCTAAAGGCAATCAGGTCATCATAGAGAGCCACTTGTCCATAAGGTTGGGTGAAACTACGAGCTTTCTCCAAGGTCCGTGAATAGACCGCTCTTAACTCATACTGGTCTGTTTCTTTAGCTGCAGCAAGGAAGGAATGGGAAATGGCACTGGTGCCAATGATACCGAGTTTCAGCATGGCAGCTCCTTTCAATCAGGTATTTACTGGTTTCATTATATCATGTTTCATCCTAAAAAGATGGAATGGGCCTTTCTAATTGGGATGGAGGATAGGAGAGAAGTTCTTCTTGGAAGGTTGATGAAAATCCTTAGAAAAAAGGTTTAAGTCATGGTCAAGAGACCGCTTTTGTGATAGAATAAATAAGATTATAGAAAATGGAGAAGAAGATGCGAAACAGACCAATTATTATCGGTGTAACAGGTGGTTCTGGTGGGGGGAAAACCAGTGTTTCTCGTGCAATTTTGTCCCACTTTCCAGATGAAAAAATTGCTATGATTGAGCACGATTCTTATTACAAGGATCAAAGTCATCTAACCTTTGAAGAGCGGATTCAGACCAACTATGACCATCCTTTTGCCTTTGATACAGACCTCATGATTGAGCAAATCAATGAGTTGTTGGCTGGCCGTCCGGTTGATATTCCTACTTATGACTACGCAGAGCACACGCGTAGTTCTAAGACCTATCGTCAAGAGCCTCAGGATGTCTTTATCGTTGAGGGGATTTTGGTCTTGGAGGACAAGCGTCTTCGTGACTTGATGGATATCAAGATTTTCGTTGATACCGACGATGATGTGCGGATCATTCGCCGGATCAAGCGAGATATGGAAGAGCGCGGTCGGAGTTTGGACAGCGTCATCGAGCAGTACTTGGGAGTGGTGAAGCCGATGTACCATCAGTTTATCGAGCCAACCAAGCGTTATGCGGATGTTATCATTCCAGAAGGCGTGACCAATACTGTAGCCATTGATTTGATTACGACCAAGATTGAGAAGATTTTGAGCGAATCACGTGAAGGATAAGATAACAAGTGAGAGAGGTTAGGAAGTAGTGTCCAAGCCTCTTTTCCATGACAAATAGGGGGAAATATGAAAAAGTTAAGAAGGGAGTTTCACTCCAGAAGTAAGGCCTTTGCATGCCTACTGACCATGTGTGCAGGTTTTTCAGATGCCTACACCTTTATCGAAAGAGGAGGGACCTTGGCCGCGGGCCAAACGGGAAACGTGGTCTTTCTATCTGTTGGTTTAATTGGCCATGAAATCGCGGATGTGGAGGTCAAACTAGCCACCATGTTGGCCTTTATGATCGGGATTTTCTTGATGACCGTCTTTCAACGCTTCTTTAGCCATTCCGTTTGGCGACTCAGTACCTTGGTTCCCTTTGTTTTGACGACCTTGGTGGCAGGATTTCTTCCCAAAGAAGTGCCCAATGTTCTAATTGTACCTTTCTTTGGGCTAAGCTTGGGGATTGTAGCCATTTCCTTTGGAGAAGTAGATGGTTACGCCTACAACCATTCTTTTATGACAGGGAATCTCAAGAAGACCATGGTTGCCTATGGAAGTTTTGTACGGGAGAGGAAGATGGAGTTTTTCTGGGAGTCTCTCTTTATGACTTCTTTGATTGGGAGCTTTGTGGGAGGGGCTATTCTTTCCACCTTCCTCATCCAATATTACGGCCTTCGGGCCATCTGGTTTGTTTCCCTTGTTCTGACCCTCTTTCTCTCTTATCGGGCGATTCAATATGTTCGAAGGGATATCTAGTCACATTCAAACAGTTTGATCAATCGAGGCTGGGACAAAAGTCCTAGCCTCTAAATTTTCTTTGGATTATAGAGCAAGACGCAGTGGTTGAGTGGGCTCTACTACGCTGATTTCATCAGCTTTTACAGCCCTACTCAACTGTGCAGGGTGGGACGACGAAATCGAATTCTAACGAATTACCGATTTTTGTCCCACTCTCTTTTAATTGGGAATATTTGCTGGATACTTCTGATGGCAAGCTGGGTTGTTATCAAAGGTTGCTCCGTTGTAAATACTTAATTTTCTAACTAAAGTTTGGTATAATAAAGGTTATGAATATACAGGAAAAAGAATCACGTTACCAACTCTTACTAGCCCAGTTAGAAGCTCTTTTAGAGGGTGAAAGCAATGCCTTGGCCAATTTATCCAATGCCAGTGCTTTGCTCAATCAAGCCCTCCCTCATTCGGTCTTTGCAGGTTTTTATCTTTATGATCAAAAAGAGCTGATTTTAGGCCCCTTTCAAGGTCAGGTTTCCTGTGTCCACATTGCCTTAGGAAAAGGCGTCTGTGGAGAAGCAGCAGAGAAAAGAGAGACGCTGGTGATTGAGGATGTGACCCAGCATGCCAATTATATCTCTTGTGACAGTCGCGCCATGAGTGAGATTGTGGTTCCCATGGTTTTGAAGGACCAGTTGCTGGGAGTGTTGGATCTAGATTCGGATCGGGTGGGAGATTATGACGATCTAGATCGCCTTTATTTGGAACGTTTTGTAGCCATCTTGCTTGAAAAAACAAATTGGAATTTTAGGATGTTTGGAGTAGTAGACTAATGTATCAAGCCCTCTATCGTAAATACCGTAGCCAGACCTTTGGCCAACTTGTAGGGCAGGAGGTTATTGCGACGACCCTTCGACAAGCTGTCGAACAGGGGAAAATTAGCCATGCCTATCTCTTTTCTGGACCTCGTGGGACGGGGAAGACCAGTGTGGCAAAAATCTTTGCCAAGGCCATGAACTGCCCCAACCAAAAAGGGGGAGAGCCTTGTAATGATTGCTATATCTGTGAAGCCATTACCAATGGCAGTTTAGAGGATGTTATCGAGATTGACGCAGCCTCAAATAATGGGGTAGATGAGATCCGAGATATCCGCGATAAATCTACCTATGCGCCTAGTTTGGCTCCTCATAAGGTCTATATTATCGATGAGGTCCATATGCTCTCAACGGGAGCCTTTAATGCCCTTCTCAAAACCTTGGAAGAACCAACAGAAAATGTAGTCTTTATCCTAGCAACAACGGAATTGCACAAGATTCCAGCAACCATCCTTTCACGGGTTCAACGCTTTGAGTTCAAATCCATCAAGACGCCAGCCATTCAAGACCACCTAAAGCTGTTTTGGATAAAGAAGGGATTGATTACGAAGAAGAAGCTGTAGCCATAATTGCCCGTCGGGCAGAAGGTGGGATGCGGGATGCCTTGTCCATTTTGGACCAGGCCCTCAGCCTGACAGCTGGTGCCCAATTGACCACTGCGACGGCTGAAGAAATCACAGGTTCCATCAGTCAAGAAGCCTTAGATCTCTATGTTGTAGCCTTGTCAGCACAAGATGCAACAGCTGCCTTGGACCAGTTGAACCTGATCTTTGATAATGGGAAAAACATGGCCCGCTTTGTGACGGACCTCTTGCAGTATTTACGGGATCTCTTGATCGTTCAGACAGGTGGGGAAAATCTCCATGTCAGTGAGAGATTTAACCAGAATCTAGCCATTCCACAAGCCACCCTCTTTGCTTGGATTGATCTTGCGACAAGGAGTTTAGCGGATATCAAAAACAGCCTGCAGCCGAAAATCTATACGGAGATGATGACCATTCGTTTGGCAGAATACAAGGGTGAGGGCCCTTCGGCTAGCCAAGCGGCTCTTCCAGCAGATTTTTCAGCACAAGTAGACCAGCTCAAAAGAGAAGTCGAGTCTCTGAAGAATCAGTTAGCTCAAGTAGCGAGTGGGGCTCCTGCAGCTAAATCAAGAGCTGCTCGTCCTCAGAAGTCTAGCAAGGGCTATCGAGTGGACCGTAATAAGCTTCAAGCTATCTTACAAGAAGCAGTTGAAAATCCAGATTTAGCCCGTAACAATCTCATTCGCCTACAGAATGCTTGGGGGGAAATTATTGAAAGCCTAGCAGGGGCAGATAGGGCTTTACTGGTTGGTTCACAGCCGGTTGCGGCCAATGAACGCCATGCGATTTTAGCTTTTGAGTCTGCCTTTAATGCCGAACAGACCATGAAGCGAGATAACCTCAATACCATGTTTGGCAATATTTTAAGCAATGCGGCAGGTTTCTCTCCGGAGATTCTGGCTATTTCAATGGAGGAATGGACCCAGGTTCGGGCGGAATTCTCTAAGAAAGCTCGTGGTCACAAGGAAGAGGCAGAAGTGGCAGAAGAGTCCGTCATTCCGGAGGGCTTCGATTTCCTCTCTGATAAAATTATAGTTCAGGAAGACTAGGATGTGCTTTTTCCAGAAAATCATGGTAGAATAACAATATGAATAAACGTCAATTTTGGACTATGGCTATCTTTACAGCCTTAGAAACCTATTTTTTTAATGATGCTGTGATGAGGGAAAGCTACCTGGCAGCTATCTTTTGGGCTCTCTTGATATTGAGAAATTTACAAGTCAGCTATATCTTAGGAAAGTTGGTCGAAAGTATCGATCAACAGCTTAATCAGAAAAAACGAGATAAGTATAAAAAATAAGCACCAAGTGGTGCTTATTTTTTATGAGCTGTTGGCTCTGTTTTATAGATCCCACTGCTTGAGGGAGATTTCGCCACTGTTGAGCCAGCGTTCTTTGCCGTCCGTCAGTTGGACTAGTAGTTGTCCACTGTCCGAAATATCCTTGGCCAGGCCTTGGTAGCTAGTCTGATTTTGTTCGAAGCGGACTTCCTTACCTAGAACTAGTGAGCGTTGCTTGTAGAGGTAGATCAGCTCCTCCTCTGGACTATTGAAAAATTCCTTCCAAATCTCAGCAATCAGTTCATTGCGAGTAATGGGAGGCTGGGAGTCAAAGAGGGAACCAGCCTTGTCCTTCAGTTCCGTAGGGAAATTAGTGATGGCAAAATTAAGGCCGATACCAATGATAACATCTGTGATGAGGCCTGTTTCGATGGAGCTGATGGCTTCAGTCAAAATGCCACCAACTTTTTTTCCCTTGTAGTAGATATCATTGACCCACTTAATATCGACATCCAATAAGGCTAGATTTTTCAGAGCCTTGTAGATAGCAGCTGCGACCATGAGGGTATAGGCGGGAGCTTGATCAAAGGGGAGATTGGGCTTGATGTGGAGCGACATGTAGATTCCCCCTTGAGAAGGGCAGAAGTAGTCGCGCCCAAAACGTCCTTTAGCAGCTGTTTGATAGGGAGCCAGATAGAGGGTATAGGAGTCTCCTTCAGCTTCCATAGCATTCTTAGCGTCCAGTTGAGTGGATTGGGAATGAGGATTGTAGGAGACTGTTAGAGGACAATGCTCCTCGATAACTTGAGGAATTAGGAGATCTCCGGAAAGAATCTTGTAGCCTCGTTTTTTAACGGACTCAATCTCAATGCCTTCCTTTTCTAGACGCTGAATGGCCTTCCAGATAGAGGTGCGAGATAGTCCCATTTCTTGGGCTAGTTGTTCGCCGTTGACATAGTCTTGAGCTTGTGCCAAGGTTTGGTATAAAATTTCGTGTGTTTTCATGGTTCTTATTTTCTAAAAGAATGGAAGATCATCCATTCTTGGTACTTTCTCTTAAGGTGAGTTTGGTTCCTAGCATGGTGAGGGTTGGTATTTCTCTTGGAGCTAGGACTTGTTTATTAAGGACGTCCATAGCAGTACGTCCCATTTCTTCTGTAAAAACAGTGATGGTCGAGAGGGGAGGAAAAACTTGCTTGGCTAAACTGGTATCGTTAAAGGAAATGAGTTGGATATCATCTGGGACCTTAATGCCGGCTTCTTGAAAGGCGCGGAGAGCCCCAATGGCCAAGCTATCACTAGCAGCAAAATAGGCATCTGGTAAGGGTGAGCCAGACTGAAGATGAGAGGAAATGAGGTCATAGCCTGATTGAGCTGTAAAACTACCTGTGAGTATGAGTTCAGGGTGATAAATGTTTCTTTCAATACAATAGTTTCGATAGGCTCTTCGCCGAGGATCGGGAATACTTTCCAATAGGTCAGTCGTTTTTTCCTCTCCGGTTAGGAGACCAATTGTTTGACACCCTTGCTTTCGTAAATAGTGAAGGGCAGTCTGTACAGCATTTTCAAATTCAGTCGTGACACAAGGATGTCCTTGGTTGAGAGTGTTACTATCGACAAAAACCAGAGGCTTGGCTAGCTTTTCTAGCTCTACAATCTGAACTCTACTAAACTTTCCAATACAAAGGACACCAACAACTTCCTCTCCTAATCGAAAGGGAATATCATTGAAATAGCGGAGGATGCCATAATCGAGATCCTGTGCTCTTTTTTCAATGCCTAAACGGATGTTGTAGTAGTAAAGGTCGTCCAGCTCTCCCTCTTCACTTTTCCATTGGATGATGACAATTTGTTGTTTTTCTTTCTTAAAGTTCCCACTTTTCTGATGTCTGGTGTAGCCTAGTTCGTCAGCAACGGTCAAAATTCTGTGGCGGGTTTCCTCTGTTACAGAAAGACTAGTATCTTGATTCAGCACACGTGAGACAGTGGCGATGGATACGTTAGCGAGACTGGCAATATCCTTTAATGTAGCCATAAGTTTTCTCCTTCTGTCTTCTAGTATATCATAGCTTTGGCCTGGTTAGTGTAGTTTACTAAAATTTTAGTAAACTAATTGATTTGCTTTATGAAAAGGGTTACACTAAAGATAAATAACTATATAAGTGAGGTAATCGCAATGAATACTCAAGAACTTCGGAACGCTTTTCAAACAGTCTTTGGAGCAGAAGCGGATCATACCTTCTTCTCACCAGGTCGGATCAATCTAATCGGTGAGCACACAGACTATAACGGGGGTCATGTCTTCCCTGCAGCTATCACCCTTGGTACCTACGGAGCAGCTCGCAAACGCGAGGATAAGCTTCTTCGTTTCTTCTCTGCTAACTTTGAAGACAAGGGCATCATTGAAGTTCCTCTTGAAAACCTTCAGTTTGAAGAGGAACACAACTGGACCAACTATCCAAAAGGCGTTCTTCATTTCTTGCAAGAAGCTGGTCACACCATTGATGTGGGGATGGATGTCTATGTCTACGGTAATATTCCAAATGGATCTGGTCTCTCTTCTTCAGCCTCACTAGAGATGCTGACGGGCGTCATTGCGGAAACCATCTATGGTCTTAAAGTGGATCGGGTAGAACTGGTTAAGATCGGAAAACAAACGGAAATCATTTTATCGGGGTCAACTCTGGCATCATGGACCAGTTTGCCATCGGTATGGGGGCTGACCAACGGGCCATTTATCTGGATACCAACACTTTGGAATATGATTTGGTGCCCCTTGATTTGAAAGACAATGTCGTCGTGATTATGAATACCAATAAACGCCGTGAATTGATTGATTCAAAATACAATGAACGCCGTGCGGAATGTGAAACAGCTGTTTCAGAATTGCAAGCTAAACTAGACATCCAAACCTTGGGTGAATTGGATGTCTGGGATTTTGATACCTATAGCTACTTGATCAAGGATGAAAATCGCATCAAACGAGCTCGCCATGCGGTACTTGAAAACCAACGGACCCTCCAAGCTCGCAAGGCTCTGGAAGAAGGAGACTTGGAAGCCTTTGGACGATTCATGAATGCTTCCCACGTATCCTTAGAACACGATTATGAGGTAACTGGACTTGAATTGGATACCTTGGTGCATACAGCCTGGGAACAAGAAGGAGTGCTTGGTGCTCGTATGACGGGAGCAGGCTTTGGTGGTTGCGCCATCGCCCTTGTTAACAAAGATAAGGTTGAGGCTTTTGAAGAAGCTGTCGGCAAACGCTATGAGGAAATCGTTGGCTATGCGCCAAGTTTCTACATTGCAGAGGTTGCGGCAGGGACACGGGTGCTTGATTAAAAAGGAGATAGGATGACAGAACTGGTATTAGATGCATTTGTCACAGCCGTCATTGTGGCAAGTGACTATGAAGAGATGGATCGGATTTATCTAAAAAACCGCGTTATGAGTCGCATTGGAGAAGAAGGGCTAGACGCTCCCAGCTCATCAGGCTGACTTGATCGCACTCAAAGATCAGCTGGTGGAAATCGCTGTTGCGAATAGTAAGATCCAAGATAGCTTGGCCGCAAAGGACAGCTTGGGAGCAGAGTTGATGGATTGGATCACCCCCAGTCCTAGTCAGGTCAACCGCTATTTCTGGGAGAATTACGGTCAGTCCAAGGAAGCCGCGATTGCGGATTTCTATGCCCTCTCTAAGCGCAATGATTACATCAAGGTCAAGGCGATTTCGCAAAATATCGCTTTTGAGGCAGAAACTCCCTATGGCTCCCCTTTGAAATCACCATCAATCTGTCAAAACCTGAAAAAGATCCTAAAGACATCGCAGCGGCGAAGCTAGCTAAAGCTAGTCATTATCCGGCCTGCCAACTGTGCTTTGAAAATGAAGGCTATCAAGGTCGCCTAGACCATCCTGCCCGTGCCAATCATCGGATCATCCGCTTTGACATGGACGGTCATGATTGGGGCTTTCAATATTCCCCTTATGCCTACTTCAATGAACACTGCATTTTCCTCGATAGCCAGCATGTTCCTATGGCCATTAGCCGCAAGACCTTTGAGCGACTCTTGACCATAGTAGAGACTTTTCCAGGCTATTTTGCAGGCTCCAATGCAGATCTACCCATTGTAGGGGGCTCCATCCTGACTCATGATCATTACCAAGGCGGACGCCACACCTTCCCTATGGAGCTAGCTCCTGTTGAGGAAAGCTTTACCATTCCGGGATTTGAAGAGGTGTCACTAGGAATTGTCAACTGGCCCATGTCGGTTCTTCGTTTGCAATCAGATAACAAGGAAGAGCTGATTAACTTGGCGGATCATATTTTAGCAAGCTGGCGAGGTTACTCGGATCCAGCTGTGCAAGTCCTAGCCACATCTGACGGTCAACCCCATCATACTATTACCCCCATTGCACGAATCCGTGATGGGCATTATGAACTGGACTTGGTGCTCCGTGACAACCAAACCTCACCAGAGCATCCAGATGGCATTTATCACCCACATGCGGATGTGCAACACATCAAAAAAGAAAATATCGGCCTGATCGAGGTCATGGGCCTAGCCATTTTGCCACCTCGTCTCAAAGAAGAGCTCAAGCAGGTTCAAGACTATCTGCTTGGACGAGAAAGCAGTGTGGCTAGTTACCACCAGGGCTGGGCTACTGACTTGAAGCCACTTACCCATCCATCACAGACGAAGCAGAGGCAGAAGCTATTGTTCGTGAATCAGTTGGTCAAATCTTTGCGCGCGTGCTCGAAGATGCCGGTGTCTACAAGCGAACAGCAGAAGGCCAAGCAGCCTTTGGACGCTTTGTCGCGACACTTTAAGTGTGGAGAAGAGGCAGAAATTTGGTACAATAAGAGAGAAGACAAAGAAGCGAAAGGAAAACAAATGGCAATACTCGTACTCGGAGGAGCTGGCTATATCGGTTCCCACATGGTAGACCGTTTGGTCAATGAAGGACAGGAAAAAGTCGTCGTGGTAGATAGCCTGGTCACAGGCCACCGTGCAGCGGTGCATCCAGATGCCGTCTTTTACCAAGGAGACCTAGCGGATCAAGACTTCATGCGCACGGTTTAAGGAACATGCAGATATCGATGCGGTCATCCACTTTGCGGCCTACTCACTAGTCGCGGAATCTATGGCAGATCCATTGAAATATTTTGACAACAATACAGCTGGCATGGTCAAACTCTTGGAAGTCATGCATGAATGTGGGGTGCATTACATCGTCTTTTCTTCAACCGCTGCCACCTACGGTATTCCAGAAGAGATTCCGATTCTTGAAACCACTCCACAAAAACCGATCAATCCTTATGGCGAAAGCAAGCTCATGATGGAAACCATTATGCGCTGGGCCGATCAAGCCTACGGCATCAAGTATGTGCCTCTTCGTTATTTTAATGTAGCGGGTGCTAAACCTGACGGCTCGATTGGCGAAGACCATGGGCCAGAGACCCATCTCTTGCCGATCGTCTTACAAGTAGCCCAAGGCAAACGCGAGAAGATCGCAATTTTTGGAGATGACTACCAGACACCAGATGGCACCAATGTTCGGGACTATGTCCATCCATTTGACTTGGCAGATGCCCATCTGCTTGCGGTGGAGTATCTCAGAAAAGGGAATGAATCGACTGCCTTTAATCTGGGCTCATCGACCGGATTCTCTAATCTTCAAATCGTTGAAGCAGCCCGCAAGGTGACGGGACATCCGATCCCACTAGAGATTGCAGATCGTAGACCAGGAGATCCAGATACCTTGATCGCATCCTCTGATAAAGCGCGTGCTATCCTCGGATGGCAACCAAAATTTGATAATATCGAAACCATCATCCAAACAGCCTGGGCATGGCATTCCAGCCACCCAGATGGCTACAATGATCGATAAGAAGAGGACTGCGAACATCATTTTTGAGGGTTTTCTTATACATCTATATCTACAGTTGATCTTGTTAAATGACTGGTTTTCAGACGTCAGTCATTTTTCTTAAACATCATAAAATAGTGAGGGATTCAAAATGAATAAAACTGTAAAAAAATCTGACTATCCTGTTAACAGCTAGTCTCCTACTAGTTGGTTGCGGA
>BNJV01003006.1_pt1 | contig 37806 bp, 39 predicted proteins | sample 8540591 | NCBI WGS metagenome assembly BNJV01 (sample SAMD00202457, study PRJDB9452) | human saliva metagenome | host: Homo sapiens
AGGCTTCGTGGAATTGTTTACGGTAATCTCCTGGGGAGAGGCCGACCTTCTGTTTAAAAGCCTTTGTAAAGTAGGAGTAGTTGTCATAGCCTACTTGGAGGGCGACTTGGTAAATGGGGGTATCGCTTTGCGATAGCATCTCTTTTGCGGCAGCCATCCGTTTATCGGTGATGTATTTCACCAGGGTTTCGCCGGTGTCGCGCTTAAACATCCTTGCTAGATGATCTGGACTAAGAAATACCATCTCTGCCAGCTTGGTGCGACTGATATCTTCCTTGTAATGGTGGTCGATGTAGTCGGTGATCCGCTGGATGAGATTGGATTGGTGTTCTAGATCGATCACATAATGGCGAGCAGAGCTCCAGTAATCACCGATATAGGCTTCAAAAGCTTCGATGGCATGAAACCGCCGTTCGAAGAGAAATTGATGGTGTTTGTTTTGAAATAACTTGTGAGCGAGAATGCCGTTCTTGTCCAGATAAATCCCAATTTGCTGGGTCCAGTCTAGCTGGAGTTCACTCAGAGCTGAGAGCGGGATGCGATCTTGATTCTCTAAGCTATGGATGATTTGGAGAAGCTGTTCCGTTTGTAGTTGATTTGTAAAAGTGAGCGATGTCCGATGAGCGGGCTTTTGAGGTAGTGGAGGCAAAGAAGCATAGGAGTGGATACTGTTCCAATGGAAGACTTGTTCGTCACTGTATTGGCAGAGTTGCAGAGCCTGCATCAAGAGCGTCTCAAGGGAAATGGCATCTGAATAGAGAAGGATAGAGGATCGGTCTAAGTCTTGCTGGATCTTCTGCTGGATAGCCTTTAGGAAGTCTGCACACTCTGTAGTCTGATTCTTTTTGAAGAGGCAGAGGTAGCGATCGGTCTGGCTTTCGATTTTACTGAGGGCGCAGTAGTGGACAGGGAAATCCAGGGAGAGATCCTTGATACAATGGCGGAGCTGCAAGCGCCAAGAAGGTACGCTGGGGTGAAAGTCTTCTTCACCTAAGTGGAGAGTGATGAGGACTAAGAGGTAGTCTTCATGCGGTTTGGGGCTATAGCCTCGTTTTGTTACTTCTTGAAGGAGCAGTTCTGCTTGAGATGGACGCGGTTTTCTCAAGTAGTCATGCCAAAATTCAGCTTCTTTTTGCTCTTGCTGGGCTAATTGGGTCGCACTCTTGTGGCGCTTGATCTTATTGAGGGCTTTTTGAATGATAAATTCTAAGCGATCTGGGTCAATCGGCTTGAGGTAGTATTCAAAACTTTGGAGTTCAATGGCTTTTTGGGCATAATTGAAATCAGCATAATTGGTGAGGAAGATCGTTTGAATGTCATATTTTTCTGACCGGACCCAGGCTAGGAGATCTAACCCACTGCCTTGTGGCATCTCGATATCACTGATCATGAGGGCAATCGGGTGACTTTGAATGATGGCTTGGGCTTGGCTCAGACTGGAGGCAGTATATACCTGCTCAATGCCCAAGGCTTCCCAATGGATGGTTTCCTGTAGGGCTTTAATGATAAAACGATCATCGTCAACGAGTAGGATATTCATGTGTGTCTCCTTTGTAGGGTTCGTAAGGAAGGCTCAGTTGGATGCGGGCCCCTCCTTGGGATCCATTTGAAAATTGAAGGGTGTAGTGATCTGGATAGAGGAGATCTAGTCGCTCCCGTGCATTGGTCAAACCAATGTGGTGGCCATCTTCTGTGACTAAGGATTTTTTCTCTGCTAGATCTTGTAAGATAGCGGAGCTAAAACCAGGACCATTATCCTGAAGGCAAATGGCAAGGTGTTGGTTTGCTTCTTCATGAATAGAAAGCTGGATGTGGAAGGAATCTTGGAAAGAAAAGCCGTGTTTGATGGCATTTTCCACAAAGGTTTGTAAAAGCAGAGGGGGAATAGCCGCATCTTTCAGACCAGGATCCCAGTCCAGGTCAAAGTGGATGCTGTCCCCATAGCGGATTTTCTGGATTTCTAGGTAATTTCGGATATGTTGGATTTCATCTGCTAAGCGATTGAAATCTTGATTGGCTTGAAAGAGGTGGCGCAAGTAGTTGGAAGTCACCTTGGTCAATTCCTCGATTTCCTTATAGTCCTTGGTTTGGAGCATGCTGTGAATCATGGAAAGCATGTTGAGGTAAAAATGGGGTCGGACTTGATTTTTGAGGTAATTGAGTTCGACTTTTTTGAGGTTGAGTTGCGCGTGGTAGGCTCGAATTTGGAGGTCTTTCATATGGATCAGGACCTGATTGAGCTTGTGATTGGCCTGATCGATCTCTAAGATCCCTTGGTCTTCGATCACATCTAGCTTGGTAGAAGCAGCATCTAGCTGAGAAAGACGTTGGGTGAGTCGTTTGATCGGTTGGATCATCCGTTGACGAATATAAAGGATCAGAATGGTAGAGAGAACGGCGATGATCAAAGGAACCAAAGAAAGAAGGGTTTCCAGTACGATATTTGTACGGAAAACGTCTCCGTAATCAACTGTCACATACAGATCAAAAGGCAGGTGGGTTTGATTGCTATCGGCTTGAATGACGGAATCTGTAACATGGATCTGGTTGGGGCGATCGATGGATAAGCGCCCTTTTTTCCCAATATTGAGCTTTTGCAAGGGTTTTAAAATATCCTGGGTAGAAATGATGGCATAGATAGCCTTGCCCTTGTAATGGAGGGATTTCAAGAGATAATCATGCTGGTTCAGGCTGATTCGTTGCCATTTTTGATTGGTCTTGTCTGTTTCTTTGTCATAGGTCTTAAGATGATCTTTCAATTGTACATAGTCCAGGTAGGGCAGTTGAAGACTGGAAGCATTAAAAAAATGGGGGATATCTCTTGTCTCTATGAAAAAGGTAATGGGGCTATCCATCTGGTACTGAAACTCCGTAAAATCGATCCGCAATTTTTTTAGATTTTCATGAAAATCCGTGAAATCAAGCGGAGTATTGAGCTCTGTCAAATAGTCGTTGTGACTAATGGTACTGTACATAAAACGCTCAACGGAGTGAAGCTCTGTATTTAAGGAATCCGCATAGATATGAATCGAGTCCTCTAAATGGAGCATATTTTGGTGTTTAATAAAATTTCGGCTAATCCCACCAATCAAAAGGTTGATCAAGGTATTGACAACTAAGAGGAGAAAGAGTAGGCGCGAAAAAAATTGAATCGAGTGATCTCGTGTACTTCTGTGAATAGCTTTCATAATGAGCACCTCACATATATTATAGCACTATTTGAAAACGGATTCATGAACAAAACCGATAGTAAAGTAAAAAAAATCGGGAAAGTGCATGTTTTTGTGTGGAGAAAACGGAAAAGTGGATGAAGATTCACGAAAAAGTTCTATAAAGATGGAAAAGATTCCTATAAAATAGAGGAGAAAGAAAAGGAGGGCCTTATGAAAAGCGAAGTTAATGCGAAGCAGAGCAAATTTAAGAAAAATATTCCTTTATATGTGCTGCTCCTGCCATCGATTATTTTATTGATTTTATTTGCTTATATCCCTATGGCGGGTCTAGTCATCGCTTTTAAAGATTACTCTCCCGCTACTGGGATATTTGGAAGTCCTTGGGCTGGTCTCAAGTATTTTAACCAGTTCTTCTCATCCTTCCAATTTGCGACAACCATGAAGAATACCTTGAAAATTTCTATTTACAGTATTCTGGTTGGTTTTCCCTTGCCGATTGTTCTAGCCATTATTTGCAACCAGATTCGTGTGGGCAAGTTCAAAAAAATCTTTCAAGTAACGACTTATTTGCCTCATTTTATCTCGACCATGGTCATGTGTGGGATGATTATTCTCTTTCTCTCCCCAAGTAGTGGACTGTTAGCCAATGTCCTCAAATTGGTTGGCTTAAAGATGCCTGCCCTCTTATCTAAACCAGGTAGCTTTGCAGGTGTCTATGTCTGGAGTGATGTCTGGCAACATATCGGTTGGGATAGTATCATCTATCTAGCCGCTCTATCGGCCATTGATCCGACCTTTTATGAGGCAGCGACCATGGACGGGGCGAGTCGATTGCAAAAATCCGTCATATTGACTTACCCTTACTGTTACCAACGGCGATGATTCTCTTGATTCTCAGAGCAGGAAGCCTACTCAGTGTTGGTTTTGAAAAGGTCTTGCTCTTGCAAAATCCACTCAATCTGGCAGGAAGTGAAATCATTTCGACCTATGTTTACAAAGTGGGGATGATTAATTTCCAATATAGTTATTCGACAGCGATCGGTCTCTTTAATACCTTGGTTAACTTGATCATCTTACTGTCGGTCAACTGGTTTGCGAAACGCTATACCAAGACAGGATTATTCTAGAAAGGAGGAGAAATTGTGAAATTGTTTCAACATGCAAGAAAGACCAAGTCAGAAATCCTCTTTGATATTTTTATCTATGGTCTAGCGATTTGCTTGATTCTCTTGATTGTCTACCCTTTGTGGTTTGTCATTATTGCCTCCTTCAGTAATCCGTCTGATGTGGCAACTGGTAAGGTTTGGTTTATCCCGAGGGAATGGCGACTAGATGGCTATCAACGCTTGATTGAGCAACCTTTGTTTCTAAAGAGCTATCTCAACACTATCCTCTACACAGTTGTAGGGACCATCGTTGCCCTGGTCATTAATATCCCGGCTGGTTACGCCTTGTCGCGAAAGGACCTCTTTGCTAAGAAATGGGTCAGTGTCTTCTTTATCGTTCCCATGTTTGTCTCTGGGGGCTTGATTCCCATTTATTTGACAGTTAAACAATTGGGCTTGGTCGACACCTTCTGGGTAATGGTCGTACCGTTTGCAGTATCTCCTTACAATATCGTTGTAGCTCGAACTTTCTTTAACAATAGTATTCCAGAAGGGATGTGGGAAGCCGCCCAGATCGATGGTTGCGGAACCATTTATTACTTCAGAAAGATCGTGCTCCCCTTGTCCAAGGCTATTATTGCCGTTATTGGACTTTGGACAGCAGTAGGGATCTGGAATTCTTGGTTCAATGCCCTGATTTATTTGACCAATGAAAATCTCCAACCCCTACAACTGATCCTGCGCCGTCTCTTAATTAGTAATCAAATGTTGCAATCGCAAGCAACAGGGGAGGTAGCTTCTGACCTCCGTATCAAGGCTGATATGATGAAATATGCAGCCATCGTTATCTCAACAGCACCGATTATGATGCTGTATCCATTCGTCCAAAAATACTTTAATCAAGGTGTCATGATAGGGGCCTTGAAAGAATAGGAGAAGATCATGAAAAACAGGAAATTTGCCTATCTGCTCTTTGGAGCAGCTGCTTTAGCTGGCTTGACGGCTTGTGGAGCTTCCACAAATAAATCAAGCAACGACAAGAATGATGGAAATACCTTCAAGATCACGACCGTTCGTTGGTCGGATTGGGGGGAAGACTATCACAAAGGTTTTCTAGATGATTCAGCCAAGGAATCAGGTATCAAGATCAAATGGGATACCATGGTGGCTGCAGACTGGTCTGATAAGAAATCCGTTCTTGTTGCCAGTGGAGATTTACCAGATGCTTTCTTGGGATCCAATGCCTTCACGGATTCTGAAATCGCTCAGAACCAAAATATGTTCATTCCATTGGAAGATTTGATCAAGGATAATATGCCCAACTTGAACAAGGCCTTTGAAAAAGAACCAAAATTAAAAGCTATGGTGACCAACCCAGATGGTCATATTTACAGCCTACCTAAGAAATTGCCAATGCGGCCAATCGTCGGCAACCAGCTCTTTATTAATAAGAAATGGTTAGACAACCTTGGCTTGAAGATGCCGGAAACCTATGACGAATTGGTGACTGTTTTACAAGCCTTTAAGGACAAGGATGCTAATGGCAATGGGGATGTCAATGATGAAATTCCATTTGGCTCTGGTAACTTTGATCCGACCTTCTCTTATATCTTGCCATTCAACAACCGTCTGGGTGGAGATAATACCTATGAAATGTCCGTCAAAGATGGCAAACCGGTCTACCTCCGGACGGAAGAAAGTTATAAACAAGGGATAGCGGCTATGCATGAAGCCTACAAGAAAGGCTTGATCGACCCTGAACTCTTTACAGAAGATACCTCCATGTCTGTTGCCAAACGGATGGACAAGGGAGTGGCGCGTGTCGGTGTATCAAGTGGTTGGACAGCAGATGCAACCTTTGGCCAACATGCCAGCGAATATGCTCCTCTTCCAGCATTGAAAGGCCCAGATGGCAAACAATATGTCATTTCTGACCCAGATCATTTGAACTATGGACGCAATGAAATCCTGATCACGAATAAGTGCAAGGACCCTGCAAAAATTGCTCAAATGGTTGGATAAATTCTACACGGATGATGCCAGCATCCAAAAACTTCTATGGATCCTTTGGTATTGCGACTGAAAAAAAGATGGCGATAAGTACAAGGTCTTGGCTCCAAAAGATGGTAAATCTGCCGATGAATGGGCTTGGATCAATTCCCTTCGTGACTTTGGACCAAAATATGTGTCAGATGATATCAATAGTCATGTCGACATCGACCAAACACAAGGTGATGGTCTCAAATTGAAGATGGACAAAGAATTGAAACAATATGCTTTGCCAGCTTATCCAAATGTCATCTACTCTCAAGAAGAATTGAACAAATTGTCCTCTATTTATGTCGATATCAACTCCTATGTTACCCAACAAGCTTCTAAATGGGTAGTAGAAGGTGGCGTCGAAAAGGATTGGGATGATTACAAAGCAACCTTGAAGAAGATGGGCATTGATGACTTTATGAAGATTCAACAGGATGCCTATGATCGTTACCAAAAAGAAGTGAAGTAACAGGGGGCTAAATGGATTCAAGTAAGTAACTCAGGGGCGTAGAGCCCCTGAGTGCTTCCCTAGAGGAAGTAGCAGAAATTGAGATGAAGAACAAGGAGAAGAAGATGCAAAAATTATTTTCATTGGATGGACGCTTGGTCAAGACTTTGACCCGGTTGACAGACATCATTATCTTGAATACCTTGTTTATCGTTTGCTGCCTTCCGATTCTCACGATCGGTGCATCGCTTACGGCTTTAGCAACCATGTGGCACCGCTTGTTGAAAGGGGAAGATACGGATCTCGTCTTTCATTTTTTCCGTCTCTTTCGAGCTAATTTCAAGCAAGCGACGGTGATTTGGCTGACCTGCCTAGGACTATCTGCCCTTCTTTATCTGGATTACTGTCTTTTTTCAAATACGGCTTTCTTAAGTGAGTATGGGATTTGGATCTTGCTTCCCTTTATCGTCCTTCTATGTGGAGGGATGACCTTGATCTTCCCTTATATCGGCCTCTTTGAAGATCCTACAAAAAAGGTCTGTCTGAATAGTTTCCTCATTGCTCTCTTAAATCCTATTCAAATCATCTTTCTTATCTTCTTCAATCTGGCAGTGGTTTATATCAGTCTCAGTAGTCCTGAACGGTTACTGACAGCTATTTATCTCTTTACCTTTGGTGGTTTTGCTCTTTGGAGCTTCTTGAATGTTCGACTGACCGATCATATCTTTTCAAGGATCCAAGAAAGAGAAATCTTTGAAAAATAAAGTCAAGCAAGTGGGACGTATGTTTTACAGAATATTATTTAAATCGAATAAAGTTTCCTAGTTTTTAGGAAACGATAGAGAGTAGCACAACTTTTTTTGCTAAAAAACTAAGTGATGCTGAAAAGAATAAATGATATAGACTTTTAGCCTTATTCAAACATATGCTGAAACTTTCCGCTGTGAGAAAAGTGCTAGAAACATAATTGTTTCTAGCACTCGGGAGTTTTGGAACTTTAGGTCCAAAACTAAGTCATGGAACTTCGAAGAAGTTCGCTGACGTCCGACCTCACCTAAGGAAAGTTTCTCTGGTGACTTTTTCTCAATCCGAAGTTTCCTAGAAAATCTAGGAAACTTTTTCTATTTCATAAACATTTCACATTTCTTTTCTATAATAACTATAACAAATGATGAAAGCGTCCACATTGTATTGTCGTGGACCTTGAAATGGAGGGTGAGATCATGCTCTTACAACAGGCAATCGCCTATATTTCTCGAAAAAGAACGAGGAATCTAGTTCTCTTTTTGATTCTCCTCTTAATCCTCTCTTGCTTGTATTTCTGTTTTTCACTGATGCAAGTGGGAGGAAGGCTGGAGGACCATATCAAACAGTCGGCTGGGACTAGCTTTGCCCTGACCAGTAAGCAGGGGGATACTCCCTTTGCTCTGAAGGAAGCTGAAAAGGTGCAGCAGTTAGCTGGGGTAGGATCCATGGTTCCTCAATATGAAAGTCCCGTTCGTATTCTTGGTAAAGAAGCGGTGACTGGACAGCAGTCGGTAGAGCGGGATGATCTGGGTCAGGAAGCCAAGCAAGCGCTAGGTGCTGTCTTTACTCAGAAGACAGACCATCACCTGGATTTCCGGAGTAGCAGTTTCCAACTGGTGCAAGGCAAACACTTATCCGACAAGGCTCGCGGACAGATCTTGATCCACGAAGAGTTGGCTAAGAAGAACAAGCTAAAGGTCGGAGATTCCTTGACCTTATCCAGCTTTCAGATGGGGGAGACTCCTACCAAAGAGCAAACCTTTAAAATCGTTGGGATCTTTTCGGGTAAGAAACAGGAAAAATTCACAGGAATGACCTCTGATTTGAGTGAAAACCAAGTCTACCTCCCTTATGAGGATGCGACTAAGCTTCTTGGTCTCAGTCAGCAAGAAGTGACCCAGGTCACCTTTGGCGTCAAAGATCCTGAGAAAATCGATGCCCTCTTGAAGCAAGTCAAAAGTTTGGATCTGGATTGGCAATTGCTACGCGTGGTCGAAGATCGCAAGGCCTTTGACCAGATGAAGGAATCCTCTCAGACCTTAGAAGGCCTGGTACGGATCATGATGATCGTCCTCCTGGTGACAGGAGCTGGTGCCCTATCGCTCTTACTCAGTCTCTGGACACGGGAGCGGATCCACGAAATCGGGGTCCTCTTATCCATTGGGAAGAGCAAGGGCCGGATCTTTAGACAGTTCCTCTTGGAAGTGGTGCTGGTATCCTTACTAGCAGTGATCCCAGCCTTTCTCATCGGTCGGATGGTCAGCCATCGTTTCTTAGAGCAGTTTGTCGGACAGACGGGTCAACAGCAGACTCTAGAATTACTCAACCAAATCCCTCAAGGCCTTTCCTTAGGAATTGCCTATGCTAGCCTCTTGTGCTTGATCCTTCTGTCGCTCGGTGTAACGACCAGCATGATCTGGCGTAAGAGTCCAAAAGAAATATTAACAAAAATGAGTTAAGGAGAAATGACACCTATGTTAGAACTCAAACATGTATCCTATAGTTACCAAAGCTACCAAGAAGAGATCTTCTCAGACGTGAACTATCAGTTCGCAAATGGGACATTTTACAGCATTATCGGTCAGTCTGGAGCAGGGAAATCGACCCTCCTCTCACTCTTGGCTGGTCTGGACAATCCCAAGAAGGGGCAGGTTCTCTTTGATGGGGAGGACATCCAGACCAAAGGGTCTAGCTACCACCGCAAGCACCATGTCTCCCTGGTCTTTCAGAATTACAATCTGATTGACTATTTGACGCCACTTGAAAATGTCCGTCTGGTCAACAAACAAGCTGGGAAAGACATTCTCTTGGAGTTGGGATTGGACGAAACGCAAATCAAACGCAATGTCCTGCAACTATCTGGAGGGCAGCAACAGCGGGTGGCTATTGCGCGTGCGCTTGTTTCAGAAGCGCCTGTCATCTTGGCAGATGAGCCGACAGGAAACCTTGACGAACAAACAGCCGGTGACATCATTGCCATTTTGAAGAAGTTGGCCAAGGAACGCCAAAAATGTGTCGTCGTCGTCACCCACAGTAAGGAAGTGGCAGAGGCCTCCGATGTGGTCTTGGAATTGAGTCGCCGTAGCCTCGTTGAGAAGAGCAAGTAAGGAGGGAATGCTATGTTGCGCAATGCTTTTGCTTATATCACACGTAAATGGCCCAAGTCTCTCTTGCTCTTTGCCATCATTCTCCTCATGGGGACCTTGAGCTTGATCGGACTCTCCATGAAGGGAGCGACCCAAAAAGCTTCATCGGAAAGTCTGGGATCCATCACCAATAGCTTCTCCATGCAGATCAACCGCAGGACCAATCCGGGAACCCCTCGGGGAGCTGGGAATCTCAGAGGAGAAGATATTGAAAAAATCAGCCAGGTAGAGGGGATCACTTCCTCCATCAGGCGGATCAATGCCATCGCAGATATCATAGACCACGAGATCATTGAGACTGAAGAAACCCTGCAAAATCAATCTCCAGAGCGGGCCAAATACTTTAAAAACACCCTGATGGTGACGGGGGTCAATGACTCTTCTAAAGAAGATAAGTTTGTCTCTGGAGCCTACAAGCTGGTCCAAGGAGAGCACCTGACCGATAAGGACAAATCAAATCCTCATGCACGAAGATTTGGCGAAAAAGAATGGCCTCAAGGTGGGCGATAAGGTGCGTCTCAAGTCCAATCTCTACGATGCTGACAATGAAAAAGGGGCCAATGAAACCGTCGAAGTGACCATTAAGGGTCTGTTCTCAGGGAAGAACCAAGCTCCTCTAACTTACGCCCAAGAGTTGTATGAAGATACCCTCATTTCTGACCTGGATACAGCTGCCAAGCTCTACGGCAATACCGTCCAAACAGCTACCTATGAGGATGCGACCTTCTTTGCCAAAGGGGATCAGGACCTGGATGCCTTGATCGAAAAAATCAAAGCACTCGACATTGACTGGAACCTCTATGACCTAGTCAAGAGTTCTTCTAACTACCCAGCCTTGCAAAAATCTATCAGCAGCATGTTCCAAGTGGCGGACTACTTGTTTATCGGTAGCCTTATCTTTGCTAGCTTGCTTCTCACCCTTCTCCTCGTCTTGTGGCTAAATGCCCGTCGCAGAGAAGTGGGAATCTTATTGGCTCTAGGACTTTCTAAGGTACAGATTGCGAGACAATTCGTGGCAGAATTAGTCATGATTTCCATCCCAGCCTTCCTCCTTTCCTATGGAGTCGCAGGTCTTCTTGCCAAAGCAGTGGGAGATACGGTGCTTAAAAATGTAACCAGTGGCATTGCCAAACAAATGGCTCAAGAATCCTCTGCAGCCAACCTTGGTGGAGGAGCTGAGGCAGAAAGCTTCAGTAAGACCCTGACAGACCTCCATATGGACATCCAACCGAGCCAACTGCTGGTTGTTGTCTTGGTCGGTGGGCTGCTCTTAATTCTGGTATCCATCCTTTCTTCACAATGGCTCTTGCATAAGAAACCAAAAGATCTCTTGGTGGATGTCGAATAAGAGATTGTTTCCTAAAATAGAAATAGGGTATAATAGGAGGTAGAAGAAGTTTCTTAGATAAAAGGAAAGTGTATGAAGATACTAATCGTAGAAGATGAAGTCCTGATTCGCGAAGGGATGAGCGACTATCTTATGGAATGTGGCTATGAGGTCTTTGAAGCAGGCGATGGGCAGGAGGCCCTGAACCTCTTTCACAGAGAAGCGCCGGATCTTGTCTTGCTGGATATCCAGCTACCTATTCTCAATGGCTTGGAGGTCCTCAAGACCATCCGGAAGACCAGCTCAGTTCCTGTTCTCATGCTGACGGCCTTCCATGATGAGGACTATAAGTTGACAGCCTTTGGAGAGTTGGCAGATGGCTACCTGGAAAAACCCTTCTCCTTGTCCCTCTTGAAGGTCCGTATCGAAGCTATTTTTAAAAAGCTCCAGCCTTCTCGGGTCTTCACCTATGGAGAGGCACGGGTGGATTTTGAGAGCTACACAGCCAGCTTAGCTGGGCAGGCCATCTCCATGAATGCCAAGGAGTTGGAAATCTTGGAATACTTGCTCCAGCATGAGGGCAAGGCCCGGACCCGCTCTCAGATCCTCGATGCCGTCTGGAAGGAGACAGAGGAGATTCCTTTTGACCGGGTGATTGATGTCTATATCAAGGAACTACGAAAAAAACTAGAGCTGGACTGTATCGTAACGGTACGCAATGTCGGCTATAAATTGGAGAGACCATGACCAAACGGAGTATCTTGCAAAGATCTTTCTGATCACCTTTGCCCTTTTTAGTGGCTTAGTTATCCTTCTACACGCTTCGGTTTACTTTATTTTCCCATCAACCTATATCGAGTCCCAGCGCCAGACGATCTTGAAGAAATCGCAAGCCCTGGCCAAGAGTTTTCAAGGCCAGGAAGAAGGAACCATTGAGTCCGTCATCGACCTTTATTCCAAGACCAATGATATCAAGGTGTCTATCAAAGGAAAGGAAAAACAAAATGCCATAGAGGTCAAGGATGACCTGCTCCTGAACCCTGACAGCCAGAACAATTCCCTGGTTATTGAGGAGCGAAAGATCCAGACAAAAGAGGGAAAGGACTTGACCTTGCAATTCTTGGCGACCGTCGATTCGCAAAAGGAAGCACGAGACATCAGTCTGGGCTTTCTTCCCTATAGTCTCCTTGCTTCCTTTGTCCTGTCGCTGATCGCTTCCTATCTCTATGCCCGCCTGATTTCTGCTCCGATCCTTGAGATCAAGCAGATGACCAAGCGGATGAAGCGCTTGGATCGGACAGCCAGTCTTCCCATTCATTCGCAGGATGAGATCGGCGTTCTCAAGCAACAGATCAACGACCTCTATCACCATCTCCTAGAAGTGATCGACAATCTAGAGCAGCAAAAACAGGAAAATCTGAAGTTGGAGCAGATGAAGGTGGAATTCCTACGGGGGGCCTCGCATGAGCTCAAGACGCCTCTAGCCAGCTTGAAGATTATCCTAGAAAATATGCGGGATAAGATTGGCCGCTACAAGGATCGGGACCGCTATCTGTCGGTCTCCCTCGATATCGTCGATGAGATGAACCAGATCGTCCTAGAAATCCTGTCCCTGTCCTCTGTCCAAGAATTGGCCGGAGATAAGGAGTGGATCCAGTTGGATCAGGTCGTAGAGCAGATCCTCGACCAGTACAAGGTCTTGGCTCAATCCCGCACTCTCACGATTGACAATCAGATCCCTGACAAAGCAGTCTATATGGACCCAGCGATTCTGAAATTGGTTCTCTCAAATGTCATCAGTAATGCCGTTAAGCATTCGGATGCCGGTGGAGAGATCCAGCTCCGCCTCGAAGAGGAAGGGACTCACTTGGCGGTTGAAAACACCAGCCAGGAAATGGTAGAGACCGCCGAGCTACCAATGACCGCTAGCCGTCAGAAGAAGGAAGGTGGCTTGGGACTCTTCGTAGTCCAACACTTGCTAGACCATGAAGAACTGGCCTATCAATTTGATAAAACGGCTATGGGCTTGCGCTTCCGCATGGAACTGCCCAAAGAGACACAAGAATAAAAAGAGAGTGGGACAGAAATCGGTAATTCGTTAGAATTCGATTTCGTCGTCCCACCTCCGCACAGTTGAGTAAGGCTGTAAAAGCTGATGAAATCAGAGTAGTAGAGCCCACTCAACCACTGCGTCTTGCTCGACAATCCAAACAATTGAGAGGCTAGGACTTTTGTCCCAGCCTCTTTTCTATACGTGATTTCACCATCTGGTCAAAGAGATTTCTCCGCTATTGAGCCAGATTTCTTCTTGATTGTCTAATTGCACCAAGAGTTGGCCGGTATCGGAGATGTCTTTAGCGAGACCCTGATAGGTCTGCTGATTTGCTCAAAAGTGACAGTTCGTCCTAGGACCAGGGAGCGCTCTTTATAGAGGTAGACCAGCTCATCAATATCCGTTTGGAAGAATTCCTTCCAGATCTCACTGATGAGGTCATTGCGGGTGATGGGACAAGGCCCTTCAAATAAGGAACCAGCCTTACTTTCTAGCTCTTCTGGGAGAGTAGGGATGGCTAAATTGAGACCGACTCCGATAATGACATCCGTGACGAGACCAGTCTCAATCGACGTGATAGCTTCGGTGAGGATTCCCCCAATTTTTTTATGGCGGTAGTAAATATCATTGACCCATTTGATATCGATATCGATCAGGGTCAGGTTTTTAATAGCCTTGTAGATGGCTCCAGCGACCATGAGGGTATAAGGAGGGAGCTCTACATGTGGTAATTGAGGCTTGAGATGAAGGGACATGTAGATGCCCCCTTGATCGGGGCAGTAGTAGTCACGACCAAAGCGGCCCTTTCCAGCGGACTGCGAATTGGCCAGGTAGAGCGCCTTGCCTTCTTGATGGCTTTCTATGCCTAATTTGGCGTCCAATTGGGTGGAGCTACATTGTTCGTTTAAGGAAACGGTCAATTGGGTATTTTTGCGATCACTTCAGGAAGCAGAATATCGCCAGAGACCAGTTTGTAGCCCTTTTTTTTGAGGGATTCGATGACAACCCCATCTTTTTCTAGACGTTGGATGGCCTTCCAGATAGAGGTGCGGGAAACACCTAATTCTTTTGCCAGCTGCTCTCCGTTGACATAATCATCTGCCTGAGCAAGGGTCTGAAAGAGGATTTCGTGTGTTTTCATAGTTTTTTAATCTCGGAAAGGATGGAGGATCATCCATTCTTCGTACTTTCTCTAATAGTTAGCTTGGTTCCTAGCATAGTGAGGGTTGGTATTTCTCTCGGAGATAGGACTTGTTTATTTAGTACATCCATTGCGGTTCGTCCCATTTCTTCTGTAAAAACGGTGATGGTAGAGAGGGGAGGAAAGACTTGCTTGGCTAAACTGGTATCATTAAAGGAAATGAGTTGGATATCATCAGGGACCTTAATGCCGGACTCTTGAAAAGCCCGGAGAGCCCCAATGGCTAAACTATCACTCGCAGCAAAATAGGCATCTGGTAAGGGTAAGCCAGACTGAAGCTTAGAGGAAATGAGGTCATAGCCTGATTGAGCTGTAAAACTTCCAGTGAGGATGAGTTCAGGGTGATAAATACTTCTTTCAATACAATAGTTTCGATAGGCTCGTCGCCGAGGATCGGGAATACTTTCCAATAGGTCAGTTGTTTTTTCCTCACCGCTAAGGAGCCCAATTGTTTGACAGCCTTGTTTTCGTAAATAGGAAAGAGCAGTCTGTACAGCATTTTCAAATTCAGTCGCGACGCAAGGGTGGCCTTGGTTAAGTGTGTTACTATCGACAAAAACCAGAGGTTTGTCTAGCCTTTCTAACTCGACAATCTGAACCCTACTAAACTTTCCGATACAAAGGACCCCAATAACTTCCTCACCTAATCGAAAAGGAATATCATTGAAATAGCGGAGAATCCCATAGTCGAGATCCTGTGCTCTTTTTTCAATGCCTAAGCGGATGTTGTAATAGTAGAGGTCGTCCAGTTCTCCCTCTTCACTTTTCCATTGGATGATGACAATTTGCTGTTTTTCTTTTTTAAAGTTCCCACTTTTCTGATGTCTGGTGTAGCCTAGTTCGTCAGCAACAGTCAAAATTCTGTGGCGGGTTTCCTCCGTTACAGAAAGACTGGCATCTTGGTTCAGAACACGAGAGACAGTGGCGATGGATACGTCTGCGAGGTTAGCAATATCCTTTAATGTGGCCATTCGTTTTCTCCTTCTTTCTTATAGTATATCATAGGTTTCGTCATATTAGCGAATTTACTAAAAATTTAGTAAAATAATTGATTTGTCGCATGAAAGGGGTTACACTAGTGGTAAATAACTATATAAGTGAGGTAATCTCAATGAATACTCAAGAAATTCGGGAAGCTTTTCAAACAGTCTTTAGAGCAGAAGCAGATCACACTTTCTTTTCACCAGGACGGATCAATCTGATTGGTGAACACACTGACTATAATGGTGGTCATGTCTTCCCAGCAGCCATCACACTTGGTACCTACGGAGCTGCAAGAAAGCGTGAGGATAAGGTCTTGCGTTTCTTCTCAGGAAACTTTGAAGACAAGGGGATCATTGAAGTTCCACTTGAAAATCTCCACTTTGAAAAAGAGCACAACTGGACCAACTATCCAAAAGGTGTGCTCCATTTCTTGCAAGAAGCGGGTCATGTCATTGATAGCGGTATGGATGTCTATGTTTATGGCAATATTCCAAATGGATCCGGTCTTTCTTCTTCAGCCTCCCTTGAGCTCTTGATTGGCGTCATCGCTGAGAAACTATATGATCTTCACTTAGATCGTCTAGATCTGGTCAAGATCGGCAAACAAACCGAAAATCACTTCATCGGAGTCAACTCTGGGATCATGGACCAATTTGCCATCGGTATGGGGGCGGATCAACGGGCTATTTATCTCGATACCAACACCCTAGAGTATGATCTGGTACCGCTGGACCTCAAAGACAATGTCGTAGTCATCATGAATACCAACAAACGCCGGGAATTAGCGGATTCAAAATACAATGAACGTCGTTCAGAATGTGAAACCGCCGTCTCTGAACTCCAAGAAAAATTGGATATCCAAACCTTAGGAGAATTGGATCTCTGGTCTTTTGATGCCTACAGCTACTTGATCAAGGATGCCAATCGCATCAAACGGGCTCGCCATGCTGTACTTGAAAACCAACGAACCCTCCAAGCTCATAAGGCACTTGAAGCAGGTGATTTAGAAGAATTTGGCCATCTCATGAATGCTTCCCACGTATCCTTGGAGCATGACTACGAAGTGACAGGTCTAGAATTGGATACCTTGGTGCATACAGCCTGGGAACAAGAAGGCGTCTTGGGTGCTCGTATGACAGGAGCAGGCTTTGGCGGTTGCGCCATCGCTCTCGTAAACAAAGATAAAGTTGAAGCATTTGAAGAAGCTGTCGGCAAACGCTATGAAGAAGTCGTTGGCTATGCGCCTAGCTTTTATATTGCAGAAGTTGCGGCAGGGACACGAGTTTTAGACTAGGTGATAATAATGGAAGCTGTAATATTTGATTTAGATGGCTTATTAGCCGATACTGAAATCATTTCTCTAAAAGTTTATCAAGAATTGCTTAGAGATTTGGAATTCCTTTCACAGAAGAAACTTATTCTAGAGACTACAGTGGACATAGGGAAGAGGAGAATGTTCAACGGTTTTTGGATACCTATGATTTACCTTGGAACTTTGACCAAACCTTGGCTAAAGTTTATGAACTAGAAGGTCGAATCTTAGCCCAAGGTGTTCATTTAAAAAAAGGTGCTAAGAATTTACTTACTTTTTTGAAAACAGAGGGCATCCCAATCGCCCTAGCAACTTCAAGTGTTGAATCTCGGGCTAGAATGATCTTGGATAGCAATGGGATACTGTCCCTATTTGACCATTTAGTTTTTGCAAAAGATGTCAAACGAAGTAAACCTTACCCAGATATATTTTTAAAGGCTTGTAGTGATTTGAATGCTTTACCAGAGAATTGCTTAGTGCTAGAGGATAGTGAAGCAGGGATTGAAGCAGCCTATCGGGCTGGAATCCCAGTCATATGTGTTCCAGATTTAAAAGTACCAGCACAGTCTTTCTTAACTAAAGCAGAACAAGTTTTCCAGGATTTGGATGCTGTCAGAGACTATTTAAAACGTAAGAAGGAGAATCAATGAATCAGGGAATTTTAGACGCATTTGTCACAGCCGTCATTGCGGCGAGTGATTACGAAGAGATGGATCGGATTTATCTAAAAAATCGCATCATGAGTCGCGTTGGAGAAGAAGGGCTAGACGCCCCAGCTCAAAAAGAAGAGTTGATCGCACTTAAAGATCAGCTGGTAGAGATCGCTGTTGCAAATAGCAAGATCCAGGATAGTATGGCCGCAAAAGACAGTTTGGGTGCGGAGTTGATGGATTGGATCACCCCTAGCCCTAGTCAGGTCAACCATCGTTTCTGGGAGACCTACCGTCAGTCCAAAGAAGACGCGATTGCGGATTTCTATGCCCTCTCTAAACGCAATGATTACATCAAGGTAGAGGCCATTGCGCAAAATATTGCCTTTGAGGCTGAAACTCCCTACGGTTCTCTCGAAATCACCATCAATCTGTCAAAACCTGAAAAAGATCCTAAAGACATTGCAGCGGCCAAGCTTGCAAAAGCCAGTCATTATCCAGCCTGCCAATTGTGCTTTGAAAATGAAGGCTATCAAGGCCGCCTAGACCATCCAGCCCGGGCCAATCATCGGATCATCCGCTTTGATATGGACGGTCATGATTGGGGCTTCCAGTATTCCCCTTATGCCTACTTCAATGAACACTGCATTTTCCTTGATAGCCAGCATGTGCCCATGGCCATTAGTCGCAAGACCTTTGAGCGACTCTTGACCATTGTCGAGACTTTTCCAGGCTATTTTGCAGGGTCCAATGCAGATCTTCCCATTGTAGGGGGATCCATCCTGACTCATGATCATTACCAAGGCGGACGCCACACCTTCCCTATGGAGCTGGCTCTTGTTGAGGAAAGTTTCACCATTGGGGGATTTGAAGCAGTGTCACTAGGAATTGTTAACTGGCCCATGTCAGTTCTTCGTTTGAATTCAGTTGACAAGGAGCAATTGATTGCCCTGGCAGACCATATCCTAACAGCCTGGCGAGGCTACTCGGATCCAGCGGCTCAAGTTTTAGCGGTATCCGATGGTCAGCCCCACCATACCATTACCCCCATTGCACGGATTCGTGATGGGCATTATGAACTGGACTTGGTGCTCCGTGACAACCAAACCTCACCAGAGCATCCCGATGGCATTTATCATCCACACGCGGATGTGCAACACATCAAAAAAGAAAATATCGGCCTGATCGAAGTCATGGGCTTGGCCATTTTGCCACCTCGTCTCAAAGAAGAGCTCAAGCAGGTTCAAGACTATTTGCTTGGGCGTGAGAGCACAGTGGCAACCTACCACCAGGCTTGGGCAGATGATTTGAAAGCCACTCACCCAGCCATCACAGACGAAGCAGAGGCAAAAGCCCTTGTCCGTGAATCAGTTGGCCAGATCTTTTCGCGCGTGCTCGAAGATGCTGGAGTCTACAAGCGAACAGCAGAAGGACAAGCTGCCTTTAGACGCTTTGTTGCGACACTTTAAGTATGGAGAAGCGGCAGAAATTTGGTACAATAAGAGAGAAGACAAGAAGCGAAAGGAAAACAAATGGCAATACTCGTACTCGGAGGAGCTGGCTATATCGGTTCCCACATGGTGGACCGCTTGGTCAATGAAGGACAGGAAAAAGTCGTCGTGGTCGATAGCCTGGTCACAGGCCACCGTGCAGCGGTGCATCCAGATGCTGTCTTTTACCAAGGAGACCTGGCGGATCAAGACTTTATGCGCACTGTTTTTAAGGAACATGCAGATATCGATGCGGTCATCCACTTTGCGGCCTACTCACTGGTCGCTGAATCCATGGCCGATCCATTGAAATATTTGATAACAATACAGCAGGCATGGTCAAGCTCTTGGAAGTCATGCATGAATGTGGGGTGCACTACATCGTCTTTTCTTCAACTGCTGCCACCTACGGCATTCCAGAAGAAATTCCGATTCTTGAAACCACTCCGCAAAAACCAATCAACCCTTATGGTGAAAGTAAGCTCATGATGGAAACCATCATGCGTTGGGCTGATCAAGCCTACGGCATCAAGTATGTGCCCCTTCGTTACTTTAATGTAGCGGGTGCTAAGCTAGACGGATCCATCGGGGAAGACCATGGACCAGAGACCCATCTCTTGCCGATCGTCTTTCAAGTGGCCCAAGGAAAACGCGAGAAGATCTCTATTTTTGGAAATGACTACCAGACACCAGATGGCACCAATGTTCGGGACTATGTCCATCCATTTGACTTGGCGGATGCCCATCTTTTAGCAGTGGAGTATCTGCGAAAAGGGAATGAATCGACTGCCTTTAACCTGGGCTCGTCGACTGGATTCTCCAATCTTCAAATCGTAGAAGCAGCCAGAAAGGTGACGGGACATCCAATTCCACTTGAGCTGGCTGATCGTAGACCAGGAGATCCTGATACCCTGATCGCATCATCTGAGAAGGCGCGTGCCATCCTCGGCTGGCAACCAAAATTTGACAATATCGAAACCATTATCCAAACAGCCTGGGCTTGGCATTCCAGCCACCCAGATGGCTACAATGATCGATAAGGAGGGACTGCGAACATCATTTTTGAGACTTTTTTAATAACATCTAAAACGACAGTTGATCTTGCCAAATGACTCGTTTCAGACGTCAGTCATTTCCCTAACCATCATAAAAAGTGAGGTATTCAAAATGAATAAAACCACAAAAATGTTAGCCGTCTTCTTGACAGCGGGTCTTCTTTTAGCTGGTTGCGGACAAAAAGAGAGTACAAAATCTACTAGTCCATCGTCTACTAAAGCGACCAGTAAAGCAACAAGCAAATCATCTGCTAAAGAAAAGAAAAAAGAGTCATCAACTGATGAAAGCAAAAAAGAAGATGCACTAGCAGGTGCACAAAAAACGGTTCTTGAAACGAGTGATGAAGCAGGTAAGACCACTGTAACCTTGTATTACAAGGGAGATACCTTGTTATTACAAGAAAAAGTTGATGATTACGACGTCTCAAAAGTTCCTGGTGAGAATCCCCTTGAAACCATGAAAGAAGCCGTTGCTAAGAGCCAAGAAAAATTCAAAGATCTGATGGGCCATGGATTTGAACTGACATCAGAATACAAAGACGGAATCTTTTATATCCGCAATACCATTGATTACACAAAAATCGATTTTAATAAATTAAAAGAAATCGTCCCAGGATTTAATCCCCTAGATGACAAAACCGTTAGTTATTCAGTAACGAAAGACAGTCTTATCAAGGGCGGTATGGTCGAAAAATAAACAAAATGGAGAGCAGCTCAGTTTGCTGCTCTCTTTTTGTTTTAGTATGAATTCATGGGTATATTTTGGTAGAATAGGATTTAAACAAAAGTGAGTTTAAAGAATGATTGGCAAAGGAATAAAGAAAAATCCTTAAACTAAATTCTATTCATATATTTTTAAATAGTAAGGCGGTTGTAAAATGACGAAAGCCCTATATATTCAAATAATATTCACCTTCACAGCTTTTTTTGGCTTCCTCCTTTTAATATATTTTTTATTCTATAAAAGGGAGAAGAATATCCAGAAATATTCAACTATGCAAGTTATTGGAGAAGTGGTTAAACATAGTTATTTAAATGGTTCGGATTTAGCTGCCTTACCAGTTGTTGAATATGTGGTAGAAGGAAAAATATATCAAAAACGTTTCTCTTATTCAACTTTTGAAACAACAACTTCGAAAAAAGCGAAAGCTGACGTATTTGATACAAAATTTATCAGAAGTCCTTATCATGTATTAGATTTAAGAAAAATATTCCCAATTGGTTCTAAAATGACGGTATGGTGTAATCCCCAAAAACCTAAACAAGGCTACGTTGAAAGGTATCCAGGTCATGACAGAATCTTACGATTACATATCATTATTTTTGGTACTCTCTATATATTATTGATTGTGATAGTTACTTTTTTCTATGTCATGTAACGGAATAAGAGAATGCAGTTTACTTCCAATTTGAGGAAGAAATATTAGGAGCCCTTGCTTTATTCCAACTGAAGAACTGTATAAATTAGTGATTGAGTGGAAAGAAATGGAAGAAAGAATGAAAAGAGGGGAAGATAGTTTTCCAGTGACTTTAGTGGATTGACGTTGAAAATAATTTCCCAAATAATGGAGAAGTGATGAACAATAAAGAATTTGAAGATTTATTTTATAAAGTCCCTGAAGGGGTTGATTATGCAGATATATTGGAAGATGTTGATCTAGAGGATGTTCCTGAGGAAACCATTCAAAAGTTGACTTCATTATTGGACATTGATGATGACTATTTACGTTATCAAGCCTCTCGATTGTTGACCATTTGGGGAATTAGAGAAGGCTTTGCTGTCTTGACACAGATGTTCAGTCAAGGGCAATTAGAAGGGATGATTTCGCATCGTCTGTATGGCTATGATGATACGAATCGGATTTTTCTATATGATATCGTAAATTATTGGGCGAGCCGGTATGATTTGGGCGAAGAGAAGATGGCTAGAGGAGAAATTTGTCCTTATGTTTGTAAAATCATCGAACAGGCTGAGACTGGATATTATGATATTTCAAAAATATATCGCTTGGTTAGTGAGGAACATTATACGGAATACATCCCCTACTTAAAACACTTCCTTTCAACCATTATGGACAAACCTGAGGATAATTATTGGCGAATTCATGATACCTTGAAGCTATTCTTAAAGGTAGAGCCTGATTATGTGACACAATTATTAAAAGACAAGCAAAAATCACTAAGAGATTTTGGAATCGAGGATGAAGGTGAAAGAAATTAAATTTTATAAAGTAAATGATGATTGTGGTTTTATGTCCAATTTTGCTCCCTACCCTTTTTCAGATGGAAGCAAAATCTGGCCAACATCAGAGCATTATTTTCAAGCGCAAAAGTTTTTAGTGCCCCAAATTCAAGAAAAAATTCGTCAGATAGCATCTCCAATGGATGCTGCCTTAGAGGGACGCAATCGTCAAAATCCCTTGAGACCAGATTGGGAGGAGGTCAAAGATGAGGTGATGCTCCAGGCCCTTCGAATGAAATTTAGCCAAAATCCAGAAATTGCAAAGGGATTGGTCGCAACAGGAGATGCCATCCTCATCGAACATACACGAAATGACGACTACTGGGCTGATGGGGGAGATGGCTCTGGGAAGAACAAGCTAGGCCTTCTCTTAATGCAAGTACGGGAAGAGTTGAAAAACTCCAACCTGTAATCTCTCCTCTAGCTATTCCATTTAACAGTCTGGGTTTGGTATAACAGTCAACTAGATAGTTACAATGATCAACAGGAGATATTCCTGAAGGTGTAATGTAAGATATTAGTGAAAAGATCGGAGAACATACATGAAATATAGTAAACTAGGCTGAGAAGAAGTTAGTAAGTTTGAGGAAATAAAAGGTTATGGACAACATATTTGGCGACATCATGAGAAATATTTTTTTGTTACAGATGAAGGGGGAATAGCTGAACAGAGGGTAGTCTATGAATTACCATTAGAACTATTTCAATCACCCTACCAAGTTTTTCTGAGTTACTTGAAAAGTCTAACTTAATTTGACAATTTAGGCAATAAAGAAATCCTAGACAAGCTTTTGAGCTATTCAGAAGACTTGAAATACCACTATAATCTCTATCAGCTCTTGCTTTTTCACTTTCAGAATAAGGAACCAGAGAAATTTTTTGGACTCATTGAAGACAATATAAAGAAGATTCATTCTCTTTTTCAGACTGTCTTTAAAACATTTCTAAAGGACGAAGGGAAAATCATCAATGACCTTCAGTTATCCTATTCCAACGCAAAATTGGAAGCGACTAATAATCTCATCAAACTTATCAAACGCAATGCCTTTGGTTTTCGGAACTTTGAAAACTTCAAGAAGCGAATTTTCATCGCTCTGAATATCAAAAAAGAAAGGACGAAATTTGTCCTTTCTCGAGCTTAGCTTTTCTTCAACCCACTAAAGTTGACAAAGAGCCGTAGATTTTAGGTATTTACCTTGTCTACTTAAGAGGTATCATATCATCGAGATAAAGGTGATTTGTTTGTTCCTAAGAATTAGGTTTTAGGTTTGACTTGTGGCAACTTCTGGAAAAAGCTTGTCTAGGATTTTTGGAGTGATAGCTTGTCCAGGACCTTCAGCACAATAGGTGTGAATATACATAGCGGGATTGAAGTTGAGCTCGATGCAGGTGCAATGAGGGTTTCTTTGCTAGCAGGTTGGGTTTCATCTGGAATAATGAGGTCAACCCCACAAGCCCAAGCTCCCATACTAGTTGCCATAGCTGCAGCTAGTTCTTGGTAAGAGGAATCCATGGTCTCAGTGACATCAATAGAGTCACCACCCGTAGAAATGTTTGAGTTACGACGTAGATTGACCTTTTTCCCTTCTGGGAGAATATCATCAGGTGTATAACCCTGTTGCGTTAACATCAGTTGTTCAATGTCTCCAAGCGCAATGATTTCAAGTGGTGAGCGGTGATCACGTCCTCGCAATGGATTGGCATTTTTCTGAGCGACCAATTCACGAATGGTGTGTTTGCCATCACCGACAACATTCGCAGCGACACGAAGGAGTACAGCCTCACAACGTCCATCCAAGATAAAGAAACGGTATTCGGTTCCTGGGATAAATTCTTCAACAAGAACAGCTGTATCTTCTGCAAAGGCAATCTCGAGGGCTTTCTTATAGTTATCAAGGCTGGCAGGCTCTTGGAAAATGGAAATGCCCAGACCAAAGTTGGTTGATTTTGGTTTAACTACAATTTGCTTGTCCTTGATAAGAGGATAATAAGCTAGACCTTGCTCAAGACTGGTAAATTCGTCGCCAGCAGGGACAGGGAAACCGGCATCAGCCAGGATTTTTTTGGTAACAGTTTTATTAGCCATGGCAAGAGGGACTACATAGTTGTCTTTTGAGGTCATGTTACCATTTTTGACGTACTCAACATGATCTTTATGCCAGAGTTTAAGGAACTGATCCTGCTCATCTAGGATTTCAAAATGAATCCCTTTTTGAATGGCATCAAAGAGTAGCATCTGAGTAGAAAGCTCCATCTCCTCATAACCCTTAAGAGCATAGTGGGCAGTCCAGTCGTAATCATGATAGGCAAGCGCCTTGTCAAGGGCAAAGTCAGAAAGGGACTTGTCTTTTATATGAGGAAGAAGTTGAGCAGCTAGTGTCTGACTGGAATCTGCAAAAGCATCTTTAACTTGTTTGACCAGCCCTTGATGATAGTCACCAAGCCCAAAATGTTGCACCAGTTGGTCTAGAGCTGTCGTAATGTTCTGAGTTTCAGCTTCAGAAGGTAGAGGTTCTAAAGGATGAGAGAGGGCAATTTTTTCATTCAGCGCGTGACCTTGAGCCAGAGCCTGATCAACATTTTCAGGGGCATCCAGCCAGAGGAAGGCTAGAAGGAGTAGGTGTACGGTATCCATGGTAGTTTGGCTAATACCGATACGCTCAAAGGGGTTGAGGTCGAAGTTACGGAATTCTAGGTAGGTGATTCCCTTGTCAAGGAAGGAGCGATTAACCTTTTGTCCACGGAAACGAACAGCCGAGTAAAATTCCTTCTCCGCAATCAAATCTCCTTGTTCGATATAGTTTCGATGGCAGAGACATAACCTTCGAGGCTTGCAAAGGATACCTGAATTTCTTCCTTATTGACATAACCATAGTCACTGTTACGGAAGGAACGCACGGGTTCTGGCACTTCTTGGTCGAAGAAGCCTTGCTCAGCAACAGGTGCAGCACCAAAGAGATAGGTAATTACCCAACGGTAGCGCAAATAGTTCTGAGCCAGCTTAAGATAGAGGGCGTTCTTGAAAGCAATCATATCAGTCTGGTCGCTTTCTTTGAATAGGGCCTCAACCAAATCTTTCCCTAGTTCCATATTATAGTGGATACCTGAGATAGCTTGAAGTTTAGTTCCATATTTTTCGGCCAAGTAGTTACGATAATGGCGTTCGAATTCATTTTCCAGTTGGGCAACTTGGATTTCTTGGGCTCTGATACGAGGTGGCATGGACAAGGGCCAGAGAAGTTCATCTTTACTGATGGAACGTCCAGCTACATCGGTAATGGCTCCAAGAAAACGACGGGCCTCAGTGGTAGATTTAGCAACTGGTGTGATGAGCTCCATTTGAAACTCACAAAAATCTGTTTGAATATAAGGGTGGAAACTTCGAGCTCCTAGGCAAGAAGGGTGAGGCGTATGTGCTAATTTTCCCTGTCTATCGACACGAAGACTTTCGCGTTCAATTCCAAAGTTAGCTTGAAGGATAGGGCTGGTAGGCTCCAGCTTTTGAAGCAGTTGATTTATAGTCATAGAGTCACCTTTCATCTAATGTTAGTGTTAGTCTATTATAAATAGGAGAAGAAAACAACTTTCCGCTACGGTTAAGGGGAATTTCCGAATGTTTTAGATACGAATTCTTAAAACCAGTTGCTTTTTAGCTCTATTATATGCAAAAATTGTAAAATACCCACTGATTTTTATGTAAAATGTTATTTCTCTTGGAATTTAAATCAAATTGGCCTATACTAATGACGTATATATGAGAACGAAAGAATCCCTAAGGTCGGCACTGCACCCATAAAATGAGACACAAGAAAACACTCCTGTTGAATTCTGGTAAACTAGAAACAGGGGTGTTTTGTTATGGTCAAAAAGCATATTCGGTAGAAACTAAGCTAGCCTGTATCGAAATGAAGAAGGCAGGCAAATCAAATAAAGTTATCATGGATACCCTCAGCATCAAAAATGCTAGTCAGGCCAAGACCTGGTAGCGATGGTATCAGAATGATGAATTGTACCGTTTCCAACAACCCGTGGGGAAACAATATACTTATGGTAATGGGATGAAACAGTTATCTGAAGTGGAACAGTTACGTTTGCAGGTAGAATTACTAAAAAAGTATCAGAACTTGATAAGAGAATCGACAAAGTAAGTCTTATCAAGCTAGTAGAAGAGTATAAGAAAACGTGCCCTGTATCGATTATTTTAGAATGTTTCGGCGTCAAACGCTCCACCTTTATCGCTGGAAACAGGAGTGTAAGAATTCTCAGAAAAGAGGCGAAATAGCAGATAATGGCTGTATCGAATGGTTTCACTCTGTTCTCAAGTCTGAAACCTTCTATCTCCATAAGTGGAGAAACATAACTGAAGATAGTCTAACAGATATTGTCAAAAATTACATCATATTTTATAATGAAACTAGAATTCAACAAAAATTGAATGACTAGTCCCCTGTAGAGTACAGAGAATTGGTCGTAGAAGGGGTCCAGCAACCGAAGGGCGCTAGCCTTCAAATTTTCCTCCCAAAATGTGTCCAAAATATTGACAGAATTCCAACACGGAAGATTTGGCACAGAATGGATTATTTGGTTTTACGACTTTCTTTATAATCTTTAACCTTGCTTTGCTTGTCTTGGCAGACTGGGCAGGGTATAAGTGGAAGATAAGATGAAAAAAATGGAGAAAACTCTAATGGTTCTTCTCCTTTTTTTTATCTAATTGGTAATGTTGAAAATCGGAAGTGAAATGATACTTTCAAAGAATTCATTTTGGACACTAGCAAACGAAATAGAGCCCTGATGCAAATCAACAATTTGTTTTGAAATTTTTAGCCCAATTCCAGTCGTTCTAATTTTAGAAATATCAATGTTTTTAAAAGATAATTCATTAAGTTCAGCAATTTTTTCTGGTGAAGTTCCCTGTCCATTATCTTTGATTTCGACAATTACATTTGTATCTTTTTTGAATAAGTGGATTCTTATTGTGCAACCCTTTTCGTTATGTAAAACAGAGTTGTAGATGATATTATGGATAACTCTTGTGATTAAAAACTGCTCAATCATGATAGATTGATTGACAAGTGAATAATCGTAATCAAATTCAAATTCAAAATCATTCCAGATTTCTTGATTTAAATATGGATGAGAATGTCTTTGAAGAAGGGGATAATTTTTGTTTCAGTCTGATTTAATTGAAGATGACCGGATGAAAGGCGAGCTACTATATTTAGATCATTTAAAATATTTTGGATGTAATAGGATTCCGTCAATATTGGGGGGATATGTTTTTTAGACTGTGTATCTAGTTCAGAATCATTTAACAAGGACGCGTTAGAAATGATGACAGAAAGAGGTGTTTTGATATCGTGTGCAATACCTGAAATCCATTGCTCTTTAAAGACTTCATTCTCTTTGAGTAGAGTATCGGTTTGATTAATTGCAGTTGTAAGATATTCTAGTTCTGATATAGAATTTATTGGATTTTTCAGACCATCCGGGAGATTCTGAATAGCAGTTACAAGAGGCGCAATTTTACGATTGATATGCGTCACACCATAGTAGTAAAGAAAAGCGAAATAAAGGCAGTTGAAAAGCAATACTCCAAATGCTACTAGTGGAATCAAGCGAATACTATCTATATCTAAGTAATTATAACTATAACGAGCAATTTTATCTTTTGGAAAACCAACAACAATGATGTAGCCACCTTTTATCTGACTAAAAACAGGATAATCTGAAAGATAATAGCGAGAAAACTGTAAAATGTCCCCATAGTCAAATTGCGAAGGAACTTCTGTAGGTTTATACTGTTCGTACACTTGTTTTCCAGTCTGCTTATCCAATACCATGAGCCATAACTTTTGTTTTTTTAGACTAGAAATATCATTTTTAGGTATGTGGACGTTATTTTTTGTGATGGTAATGTGTTCAGAAATTATTTTCACAGTCTCAGTAGCAGTTTGCTTTTCCTTAATGTAGAAAACAAAACTGGCAATTAGAAGAATATTGGTAATAAAGATAATGATGGAAAAAAAGATAAATTTCTTTAGTGAATACCTTAAAATTTTGGTTTGGTTCATAATCATGATAACAATTTATATCCCAGCCCTTTAGCTGTCTTTAAATATTGAGGTTTTGAAGGATTTTCTTCTATTTTTTCTCGAATTTTCCGAATATGTACAGTCAAAGTGTTTTCATAACCAAAGCTATCCACTCCCCAAATCGTATCACAGAGAGATTCGGTTGAAACGATGTAATTTTTATTATCGTAAAGTTTTTTCAAAATCTGAATTTCAATTGGCGTAATAGAAATTTCTGCTCCATTTTTTTGTACGGTTGCATTCCGAAAATTCACCAAAGTCTGTCCAATCTGTATTGCTTCCTGTTCTGATTTATAGCTTCTCCGGAGCAGAGCCATAATACGATAGATAAGATTTTTTGGAATGAAGGGTTTCATGACATAATCATCACCACCAGCATTGAAACCAGCTACCTCATCTTCAGGATTATTTTTGGCAGTCAGAAAGAGGATAGGTGTATCGCCTTTTTTTCGGATATGTTTTGCTAATGTGTAGCCATCACCATCGGGGAGCATAATGTCCAAAAGGAAAAGGTCGAACTGCTCTGTTTCAATCATGTCCAAACTAGATTCTATATCATAGGCTGATGTTAGATTGGAAAACCCGTAGGCAGTGAGAGTATCTCTTATGGAAGAATTTAAAATTTTATCGTCATCAATGACAAGGATGTGCTTATTCAGGAGTTGTTGTTCGAAATTCATAATCTTACCTCACTTATCTATATTATACCATTTAAAAGAGTGAAAAAAGGTAAAACACTTTAATCTTAATGTAAAATTAAGGTTAGCTTAGTTTAAAATTAATCTAGCATGTCTATAATAAAGACATAACCTAGATAGAGATACTTCTCAAATATATTTTAATCAGTGAGGTATTTCCAAATGGCTAAACAACAAATGAATCTCATTGAGATTGAAGCAATGAATTCTCTTCAAGAACTTGATAACGTTCTTGGTGCTGGTGGTGGAGCAATCCAAACCATTGTTTAAGTAATCAATTTTATTCAGACAAAACAATGGTAATAGTGATCACCAATTAGATATTGTGAATTATGTTGATTCTATCATTTTTGTTGATAAGAGTAGTGGAGATGTTATCAAAGATACTCATGATAATTTGATTTATAGAAATCAAAATTATAGAAAATTATTTGGTTTAAAGGAGAAAGTTCATAATGATTAGTAATGTTTTACAGATAAAAAACTTACAAAAGGGATTTAAGGACACTCAGGTAGTTAACCTCAGTTCCTTATCAGTTCAACAAGGTGAGATTTATGGTTTTCTAGGTCCAAATGGAGCTGGGAAAACAACCACCATGAAGATGATTTTGTCTTTGATTTCTCGTACAGCTGGGGAGATTGAAGTGTTCGGTCAACCCATAGATACGGACAAGCAGTATCTTAATCAGATTGGCTCTATGATTGAAGAACCGTCTTATTATCCTAATTTGACAGGCTATGAAAATCTCATGGTCTTCCAAAAGATCCTTGGATTTGATAAGAAAAATATTCAGGAAACCTTGAAAATTGTGGGGTTAGATCAACCTAAAAACAAGAAAAAATTGGTTAAAGATTATTCTCTGGGTATGAAACAGCGTTTGGCTTTAGCCTTTGCCTTAGTCAAGAAACCACGTTTGTTGATACTGGATGAGCCAACAAACGGGCTAGACCCAGCAGGGATTCATGAAATTCGGGAACTGATTATCAAGTTGGCAAAAGAACAGGGCATTACTGTCTTCATCTCTACCCATATCCTTTCTGAAGTAGAGCATATCGCTGACCGTGTGGGGATTATCAATCATGGTCAACTGGTTTACGAGGGAGAAATTCGTAAAATTCAGTCCAATAAATGGCTGGAAGTGCGTGGGGATTTTAGAGATCGACGTGAAGTCATTAGCCAAGTGTTATTTGGTTATCCGTGCAAGATGTTAGAGATACAAGAGGATAAACTCAAACTGACTAACCTTGCCGATCAGCAGATTTCTAGTTTGTTACGAGATTTAATAGTCGAGAAAGTTCCAATTTATGAAGTGAAGCAAGAACAAGAAACCTTGGAATCTATCTTCCTTAACTTAACCAAGGAGTGAGTCTTATGTTGAATAATTTGTCTATTGAATTGCTCAAGGCAAAACGAACCAAATCCTTCCTCATTAGCATACTAGTTATGGGAGTCGGATTTGCTTGGGCAATTGCAGCCGCTACACGCTACCTAAGTAATCCAGACATGCACCAGATTAGCCTAATTTTCTATATGATAAAAGAAGTAAATGGCTTGATTCTCCCTATTGTGATTGCTCTCTTTGTATCGCGGATTGTCAAGAACGAGAAGGAGGGTAACACTTTCAAACTGCTTTTGGCAAATGGTGAAAATGTACGGCATATCTTTCTGAGTAAGCTTGGCCTGACTACGTTCGTTTTGATCTTTCTCGCTTTTTTGGAGGGAGTAGTAGTCCAGTTGATTGCAATCTTATCTGGTCTAGAAATGCCTGTTAGCCTAATTCTCTGGCAAATCGTCATTTTCTTGCTAGCCTCTTTTGTCTTGACCTGTCTGTTTGACTTTGCAGTTTTTACTGAAAAAGCAGGCATTGATACTGGCATTAGGGATTTTCGGAGGATTTCTTGGAGTTGGATTTGGTCATGCACCAGCTTTTCTACAGCTGATTTTTCCTTTTGGTGGTATAGGATATCTGTCTCTGGTGGATTACCAGCAAGTCGCCAGTAAAGTGAGTTATGTTTTGGTGACAAACCTAGGATTTAAACTCTTTACATATTTGCCAATAGCCCTAATCTATCTCTTTTTATCTCTCTATCTGGTTGAAAAGAAAGGAGGCAAGCTATGATGTCTTATCTATCAGTAGAATGGCGGAAAACCAAAAAATTTTCCATGTTGATGATTGGTATTTGGTTCTTAGGTTTTTGTAGCCTGATTGGTCTTGGGATTTACTTTGGTTCAGCTTATTCTATGGTTGCAGGAAGTGAAAAGGTGCCTGTTTTATGGGGACAATTGACCTTCTATTATAGCCAGCTTTTCTTTCCGATTTTGGTCAGCCTTTATGTAGCCATGATGTTAGGAAAAGAGTTTGATAGAAAAAATATTGAATTTCTCAGAGCTAATAATGTCAGTCTTGGGAAATTATTGTTGGCAAAAGAAATAGTAATTATCTTGTTTATTACTGTTTTACAGTTGTTCTTGTTTGGTATTTTTTATGTCAGTGCTCACCTAGCTCATTTAGTAATTTCTAATTTGTTCACCTACCTCAAGTGGGATTTATTGGGGATTTTTGGAACAATTAGTATGATGGCAGTACAGTTTTTTGTGACAGCTAAAACTCGTGTTTTCAGTAAATCTGTGGGAATTGGTGCTATTGGTACTTTCGTAGGATTTATGATGATTTTTGTATCAGATAAATTATCTTTAATCTATCCCTACTCCCAAGCTATGGTGGCAATGCGGTCACGGAATTTGATAGACTTTAATTTAGTGGAAATATTGCTGTTTATCATTGTAAATATTCTTCTGTGGGGGATTTTTCATACATTGAGTAATAAAGAATTGCATAAGTAATGCGAAGACTCTTCGGAGTCTTTTTCTTGTGATAAAAGCTCCAAGCTTTATCCGGTATGCTTGACCTACTTTTTAATTGGGCACTATAAAAATTTTTCTCGAAAATAAGAAACTTGCACGATTTACTCATTACTTAGCCAATAATAGAGTTTATACTAGTTACTGTAAAGATGATCATCTAAAAGAAGGAAGGAGGCAACCTTATGGCTAAAAATACAAGTCGTCCAGAGATTGATTCTCTAAGTTTCGAGGTTGAAAACCAAGAACTTTCCGGGAAATCAGGAGCTGGTGGTACACAGCTTTTAAAATGACACTAGCAGGTCGCTGTGGATTGTGTTTCACCTGTTCCTATGAGTGTACGATAAATAATGTTCGTTGTTAGATAAAACAAAAGGAAAATTCTAGTATTTTATTACAAAACTTTGACAACACTTTGATTTAGTGTTATATTGACGGGAGAAATACAAATAAAACAAGATAACTTTGAGATTGATTCTTCGGATTATGGAAATTAATATCCAAGAATTGGATGGAAAATCTGCTGCTGGGTGGCGTACGGCTGTTAGATTAACAGCACAGGGGCGATGTGGTTGGTGATTTACATATTCTTATGAATGTATTTCGCCAAACGTGCGCTGTGGATAAAACTCTCTATTTTTTGACAGGAGGATAAAATGGAAGGAATTATTGGAACACTAGAATTCTATGCACCTGTACTGGTCTTAGGAGTTATTGTCATAGGGATTGTTTACTTTATGAAAAAAAGAAACGATCGCAAATAATCAACATCGACCGATACCTGAAAAAGGCATCGGTTTTTTATAACTTGAATATATTGCACAAAATACTCATGGAAAACCTTGAAAGAAACCGTATAATGAGAGAGTAATAAAGAAACGGAGGAATGAAATGATGAAACAGCTTATTGTGACAGGATTAACGAAAACATTTGGTCAAGGAGATAATATCGTTCATGCTTTATTAGATGTGAACTTGTCCGTTGAAAAAGGTGAATTTCTGGCAATTATGGGGGCTAGTGGTAGTGGAAAAACAACACTCCTCAACTGTATTTCAACGATTGATAAACCAACATCAGGTGAGATTCGATTTGAAGATTTTGATATCATCCATGCCAAGGAAAAATGAACTAGCTGACTATCGTGCTAAAAAAACATTTCCTATATTTTTCCAAGCCTACAACTTGGTGGAAACCTTGACGGTCTATGAAAATATCGTTCTACCTCTTCAAATTCAGGGGAAAAATATCAAAAAACATCAGGATAAGATTGAGGAAATTATGGATAAGTTGGCCATCCAAAACTTAAAAGATAAGTTTCCTAATCAGTTATCAGGTGGTCAGCGACAACGTGTGGCAACTGCTAGAGCCTTGATTGATGATTCTAAACTGATTATCGCAGATGAGCCGACAGGAGCCTTGGACTCTGCCAATTCTGAAAAACTGATGGCGCTTTTGCAGGAAATCAATAAAAGTTTTGGTATTACCATTTTACTGGTTACGCATGACCCCTGTCATGCAGCAAAAGTATTCCTCACGGATGGTGCTACTTAGCGATGGAAAGATTATGGATGATTTGGAACGTAACAGCTTATCTAATGAACAGTATTTGCAAGAGATTTACAGCCGTACCAGATAGGAGGAAGAGAGTATGTATCCAAAATTAATTTTACGAAATGTATTTCGAAATTTACAGACTTACACCATCTACTTTTTCAGTCTAACCTTGATTTATAGCTTGCTCTATGCTTTTAATGCTTTACCAAGCCATCCAGTGATGCAAAGTTTATCAGGGGCAAAGGAAATGTTGACGACGGTGATGAGTCAGTACATGGGCTTGCTTTCCTATCTGATTCTATCGGCGATTGCCTTTCTCGTCGTTTATTCCACAAACTTTGTCCTGGGACGGCGTAAGAAAGAGCTGGGACTTTATGCAACGCTGGGAATGAAGAAGAAGCAGATTATCCGTACCCTGTTCTTTGAAACCATGCTGGTCAATATCTTTTCCTTGATTCTAGGTTTCTTGCTTGGCTTGATTTTACTGGTCATTCTATCTAAGGTTGCATCTGAGTTTTTTATGGCCAATTACTTTGGTAGTCTGCTTTTTTTGATAGCAAGTCTGTCATCTTACTAGTTTATTCCTATTTGGTAACCAGTTTTATTGTTGGTGTCATGGACATTCTTACCTTTAGAAAGCAAAATATCATTGCACTCATTCAAGAAAATGGGGTCAAGAAATCTGTCTTGGCAAAAGGCAAGCCAGTTCTTCAAGCACTTCTCTTTATTCTTTCGACAGCTGTTATCGGTTTTGGTGCTCTCTATTTTTCAGACTATCACCATCTATCACTCTTGAAAAGTTGGGGTATCTTGCTGGTATCTGTCTTCGTGATTTTTGTGATTTTATTTTACAATACCTTGAGCCATTTTATCTTGGTTTCCCTTAGAAAACTGCCTCAAACCTACTATAACAAACTAAACAGTTTTAAAATTCGTCAATTTTCAAAACAAGCTGATAGTAATTCGGTCACGTTGGCTGTCTTATCCTTGACCTTGACACTGGCTCTCAGCTTACTAGTTTTTAGTGGTAGTGCCTATACGACTATGAACCGAGAGCTGAACAAATACTCACCTTATGATGTAACTGTCAATCTTTATCGTGGTCAAGAGTTCCAGTTTTCTCAGGAATCTGTCAAAGACAGATTGAAAGCAGATGGATTTGACTTTAACCTCATCAAAGAGGAGTACAGCTATCCTATCTATTCTAGTGATTTAATCTATAAAGATTTGATTGATACTAGCAATCTCTGGGCGCATGATAAGGAACTTCCTGAATCAAAAGTACCGATTTTAGGAATTTCTGCCTACAATCATCTCCGCAAACTGCAAGGTGAAAGAGAGGTTGACTTGGCAGATAACCAATTTCTGGTCAATGCTAACTATAAAGGAACTGCCAAGCAGATTCAGGACTTTCTATTAACGACAAAAACCCTCATGATTAACGGTTATTCTCTTAATCTTGCGTCTTCAAAGCCACTTGAAACAGTTTACTTTTTATCGTCAGTGGGTACAAATGACACAGGAACCTTAATTGTACCAGATACGGTAGTAGTTGGATTGACGGAAGACCACACGACCTATGTTGCCAATTTAAAAGAAAATATCGACAAACGGAAAGTAGAAACATTCTTAAGTCAGTGGATAGAAAAATACTACTTCACTCGTGATGGAGCAGAGTTGAATCCGTTCACCTATCAAACCAAAGGAAGAATTTTTGAGATTTATCTTGGATTTATGGGCGTCATTGTCTTTGTCATGATTTTTGTCAGTGTTATTTTTATCATTATTTCCCTCAGTATCTTGTCCCTTCAAACTTCTACAAGTGCTTTGGATAGTGTCAATGATTATCAAATCTTATATCTTCTTGGGAATAAGAGGAAGCAAAATCGCTCTATTCTTTTGCAACAGATTCTAAGTTATTTCTTGGTTCCGCTGGTCATCGCAGGTCCGCTAGCATTTGCCTTGAGTACCGCTCTTTTGGGCTATTTTGAGAATTTCGCTAATACCAGCATTTCTATTGATATCACCTATCTGGGAGTAGCGGTTTTACTCTTTGTCCTTTACTTGCTAGTGACTTACAGAGTAAGTTGGCAAATTATTGAAAATTAAGTCAAATACCAGAGTTGCCTATCCTGCAATTCTGGTATTGTGTTATAATAATATTAAAGTAGTTCAGGAAGTAGATACATATGAAACAGTTTGTCAAATTGTTCTCGAAAAACTCACTTTTATTGTGGTGGTTGACGATTTTGAATCATCTAGCTTTAATGATTTATATTTATTATAGGATCCCTCTGGACTTTTCGACAGATTTTTCCTTGCAGATGGTTTTATTGCTGATTATTGCTTTAATTGTATTTAGCTATATTTGTAATATTGTGACCTTTCGGTATAGTGAGTTGAAACTTTGGTTGCTCCTGATGATGTTTCTCATTAGCTGGCAATCCATATTTAATCAAGGAGTTGCGAGCACCCTGTTGCACTTTTTTGATATTCTTCATCCGCTCAACTCTTTTTTATTGCTGTATAGTTCTCTGTCTATTATCTTTCTGGGAGAGAAAATAGGAGAAGAACTGTTGAGTGTGTCCTTTGTGTTGACACTAATCACCATTAGTTCATATCTGTTAAGTCCTTCAATTTCTATTTCTGTCCTTGTTTGCGTCTTTCTTTTTAAACCTTGTTCCCTTGATTTTACTGATTTTATATCATGAAGAGTTGAAAAGTAAACTCAAGTATCAGAGACGAAATTTGTGGATATTAGCTTTGATATTGCCTCTTTCTTATTTCTTTTTGTATATCAATACGACGGGCTCAGGAGTGATGAACCTAGTCTGGTATCTGGAAATTGTTGGCATTTTAGCTTTTTTACACTTCAAAACAATTATCAGCTCTTTTCAAAAAAAGGTATCAGAGTTAAAATTGTCCTATATAAAAGCTTTTTCACGCTTGTTTTTACTGGTTATGTTTTTGTTAGTAGGCATTTTCATCATCTTTCGTCTAGATTTAAACACGAGCTTTTTGGTCTTGAATATCATGTTACTATTGTTCGGGATTTGTTCGGAAGAATTGATTCGCCTCTTTCGTTCTGCTGAAATGTTAGATGCTAGGGATTATGTAAAAGTTCTCTTTTTAAAGCGTAATCGTATGGTGAAAAGTCTGCTGGCAAATGAAGACACAGAACAACAGTTCTCGGAATTTCTTCACAATGAAATCCTGCAAAATGTGATGGCAATAAAAAATTTCAATAAATATAGTAGCAATCAAGCTTTTGGTGAACAGATCAATCTGGTAACAGAGGAGTTGGTTCAGCGGATTCGTGAGCGGATGGATTATTATCAGCCAATGGTAGAAACAGACGAGCAGTTAGACATCCAGTATCAAGGGCTGATTAATCGGATTGTCAAACGCTATCACGCAGAAAATGAAGTAGTCACACAGTTTCCTGCCCACTTTAGGCTTTTATCTCCTTACGATAAAATTGCCTATCGTCTGGTTGAGGAGTTGGCGACCAATGCCGTTAAGTACGCTAGTGGTGGAAGGATTTCTTTGAAGATTGATGTGCATGATGACGCTATTTTTATCATTTCTGAAAATGACTGCCTTCAAACAGAAAAATCCTTAGGTTATGGATTGAAAAATATGTCTAATAGAATTAGTGTTTTAGGTGGTCAAATGCAGATTTTTGAAAATAATAAGAGATTTCGTGTAGAAATTACTCTCCCGATTGATAAGGAGTTGTGTTATGAAAATTTTGTTAATTGATGATCATAAATTATTTAGCCAAAGTATCAAGATGATTTTAGAGTTATCGGAAAACATTAAAAAGGTCCAGTTAGTGGATAATTTTTCGACTATTTCGGAGATTGCTTTTAATGACTACGACATTATTTTGATTGACATCAACCTGACGAGTCTGTATCAAGATGATGGGCTGACCTTGGCACAAGAGATTATCGATAATGGTTGTTCTAGTAAGGTTGTGATTTTGACAGGTTACAGTAAAAAAATGTATGAACACCGAGCTAAAGTTATGGGGGCTTATGGCTTTCTGGACAAAAGTATGGACCCAGATGAGTTGGTGAAAAAACTGGAAAAGATTTATATAGGTGGTAAGGTCTTTTTCAGATGAAGTGATGGTAGAGGTGCTAACACCACGAGAAATCGAGATACTAGAACTGGTTAGAAATGGCTTGACCATTGATGATGTCTGTGACAAGGTCTATGTGAGTAAACGTACAGTTTCCAATCACTTTGGCCAATATCTTTTCAAAATTGGGAGTGACTAACAGGCAGGAGGCGATTCATATCGCTGAGCAGTTGGGTTATTTTTTCCACCAGATT
>BNJV01000926.1_pt1 | contig 37805 bp, 53 predicted proteins | sample 8540591 | NCBI WGS metagenome assembly BNJV01 (sample SAMD00202457, study PRJDB9452) | human saliva metagenome | host: Homo sapiens
ATGTCACTGGGGAAAGCGATAGAGATATAAAGGAAGTTTTTCATTCAATTAAACATTTATCGAATTATCTTTACATCAAAAACTTGCACTATAGGTTATACTTAATGCAAGTTTTTAAAAATTATATTTTATAAAACATCCATTCTAAATTCTATATTATATAACAAAGGATGAAAAATACTGTATAACATATTACACCCTTTATAAGATATTTTTTATTTATAGACTTTTTCTTCATATTCTCATTAATAACATTAAAATTTCTCCTATTATTTTTATGCCTTATTCAAAAAGAACTTATGTTTAAATTGCTATCTAAAAATAATACAATAATTTTTCTAATAAATGTTATTAAATCAAGCTCTACTCAACTGGGCAATATATACTTTTGTTCATAATGTACCAAAAGAATTTTCCGGACAAGTTTCCGCAATAAAATTATAAAAATTCTTTACGAGCGTCATCTTTAGAGCCTGTAACTGCTCCGGCATAAATCATATTAATATCCGATATTGACCCAAATGGATACTTTTAATAGAGAGCTTCCATCACCTCGTAGCCACTCATCGCCATCCATTTTACCCTTATCATTATATTGAATTATTTCATATAATTTTAATACTCCTTGAGCATCCTTATATTCTCTTTTAATAATCTTTTTATTATCATATACATAAGTAATTGTAAATCTAATAGTTTGATTATCATCCATAGCTGTAATTTTTCCAGATTACCATCTGAATCATATTCATATCTATAAAAAGCTTTTTCTCCCATCCTCTTCATCTATGGAACACTCTGTCAACAATTGATAATTTCTCATCAAACTCTCTTATAAATTTTTGTAAACTACCATCCCGTGACTTTCTATTTTTCTTTCGAAAAATGGTGCTATATATCTCCCGTTTGGGGAATCTCTAAGTGCACCTGTCTCATCTGCATAGTATCCTCCAAGCCATTTATTGGTTTCCAGTTCTCCCATATCATCTGAATAGTACATCTTTCCGTTAACACAGAAATAACAATGTTTTACAACATTTCCATATTTATTGAAATATTTCCAATTTGAGTTGTATGGCCCTTTATCTTCATATATCCACTCATTTTTGCATATGATCCGTCATCTTTCTTATATGCTTTTGAAATAATACATTCTTAATGTATATATACTCTCCGGCATAGGCATTTTGTGTATATTCTGTTATAGAGATAAATACTAAAAATACCTATAAACAGTACCTTTTTCAAAATCTTATATTTCATTAACATTCTCCTTTATAAGCAGATACCTGTTAATAATTACTTTAATTATTAACAGATAATTAATATGACTACAAGTTCGCTTTTATAAACAAACTTAACCTAGATTATTCATGACAATTCTTTAAAAGTGGTTAAAGTTCAAATTACGAGTATATTTTAAACTTATTATTACTTGATACTTATGACGCTATTTTAATTCCATTCTGTGAATTATTCAATTTTAATAATAACAGAAGAATATTTTTCACTCTTATTATTACCCATATCCATATAATTAAAATTACCTACATTACTTTCGCTCCCACTCGTCTTCATATACCACTGATCCATAATCCCCACTTGAATGAAATGAGTCATTAATCAAATCTCTCAATATAATTTCATCATATATATCCGTATCCGGGTTTTGTTAATCACATCAACGATATAAGCTGCCGGATAGTTGCTGTAATTCTTTTCAAAAACTGTTTATCTTCCGGTTTTTCTTGTGTATGATTATGGAATCTTGCATAATCATAACTATCTACTGTAGTTGTATATGTAAAGTCATCCTGATCTAAACTTCCGAATATAGTTTAAAATCTTTCAAAACATCAAATACTTTCTCCTGTTTCTTCAAACTTAAATTTAGCCACGTCATCATCTTCAGAAAATCCCTGTTATATTATATATATGAACCGTTCCATCTGCTGCAACCGAATAAGATCTATGCTTTCATTTTCTCCTCATCTGACCTATTTTATCCCATGTTGTTCAAGAATATAATACTTTCCGTCAAATTTTCTATAGCCAACATCCAAATATCCATTACTGTCAAAATGATACCATTTACCATTGATATGTGACCAAGTATCATCGTGGATAGCTCCATCATCATTTCTATACCACCACTGCCACTCTTTAGGACCGTCAAATTTCCACTCTCCTGCAAACACATTGATATTAATACTCATTAAAAAGTATAAAACTAAATACTGCACAAATTGCCAATTTTATTTTTCATTTCAATTTCCTTTCTATTATTTACTGATTTCAATATTTTAAATTTTCGTTTACCTCACTTTCTTGTTGAAAGTGTCTCTTCGCTATCAAATATCCAAACTATGTACTCACTCCATTTTATAAACTTTACATGTACTCATTATTCACCAATCGTTACCTTTATTCCAATTTCACCATATGGCCATAAAATATCCATAACCGAATCTCTTACGGCTATACAACTGGCTGTCGAAACCCTCATGATAGTTTCCATGAATCATTATATGTCCACCCAAAGCTGTATCCCAGGAGGGCATCCTTTACTATCAATGGTTGAGTAAATAGCGTCCCTTTGTGACTGTGTTATTATTCCTAGAAAAATCCTCTATCGCATCTGATTTATCCGGATAGGGAAAGCCCTAAGGAAAGATGGTATGCACTTTATTATTCTTTCACACTATATAATAATCACCTGTAGGAGTTATTCTATCTCCTCTACTTCCTTATTTCCATTTTCTGTATTTGTTCCTAGCTACATTCCCAAGTACCTATCTCTTTGTTGTCTACATATGAGTAAGCACTTTTGCCTTACTAACATATATTCTATTCGGAGGTTCGTTTTCTGTATGCAGTTCACTTTGCTCAGTCAGTTTCCTGTAAATCAGATATCTCTGCTGATGTCTGCTCGTACATATGCGTATTTACTTTTGTTACAGTTGCAGCATAAGAGGTAAAATTTATCACACTAGCAAATATCAATAAAAATAATTAATGTTATATTATTTTTGTTCCCATGTTCTTACCTTTTATTCACATTTTATTCCTTAATCTTATCTTTTTACTATATAACATCCATATTTATATCATCACTCCTATCACATATATATAATAATTCAAATACAGAACCATATTTTTAGTAGCTATGATTTTACTCTTTTTATCTAAATAAAAATACCTTTTTATTACATTTTTTAGGTGTAATTACTATGTAATTATAGTGTAACTTGCGTAAATTTGTTTTTGTATAATATTCCGGTTACTATTATAGATATTTTTATGAGTACAATATATGTCATATACAAGATAATATACACACTATATGTATAAATTTTGTAGTTAAAAACCACCGGAGAAAACCGTGGTAAAATCAATTTTATAAAATTATATTTAAATACAATTGAGTATGATAAAAAACAAAACCAGAAGTGATGCATAGACGGAAAAATAAATCTTATTGTCTCTCATAACCGAAGCTAATTTTTCTCTCTTCTATAAATCAGGCATACAAGTCCCATACTATTACAGCTATTACATTTACACCTATCACCATCATATATGAAGTCGAATTATTGAAACACATGATTGTATATAATGAAGTAACAGATGCTATAAAGGTGTCAGCAACAAAAAGATCCTGCACATTGTGCATTGAACTCTACAGCATATGGTGATGTGGAGGAAAACCATAAATATGAATACAGTCCTATAAGCACAAGACAAAATATAGGTGATATATTTTTCAATTACATTATAGCTTGAAAATCCATACATAAATGAAAACAGTATTCCCATAGACGAGAAGAATATATTTACTGCTATATGAACATTGTTGGCTATAACACTCCAGCCTGGTTATTTTCATGTATCTGGATTTTTCTTCTATGTCATGGAAATTCTTCATAGGCTCTCTTGTAAATAATAAGAAACTGTTTACAAATACCAGTATCAATACAAATATCAGAGCTATATTTGTCACTATCGAAAAAAATCATTTGATAATAAAATATCAAAAGCTTTCCTGTTTCTTTTAAACAGCTGTATAAAGCCAATGCACATAGAGCCCCTGTTATATTGCAAAATAATGAATAACATATATGACTTATTCCAAGATCATATCTGCCACGCCCTTGTATTATTTTGTTTTTATCACCGTATTTGGCAATCATATATATCTCTTTATAAGTTAATTTTTCCCGGTTTTTATTTTTATATTATAGATAAAAACTGCAATTCCTGTATCAATAATCCCAAAAATCACTGTAGATACCGCAATAAATAATGTCAAAAAGAAAACAAAGCAGGTGACATATTCTTCATCCAAATGAATATATCCATGCGGAAAATCCTATAAATACTGAATATTATCGAGCCAAGCGTCACAAGGCAAGAAAATATATAGTTCAATTATCCTTCACACTGTTTATATATCTGTTTTTGAACTTATATATTTTATTTGAAGATTCCTCAATATCAATGATATCCAATATATCTTCTGTCACTACAATTGGTTCTTTAATGTATTCTAAGTCTTCCTCAACTAACACAATATTTTTATGGCTTGAAGGTAATTCACAGTTTTCCAATCCGTACTTTAGCATTCGCAAAAGAATAAGATTTATAATCGTCTTCCTGTAAACCTTTGTGGTTAGAAATATTAATTTTTTCACGTTCTATAAACTCCCTTACCCTCTGAAATCCAAGCTCTTCATCTTTGATTGTAAAGCATGTATCAAAAACAGGTACTCATGGTTTTCAAGTCTCCTTGTATCCCTTTCTTTTTCCACGTTTTATCTCACTGATTCTAGGCTCCACCATATTTCCCGGTCTAACCGTATCTATAACAGTACATAATGATGAATATGGAATACCCAACTCTTCATTTATATATTTAATTATATCACTTTGACAAATCCTGCGTCCTTGCATATAATACACTTTAACTCAAACTGCTACATATATTATGTATATTATTTTACTGTTTAATTTATAATTAATATACTAAATACTATCGTAAAGGTTTATATAATAAAAATGTCAATATTTTTCTTAAGTATATATCACATACTAAATAACGGCCAAAGCTACCCGTTTCGACCGTTATTCTATCTTAAATATTAAATTTCATACATCAATTATTATTACATGTTCGAAATCATCCAATAAACTATAAAGTCTATAGATAATCTTAATACAACGCTTATCACCGTCCAAGTTAAAAATCCTATTAAGGCAACCTTCAGTGCAATTTTTGCTTTTCTAGGATACATATTCTTCATGCAGTATAGAGTCAAACCTATTACAGGAATAAAGAAACATAAAACATTTATTCCGGTACTTGGTTCATCGAGTTCATTGGTATTTGCCGTGTTTTTCAACAGAAACATTTTCTTATAGTATTTTCATTACCGATCATGTAGTGTACAGCTTGTTTTCCGCAAAAACCGCATACTTATCACTCGTCTTCTGAGCTGTTTACCGCAATTTTGAACAAAACATATATGCACTCTCCTTAAATTACAGGTCTAAAAATATATACTACATTTTTATTATACCACTTTTTCCCGTATAAAGTTGATAATATCTTCCCTTTTGTTCCCAATAAGCTCATGTGAACCGCGCTCTATTATTCTACCCTGCTCAAGTACCATTATTACATCTGAGTTTTTAATGGTTGAGAGTCTGTGGGCAATTACAAATGTAGTTCTTCCTTCCATCAATGAGTCCATACCGGCCTGTACAGCTGTTCTGTTCTTGTATCAATTGAAGATGTAGCCTCATCCAAAATAAGTACAGGTGGATCTGCCAAAGCCGCTCTTGCAATGGAAAGGAGCTGTTTTGACCTTGTGAGAGATTTGCACCCCCTCATGAAGGAATGTATTATATCCGTCAGGAAGTCTTTCTATAAAGCCGTCTGCATTTGCAAGTCTTGCAGCCGCTCTATACCCTCATCCGTAGCATCAGGACGTCCGTATTCGATATTTTTCCATAACGGTATCTGAGAAGAGATTTGTCTCCTGAAGAACCACGCCCTAAAGATCTTCTAAGGTCGTCTTTCTCTTTATCTTTTCTTTTCTATGTTTATACCGTCATATCTTATCTTACCGTTTTTGAATATCATAAAAATCTGTTTATAAGATTTGTTATAGTTGTCTTACCTGCACCTGTAGAGCCTACAAAGGCAATCTTTTTGTCCCTTGTTAGCAAAGAGATTTATCATCGTATTACTATCTTTTCAGGTACATATCTCGAAGTCGACATTTTCAAATACAATATCTCCTTCAAGTTTTGTATATGTGATTTCGCCGTCAGAATGTATATTCTTCCATGCCCAAATACCGGTTCTTGATTTTGACTCCGATATATTTCCCTTACCGTCTATTTTTGCATTTACCAGTGTAACATAGCCTTCATCTTCTTCTACAGCTTCATCCATAAGTGCGAATACTCTCTGACTTCCGGCAGCCGCCATAACTACCGCATTAAGCTGTTGTGATACGGTCATAAAAGGTCTGTTAAAAGCTTTTACCAGTGAAAGGAATGCGGCTATAGTCTCTATGGTTTACAACCTGAAATGACCGTTTATAGCCAGATATCCTCCGACTACAGCTATTACCACATAGCTTAAGTTTCCTATTTGTGCAACTATAGGCATAAGTATATTTGCATATCCGTTTGCTTTTGAAGCGGCCACACAGAGATCCTCATTTATACCTTTAAACCCCTCTATGTTCTTATCTTCATAGTTGAATCACCTTTACAACCTTTTGTCCGCTTATCATCTCTCTCTATATATCCGTTTACTTTTTCCAAGTGTGGCTTTGCTGTATTCCGAAAATATTTACCCGAAAGACTTGCGGCCTTACCTGAAGCCTGTGACGGAAATAATAATCATAATAACCGATACTACCGTCATCATAGGACTTAAAATAAGCATTGTTATAAATGCGGAAACAAGTGAAATCAATGCTTTCCACCAGCTGTGGAAAAGATATACCTATAAACTGACGTCAATGTATCCGTATCATTGGTGTAGATTGACATGATATCACCATGCGAATGATGTATCAAAAATATCTTATAGGCAGTTTTTCCATATGTGCAAAAAGATTTCTTCTTATCTCACGCATGGTTCCCTGTCCCTACATTTACCATTATCCTGTTGTATGTATATGCAGCCAATACACCGGCTGTAAATATACATATCAGCTTTACCTATCTCAATTGCAAGCGGGTAAAAATCAGGATTACTTTCTTTTTGTAAGTGGAGATTATATAATTATCTATAATATCCTGCATAACGGAAGCACTCAGAGAACTCACTACCGCCGATATCAGTATTCCTATAATTACAACAAAGATACTATAGTTTTTAATACAGTGATATTACTCTTTTTCATGCTGTCACTTGCAACAACCTGTATAGTTTGATTTATACCGCCTTTTTCTCTATTTATTCGACATTATGCACCTGCCTTTATCAAAATCCGCATTGCCTTCAGACTGCGCATTTGCTGTGGATCTGTAAATCTCATTGGTCTCAAGCAATTCTTCATGTGTATCAAATCCGACACCTTACTGTTGTCCATTACAATGATCTTATCAGCCTCTTTTTATGGATGATATTCTTTGAGAGTGATGATTTTTGTGGTATTCGGCATCTCTTCTTGAACGCTCTTCTTGTCTTTGCATCTGTAGCGGTATCAACAGCAGATGTAGAGTCATCAAGTATCAATATCTTAGGATTTTTTAAGCAGTGCTCTTGCAAGTACAAAGTCTCTGCTTTTTGTCCACCGGATACATTGCTTCCGCCACGCTCTATCCATGTATCATATTTTTCAGGTATTCTTTCTATAAATTCGTCGGCACAAGCAAGTTCACATGCCTCTTTATCTCATCCAGAGTAGCGTTTTCATTTCCCAACGAAGATTGTCAGATTATACTGCCTGAGAGAAGAGTACATGTAATACCACACTTACCGCATCTCTAAGAGTCTTTATATCATAATCCTTTACATTCTTTTCCGCCCACATATACTTTTCCTGTGTGGCATCATAAAGTCTTGGAATAAGATTTACCAAAGATGTCTTTGAACTACCTGTACCACTGATTATTCCTATCGTCTGACCTGATGCTATATGAATATTTATATTTTGACAGTACAGGCTTTCCGATACCTGCTTTTATGAAAAGCTTACATTATCAAAGTCGACTGCCGTCCTTTACCTCTTTGGACGCATTTTCCTTTGACTTACATATCACTTTCCTCCTGCAAAACTTCTGCAATTCTCTTTTGCACTTGCTTCAGATAAGTAATCATTACAAATGCAAACGAGCATCATCAGAGATGCATATACTCATTATATATGAGAGAGAGAGGGTGTTCACCTGTTGTTAGTGCTCCGCTACAATTCTTTTTGCACCGAACCATGACAGTGACGATTATGCAGGCATATATTGTCAAGCATCATCAAAAGGATTGTTTAATACAACAAGTGATTCCGCCTTTTACAAACAAACTCCATATAAATTTGTTATAGCCTTATCAAACTTGGATATTTCTTTATCTTCCTGTACATATGATTTTACAACTCTTATACCCGAGATATTTTCCTGTACATTTGCATTCAATCATCATACTTTTCAAATACCTGATTAAAGAGTTTAAAAGCTACGGCATATTATAAGAGTGAAAGGGCAGCTAAAAAGAATATGGCAACAAAGAATATAACAGACATATCTTTTGATATGGATACAGTCATAATCAAAGCAAAAATTAGTGGGCGGAGCTCTCATCAACATTCTAAGTATCATTTGGTATGAATTTTTGAACATTGGTTATATCTTAGTAAGTCTTGTAACAAGACTTGCACTTTGAAAAATTTATCATTTGAGAAGGAGAAATTTTGAATATTTCTAAACATACCTTCTCTCAAATTTTTAGCAAATCCTGCTGATGCATTTGCACTGTAAATACTATTGCGGCTATACCGCATATAAGCTCAAGAACGGCAAGCGCTATCATAATTGAACCGTATTTTATTACCGCATTGAAAATCATTAATTGCAACACCTTTATCAATAATAAATGTCATCATATACGGTATAAGTAATTCAAATATTACTTCACCAATTATAAATACAATTGTAAGTAAGGAAACAACTTTATATTCTTTTTATATATTTTGCCAATACCTTTTAACATATGTTTTCTCCTTCTAATATATTTCGCACATAATGTACAAATCTTAAAATAAAAACATCTTCCATCAATTATAGATTTCATGCAGAAAAAGGGACTTGAACCCTCATGATATTGCTATCACACGGACCTGAACCGTGCGCGTCTGCCAATTCCGCCATTTCTGCTTTATAACGCCACGTAAGATTTACTTACGTGGCAAGTATAATCAATACTGAATATTATGCAAGTTTTCAGATTTTGCAACTTCTGCCAACTTAGCAAAACCCGCAGCATCACTTTACAGCCAACTCAGCAAGCATCTTTCTGTTCATATCAACGCCTGCAACCTTAAGTCCGTGCATAAGCTTTTGAGTATGAAAGACCATTGATTCTGCAGCCGCATTGATTCTTGCGATCCAGAGCTGTCTGAACTGTCTCTTTCTCTCTTTTTCACCTGCATAAGCACTTGTTAAAAGCTCTCATTACAGACTGCTTTGGCAATTCTGTACTGCTTTTGAACGAGCTCTATATCCCTTTGCAGTTTAAAACTCTATTATGTCTTTTCTTTTGCATTTAAAGCACCTTTAACTCTTGCCATTTAAACCCTCCTAACCCTTCGTCAACTTATAGATATGGTAAAATTTTCTTCATAACTTTTGCGTTTGTAGCATCTGTTACGATATCTTTTCTAAGATTTCTTTTTCTTTGTTGACTCTTAGTTAAGATATGTGACTTATAAGCTTTGTTTCTACAAGCTTACCTGTTCCTGTTTTCTTAAAACGCTTCGCTGCTGCTTTGTTTGTCTTTAGCTTTGGCATAATGAATCCTCCTTTTATTACAATATCTTTGGCCTTCTTTGCTGATAAAACATTACCAAACTTCTTCCTTCTGCCTTAGAAGTGTTTTGTCAGTGTTGCTACATCTGAAAAGAGCTCTCGGCATAAAATCATCCAAAAATATATTTTTGACTTTGAACATTCTTGCCCATCTCTCTGCCTCTGAATCTTAGAGTAACTTTTTAACTTTGTTTCCTTTTTCCAAGAAATTTTCTGGCTGAACCGACTTTAGTATTAAGATCATTAGTGTCAATATTTGGAGATAAACGAACCTCTTTTACTTTATTGTCTTTTTGCTTTTCTCTTTTGCTTTCCTTATCTTTTCTGGCAAGTTCATATCTGAATTTACTATAATCAATAATTTTTACAAACAGGGGTTTAGTTGTCGGAGCAATAAGAACCAAATCCAAGCCTGCTTCCTCTGCTTTTTCCCTTGCCTCATTTTTGAAACTACACCTAACTGTTCACCCTCTGATGAAATAAGACGAACTTCTTTAGCTTTAATCTGTTCGTTAATCAATTGTTCGCTAATACCTTTATACCTCCATTTTCTTTACCAATATAAAAAGGCAGATAGAAAAACCATCCGCCCAAATAATCATTTAATCAAAAATGTTATATGAACCCAAAAGTCACTCCTGTGCTAAGGTGAGGCGAACCTGCTTTCTTTCAACGTGTCTATGTTACCAGTTTTCTTGTTTGTCAATCGTTTTAAATTTTTACGGATGTATGACTTCATATCCTTCAATGTCATAATAACCTTCCGGATCCTCATCTCCTCCAAACCATACATGAGAGTAGTTTTATCCATAGCCAATTCCATATGTTGTTATAAATGACCAGTCATTATCACCTATTATTACTTCATATGACCTGAAGAACTCTTCCATAAATCAAGAGCCAACTTAGGATCTATTCCGATACTGTGGTATACGGATATTTCATATCCTGTCTCTGTATAGTCTGCATGACCACCCGCTTATCCCACATAATCTCTGCATGTTCATGATCGGGTGTATGCTCCACCTCCAATTACCGTTATTGGACCAGCTGTGAAGATTACCCTGAATCCCTCTTTCATCAAGCTGAAGTCTTGGTGTGTAATCATGTGAATCTTTTACATGAGCTCTTGCAACCTTAGTTAAAAGATTTTTGAAAATGACAATCTACTAAGTCCAAGACTCTCTCTGTATTCATTTATTAAATAATACAGATTCGCTTCTTCCCTCGCTCAATCCACAGCATAAAAGTTCATCTACTATACTTGATCTATCATTATTGTCATCATTATGAATAACTCGTAGTAGGATGTTGAACAGAATTGCTATTCGTATCAGAATCATAACCCACATTACTACTATTACTATCTGTATTCTGCCCTACTCCACTTTCATTACTATCTGTCTCTACTTTACTGCTACCATCATCTGACTTCGATTCCAATTTACTATCGTTTTCTTTTTGTTTCATTGCTTTTTATCAGCTCTGGGCCCTATCTCATCCTTTTCAGATTCAGTAGCAACCGGTCCTACATTTTCTTCTTCAACAGAATCATTTTTTGCATCCAAATTAGCAGGACTTGAATTACCACTCAAGTTCTGTTCTTCGCTCTTATTAATATTAGAGTCTTCTACCCTGGGTCCAAGTTCATTTTTGATCTGAATTTGACCTTGAATATTCTCCATAGTATTATTTTTGAACTTCTGTTGACTTTCTTCTTACCCATTCTCCACTTTCTGCTACGCATGATATCCATCAGGTGTTGCTGTACTTACAAAGCATAGCTCCATCAGAACCAACATAGTAGTTACTTACCCAGGAATCTTTCACCTATATAGTCGTTATCGTCAAAATAATACCATTTATTATTTATATTTTCCAAAGATCCGATTAGATATGTTCCATCCAATTTTCTATACCACCAACCGGTATCATTTAGTTTCCATCCTTCCAAAACAGGCGGTGACGCCAGCTACCATTGAAAAAGGCAACTCATAATACTATATAAAAACAAAGCTCACGGCTTTCTTTTTCCAAACCATATTTATCTCAAACATTTCATAACTATTAAAAATATATTAACATAAACTGCATCTTAATACATAGTAAGATTTGATACTTTATTATAGAAAGATTATAGCCTTTCAAATGCACACAATATATCATAATTTATTTCTTTTATAAAAAGCTCTTCTCAAATCAGGATATGATGTATATCTTTTAATAAAACCATAAGCTTTGTAATTGTTGCTTCCAATGTCATATCATATGCTTCTAAGATTAAAGTCTTTTCTTTATTTTGACCAACCTGATAAATTTCCATGTTTGAGCCTTCATTTTACCACCTGTGCCATAACAACAAATTTTCCCATCTCCGCCATTTCTCATCTCTTCATAGAACTTATCAAGCATGATTGTCGAATACCTCCCACACCAAAACTCTATTATTATACAGTCATAGTTTTCAAATAACATGCCACACATACCTCTTTCATTCCCGGAATCATCTTTCAAAACACATACTGAATCGCTAGCTCTGTGAAGAATCTTACTCTTTCTCTCATAGGTATATATGGAATATATCTGATGATATGTTCCTCCTGTATTCTTGCCAATATAGGAAGTTTACACTGTGGAAAGCATTAAACGATCTTGCCATCATCTTTTTGCTCTTGTACCTGCTATTGCTACCATCAAACACCAGAACCATATTTTGTGAATAATCATCAGCATGCATAAGAGTACTATCTCTTAAATTATCTTTGGGTATCTGTTCTGGTCTATATTTATAGGTTTTGTGCTCTATGATAACTATAGGCTTTCTCTGGAGTTTTGTATCATATAGCTGAGTGCCGCTGAAGTATATGCCATAATATCGGTACCATGTAAAATGACAAATCCATCATATCCATCATAATCTTTCTATAGTTCCTGCTATATCCTGCCAAATTGATGGAGAGATATTAGTAGAATCAATATTGCAAACTTGAAGTACATCTATTTCACAATATACTTCAGGTACAAAAGTTAAAATTTCAGGTGCTGATAGTGCTGGAATAATCCTTCACCCATTTGTTTTGATGCAATAGTTCCCACCTGTACCGATTAGAAAATCTTTTTCATTTTCACCCTTATTTATCACATATAATGCCCCAACTTCTCAGGGTATCTGGGCAATTTATTCTACTCTATTTTCTCTTTTTGTGAACTCTCAAAAGATATATTGTAATCTTTCTAAATTCGCCCCTTATACATTGATTAAAATTTATTTTTGTATAAAAGCTAGTGAATTGTAATAACATTCATATAAGTTTATTTTATAGTATAATATATGAGTATCATCTCAGCTCCAGATTTTTGCGTTATACCAGCGAAAATCATTTTCATTGCAATATTTTTAATCTGTTTTGAAAGTATTTTTACTTGCTCCATATTCTAAAAAGAAATACTTTTAAGTCCTTGGATTTTACTCGTTTCCAAATATTTTATAAAGTATTCTCTTTCTTTCTTACTCATTATATATTTTACTTTTCAAAAATCTATATCTGTAAATACACATTCTTGGTTGATTCCATCAACAGATCTTTTACAATTTTGTTATCAATACATTCGCTTACAAAAGTATCTCCCACCATTGATTATAATATCAATATTATATTTTCTAATCACCTTTTAATATGTAACAAAGTCCGTCAAAGATATTTTCATCCCTAAAGTGATAGTACACATCACAGTTATCTATAAAAATCCACAAATCCTTTTATCTGCTGTATTTTCCCAAGCTCATCTACTATAAGATTTTGCCATTTCTTATCAGAGACATCCATCCATACTCATCTTCCCAGTTCTCCTATGCACTGAGTGTTTTTATCTTGTACCCTCATAGTATGGTCGATAGTTTTCCAAAGATCCTATATTAAGATAGGCATATATATATTCTTCTCATGTAGTTTCTTTATATCATCTTTTATTAAATTCTGTCGGTTCAAGTACGAGTACTTTGTAATCTATTAGTTTCATTCCATCTTTCTTTTGCTGGTGCCTATACATACACCATAATATTTATCCTGTATAAAATCGGCTTTAGCAAAAAGCAAAAAACCGAGACCGCAGATTACAGCCATGACGATAACCATGACTCATAGGAAAACTCTCGTATTATATAGTAGTAGTTTTTGAGAGCCCTCTCCAAGGTCTTTATAACTATTAAGTCATAGTCCTTTTCTTTACCTCTTCCGTAGGTTCGACTATGATATATAAGATGCTGTGGATTGGTCTAAACCCTCCTACCACTTGATGGTTTTTGAAAAGGCTCAACCACAGTCTCTTTTGCTCATTTGTTAATCAGTTAGATACCGCATGACGGTTTATTTAGAACGAGGCTACAATCGCAAGGAGTTCCTGTGGTTCTAAAAACAGTATCAAATACATTTTAAAGGAGATTATTATGATTTACGTAGGAATTGATGTCGCTAAGGATAAGCATGATTGCTTTTATCACAAACTCTAATGGAGAAGTATTATTTAAAAGCTTTTTACCATTTCTAACAATCAAGATGGTTTCAATGTCCTCTACCAAAGAATAGAATCTGTTATGGAAGATGTAACAAAAAGTAAAAGTAGGACTGGAAGCTACCGGACACTATAATTACAATCCCTTTTAGGATATCTCATTGATAAAGGTCTCGACCACCTATGTCATCAATCCGTTACATTCAAATCTGTACAGAAAAAGTCTCAGCCTTAGACTCACGAAAACGGATAAAAGTAGATGCCCTCACGATTGCTTACATGCTCATGTCTGATGTGAACTTGAAGTCCTACTCAGACACATCTTACCACAACGAAGAATTAAAGTCATTAACTCGTTATCGTTTTAATAAGGTAAAAGAACGTGCCAAGCTAAAAACTTCCGTTTCAAGACTGGTCTGTATCTTATTTCCTGAATTAGAAAAACTTGTACCAACACTTCATATGGCATCCGTTTATGCATTGCTTTCTGAATTTCAGGGCTAAACATGTAGCCGGTGCACATCTTACCAGACTTACAAATCTTCTTTCAGATGCATCTAAAGGTCGATATGGTAAAGATACCGCCATAACTTTCAGGGAAGCTGCAAGAGCTTCTATCGGCTCAAATATGCCGGCCAAATCTCTTGAACTAAAACATACCATCAAGTTGATACTGGAACTTGGTTCTGAGATTGAGGAAATCGAAAATGAAATTAAAATTATCATGGATGAAATTAATTCTCCAATTCTCAGTATTCCAGGTATCAACTATCGTATGGGCGCTATGATCATTGCCGAGATCGGTGACTTCAGTCGGTTTTGATTCTCCTGATAAAATCTTAGCTTATCCGGGTTTTCACCATCAACATATCAATCAGGGCAGCTTGACTCAGCATACTCCCACATGGAAAAACGAGGTTCCAAATACCTCCGATATGCCCTGTACAATGCAGCCAAGTATGTTTGCCACTGGGATTCGACATTTGCCGGGTATCTTGCCAAGAAACGAGCTGAAGGCAAGCATTATAACGTTGCAATATCTCATTCCGTCAAAAACTGGTTCGAGTTATTTATCATCTTGTAAAATCGAATCAGCAATACATTAAAGTAGCTTAATTAACTCTAATTCAATACTCCTTTTTCATGCACCTATCATGATGCTCTTTTTGTCATGCAGTTTTCAAAGTGCAAGGAACTCTAACTGTATTCCAAATATATCTAAAAATACATTTCTGTACTTTATTCTAAAAATATCATTTTAAGGCTTGACTTTTAATAGTTAGTCTTTCTATAGTTGATACACTCTATTTATATCAATTATATATGTTTTAAGCAAGTATATAATCTACATAAAGTAAAATATACTTGACACAATGTAATTATAGAGTTATATTGATGGTGTAAAAACATATATGACATTTTTGTCTGAAAAGGAGTTTTTATGGAATATATTATGATTGGTTTATTTTATTGTAGGTGTATTTGAGTTTTAGCTTTTAATTCAAAAAGTCGAAAAGGAAGAATATGATGAAAGACAGTTGGCTGTCAGAGGACGCGTGATATACTTATGCTTACTTTACCGTAATGATACTTTCAACTTTACATGTATTCACAAAAGATACTCTAGCATTACCTGTTTCAAAATGATCTTATAAGTGTTATAATACTTTTTATATCAGGTATTGTGCTGAACACTTATATTGTTTTTAATGACGCCTTTACAACAGCTATAAAAATAATAATTATAAAAGCACTTTTATCCCCTTATATCATTATATTTTTATTAAATGCCTACTACTTAATAAGGTCTGTATCAGATCACACATTGTTTAAAGACGGAGTGTTACAGTTTAGAGAAGGCATAAATCTTATTGTGGCTGTTGCCTTTATTATCTTAATTTTAAAACTTGGTAATAAAACTGGTGATAGACAAATGTAAAAAGATGAGGAATAAGGGGTAACTATGAAAAACCTTAAATTAAAATCCGCCAGAGCTGCCAAAGACTCTCCCAACAGCAGCTTGCAGATCTGGTAGGTGTCAGCCGCCAAACAATAAATGCTATAGAAAAGGGAGACTACAATCCCACTAATCCGCCTATGTCTCATCCATCTGCCGCGCACTTGATAAGACTTTTGGATGAATTGTTCTGGGAAGAAGAATAAGAGGGTGCTTGCCCTCTTATTTTTAACCTACTTCTTCGCCAAACTTAGATAATGTAATTTTTTTGTATGCATTAGATTTATCATCAGGGTGCGGTTCCAATCCGATAACGGTAATATCATCCGGTCCGTACACCCAAAAATCCTACCTGCTCTCGGGGTATTGTTTTTCAAATATGACCTCCCACACCTTTTAATCCGTATCTCTTTGATAAAGAGTCTATCTCATGTGTTTGCAGACCCGGATATCTTGGATTTTTCCGACAATAATTTAAGTGTCTTTACCCTATCTTTTTATATTGCTTTTCTTCATCCTTATTTGCAGTTTTATTCTTTATCTTTGATGAAAGATCTTCCCAAAGACTTTTTCATCTCAGGTACACTTTCTAATTTGATTTTTGTACATATCTCACCTTAGAACTCGGATAAGTCGATTTCATCCGATGTAATTCAGCTTTAATATTTTTCAACTGCTGTATCCATCATATGTAATGTATTCTCGGAAATTCTGAAAGGCTCTCTAAGTTCACGAGGCTCAAGCAATATTGTTCCGTCTTCTTTCTCTTTCACATGGTAATACTCGAATATACATCCTCTTAAAGTAATTCTTTTTCTTTGAATCTAACTTTGCATCATATTCTCTACACTTGTATTCATAAGTTCCTCTAAAACAAATGTTTAATTTGTAGGAATTCCAACCTGTGCCTATAGAATAACATTATAATAAAGTCCCTGTCAATCTTCTCCCTACTACCTATTTTATCTCCATCCTGCAAACAAATCCTGTATTCTCACCGTTAGTAAATTTTCACCTTCCATCTATGAAATGCTGCTACCTTCTTAACTATCTTTTAGTCCAAGTCCATGTCTTCCGACGCTTTTTGGTCTCAGCATATGCATTTTGATTCAGTCTTTGTAAAATTTCAGCCGGTACTCCGCTTCCGCCATCTCCTATCTCCAAAAAACAGTATCTTCTTTATATAGATTTATATAGGTGCTGCATCCTTCAGGATTGTGACGCAAAAGCATTATTTAAAAGATTTATCACGGCTCTTTCAAACAGTTCTTCATTTAATGAAACTTCATATTTTTGCAACTCATCATCTATGTTCAGTTCAAAAATCATACTTGGACTGTGCATCAATATCAAAGTGAATTTATCATATTACTTACAATCTTTCTGATAAGTGTACTTAAACAAACCTTGCTTTTTCAAATCTTTTTGTACCGAAGTCGAGCTTACTTGTAATATTTAAATTCTCTACCAATGCTCTGATACGAAGTCCCTGACTTTCAATAATCTCGGACTTTTCTTTTTATTTCATCCATACTGCTTTCTTTTGGAATCATTTGTGCATTACCTAAAATAACGGCAAGCGGTGTCTGATATCATGAGAAACTCCGCAATCCACTCTACCCTTTCTTCCTCTATTCTTCTTTGCCTTGCTTTATACATCCTTATCGAAACAAAGATAAATAAAATTATGTTAAAAATAAATAATACAGGAGAGTTCCAAGAATGTCAAAACATTATTTTGCATCATATTCCAAAGTATATTTCCATATATCCGCATTCAGCTTTCCGACTATAAGTAATCTGTCTTCACTGACTATATAAGTACGTACAGGATAGTCATCCAGATAATACCTTGTAAACTTGGCTATATCCTGTAAAGTATACTTTGATTTTTTCAAAGATTCAGGCATATTTTCAGACCAAGTAATATTTCCGGTACTGTTAAGTAAAAAAGCAAATTCATCATTCTTTTGTAACTGTGTACTTTCTTCATCACTTAGACTATACTCACCGGTATTGTATGATAAGCTGTCCATTATTTCGCTTGCATCCGTATAGTTTATATCTGAGCTTTTGTACATCACAGCCATACAGATTATGAAATCCACAAACAATATGGCTATGGCAAAAACAAGTACCCACAGTATAAATTGTAATCTTCTCTCCAAGCTTTTTCTCATATTTTCTCCATCTTATATCCCAAACCTCTAACCGTCTTTAGAAAAATCGGTTTTGAAGGATCTTTTTCTATCTTTTCTCTTAAATGGCGCATATGTACAATTAAAGAATTTTCAAGTCCGAAGCTTCCGTCCGGCCAAAGCTCTTCACAAAGCATATCTGTAGTTACTATCCTACCTCTATTTCTATAAAGAATTGAGAATAATGTAAGTTCTTTGGCTGTCAAGGTTATGACATCTCCATTCTTTTTTACAATACCTCCCTCTATAGAAACTCTGCTTTCACCTAAAACAATATCTGATGTGTTTTCATCAAGTGAATAACATCTTCTAAGTACCGCACCGATACGTAGTAACAATTCTTTTGGAAGGAAGGGTTTTGTTATATAATCATCCGCTCCCAGTCCAAGACCATGGAGTCTGTCTTCATCCTCATCTCTTGCCGACAGGAAGATAACAGGAAGTTTAGGAAATATGCCGACCCTTTTTAATTCCTCATAAAAATCAAATCCGTTGCCGTCCCCAAGCATTACATCAAGTAAAATAAGATGAATCTGAGTGCTGTCTATTTTTTCTCTTCCTTCCTTTAAATTATCGGCATATTCTATATCAGTATATCCGTCATTTTTAAAAATATCTCCTAAAACCTTTGATAATTCCGCTTCATCATCAATTATCAGAATTTTACAGTCTTTCTTTTTCCATATACTCCTAAATTGTTTTGTTTTTCTTATTATATCGTATTTTGAGTAAAGTCGCTATATAAAAATAGTTTTCTTAATGTAAACATAATGTGGAATAATCAGATCATTAGAGTTCAGGTACTATATATCTTTAACATCGACCACATTGTTCTTAGAATAAAAACACGAGTTATACTTGTTGTCCGTGCAGGCTTATACTATAATAGTTCACTATAAATTTGCTTGGATTTCAGGAGGAATATCAATGAAAGTCTCTATTTGTAAACGGCAGCAGTCACAAAAACGGTACTACAATGCAGGCTGTAAAAGAAATGCAAAAAGTATTCGAAGCTCAAAATATAGAAACAGAGGTAATTCAGCTTGGAAATAAGCCTATACAAGACTGTATTCAATGCGGATACTGCTATACACATGCTAAATGCGTATTTAATGACGATGTAAACGAGTTTATAGAAAAGTCAAAGGAAGCCGACGGTTTTATCTTTACAACACCAGTATACTACGCTCACCCGTCAGGAAGAATACTTTCATTCCTTGATCGCGTGTTCTATGCGGCAGGAAGTATTGAAGAAAATCCTTTTAAGTTTAAACGAGAATCTGTTGCTGTAGCAAGAAGAGGCGGAACAACAGCATCTTTTGACGTACTCAATAAATACTTCGGTATTTCCGAGATGCCGGTAGCCGGCTCAACCTATTGGAATATCTCACATGGGGCAGTAGCTGAAGATGCAGCTAAAGACCTAGAGGGAATGCAGACAATGAGAAATCTTGCCAAAAACATGATTTGGATGATGAGAAGCTTTGCACTGGCAAAAGAACACGGTATTCCTTATCCTGATACTAAAAAGACGCACATACAAACTTCATAAGATAAAAACTAAGCGATATGGGATGTCCATATCGTAGTTTCAAAGTTTAAACTCTTAATGTAATCATAATGTAGAGATACTTCATTTAATCTTCATTCATTATCATATTCACATATCAAGCAAAAAGGAGAAAAACAATGACTGAGACAATACTTGAAACATTTATCTATCGCGTACATGACTTATCCATGAGTGTACCCTAAACTGTGTATACGGATTTCCGGACCTAACGGAGCCGGAAAAAGTACAACGTGAAAATGATTTTTAGGACTTATAAAGAAAGACTCGGGAGAGATAAACTCTTCGGTGAAAAAGTTTCAAACAAGAATCTTTTAAATCTGCTTCATCAAACTGGCAGCCTTATAGAAAATCCCGGAGGATACCCTCATTTAACCGGACTTGAAAATATGCAGATCATAGCAAAGTTAAAGGGTGTCAAAGAAAGCTGAAATAGAAAAAGCTCTCAAAAACGGTAAGACTGTAGGCGAACAAAGGATAAAAACTTGCCGCCTATTCACTCGGTGAAGCAAAGGCTCGGTATCGCTATGGCACTTCTTGGAAAATCCGAAATTACTCATATTGGATGAGCCTACCAACGGCCTTGACCCTGCCGGAATAATGGAGATTAGAAAACTAATAACTTCCCTACCGAAAGAAAGAGATATAACTGTAATTATCTCAAGCCATCTGCTAAATGAGATAGAACAAATGGCTGACTATGTAGGTATAATAAATCATGGTCAAATGCTGTACCAGGGAAAGCTCTCAAGTCTCGAATCATCAGGTCAGAGTTTGGAGCAGATTTTCCTTAAAGCTTACAGGGAAAGGGAGTCATTATGAAACAAATCAGCTTTAAATAAGTCATTATCCATTGAATTTACAAAAATAAATTCCTGATTTCCGCATCATTATTATTTATTGTAACAGGACTAAACTATTTCTACATCTCATATGGAGATTTACCTAAAGGACAGGAATGGCAGATGATCTTCAGTTCGATTCCGTTTTTAAATACAATGTTGATTTCCATTATGATGTCGGTGCTGGCAAGCAGATGCATTGATATAGAAAATAAAGGAAATATGTGGAATACTCTTCCTACACTGGAAAGCAGGACTCTTTTCTTCCAAACTTTTTATTCGGCTTAATACATATAGCTTTATTTTTGTTTTTATACAGACAATAATAATTTTATATTTAGGTATTAAATTTATGATTGGTGGAGGAGTTCCCCAATCTTTGCATTACTTTCAGACTGAATTTGCAGAGATTATTTTCGGAATGATTATATTTCAGCTTCAATGTCTGCTGTCATTAAAGTTCAGGAATCAATTTGCAGCACTTTCAATCGCATTCGGAGGCACACTTGCAGGTGTATTTATTGCTTTTTGTAAGTAAAGCGGCACTTACTCCATGGTCCGTACTCTTTCTTTAAGTACAGTTACTATGGATTATGACTCTGCTACAAGAAATATGCTGCTTTCATGGAATGCAATAGATATAAAAGCGATATTTATAAAGCTTTTTATATCTTTGTTACATATAAGCAGTCTATCCGTATTTAATGATCCTGAAACAGGTAATTTTAAGATTGCTCATGTACATAGGAAAAGTAAAAACGCTCATACACTATTGCCGGCCGAACTTATCAAGATGAAGAGAAACCCCTGTATGGATTCCGTTTGCATTGATTCCGTTAATATCTGCCGGGCATCGGTATTATAAAATTTCCTTTCAAATCAAGGAGTATTATCTTTGACTGGGCAGCCCTTTGGACACAGGGAGTCATTATTTTTAGGTTTGTTTTTCTTATCACCTTTAATTGCCATACTTGCAAGCCTTGATTTTCGTATGGAACATCTTGGAACCAACTGGAATATAATGCTTACATCAAGCTCACGCTTCAAAGTATTAAGGATAAATGGCTTACTGTAGCTGTCATTTCAACTGTTTGTATGTTATGGATTGCATTTATCTATGTTGTTTCAGGAAAGCTTATCGGGATTTCGGAAGCATACCGAATGAATTCTATTTAAGGATCCTTGCAAGTATACTTTTGTATAATTGCCGTTGCTCAAGCTTTCAGTGTATGCTTTCACTGATCATACCTTCATTTGCAATACCTGTAGGACTATCCTTCCTTGGAAATATTTTAGGACTTCTCCTCACAGTAAAGGGATTTTTCTATGCAACACCGTTTTCAATGCTTATATACTCTATGGGCAGCACTAAATATAACCGGTGAAATAAATCTACCTGTTGTAATAATAACTTGTTTACTCTATATTTTTATTTCTTTGCCATAGGATTGCTTTTTTATCTGAACAGAACCGATATAAAAACAGGAAGGTAGAGGAATATTTAACAAAAATACAGCCTTGATACTTTATTGGAGATTGAGGCTGTATTTGATGTTTCTTTCATTAATTGCCTCCTCTCTTTCTTTATTAAAAATCAATTTCATCTTTATTTTCTCTTCTTATTGCCTCTAATCTTTCAAATGCTTCTATTTTTCTTTTATTATTACTTTTCTCTCTCAAATCCAGATACATCAAATCCGCATCTATATATTCACCGTTTATTTTTAAAAAGCAGACATCCGCCGATTTTTACAAATCCGAACTTTTTATATAGGCTGATAGCACGGATATTATCACTCCTTGTATCAAGGTTTATGATTTCTATTCCATTATCCTTAGCAAAGGAAATACATTTTTCTAAAAGTGCACTACCAATTCCGCTTCGCCACTCCGATTTGGCTACACTTATAGCAAAGTTTGCTCTGTGACTCATCCTGCGTTTCATACCGCTTATATTTGCACATCCGACTATATCATAATTTTTCCATGCAAAATACATCACAGATTTCGGATCTGAATTGATTCTTTTGATAAACTCTTTCTCTACCTCAAGTGTATCTCCTATCCCTTCTTTACCGAAGCTTAGATTATCGGTTTGTGCACCTACAAGCTTTGTGTATTCAATCAGTTTAGCTGCATCTTCAGGTCTTGCCTCTTTATTATAATATTTACTTCAGGTGTAAATATACTCATTTTTCTCCACTCCTTCATTTAGGTAAACTTTAATATTTAAAAACCAACCAATCTAAAATCAATTAGAACATCCTTTTATTATGTCACTTATATTGTATATTATTCGTGACATAATTCCAATATGCATTTATAACTATTACTTTTCTTTAATCTGTGACAGAATTTCCCCAATATCCCCGTCAATACATATACTTCTATCATTTATCTTCTCAGGGGACGAAGGCTTCTCCATAATTTAAACAGGCATATACCGCCTTTTTATTGTCATATGTCATCTGCCAAAAAGGATATTTTATAATAACAGGTGTATTTGCTCCTACTCCAAGTTCCAAAAAGAGTATATGCAGGTTTTCATGTCTTCTTATAAAATCAGCATAATTACTTGAAGCATTATGCCAGCCTTCATCCTCTACGAAAGTATCATCAGCTCGAAGATTTGTAGTCACATCATCACCGCTTGGAGTCTTCGGTATAAGTTCAGTAGGTATTTCCATAATAATCTCTCGATCATTAGGTACTGTAAATACACCGCTCTCATCTTGAATAAACCTGTGCTTTTAAGGCTTTTTTCTACCCACTCCTTATTATCAAAGGTATCTTTGCAATCGGATTTGTACTTTGAAAAAGTCCGTAATCTCCCTGAGTGTAGAAAAGTCTTTTCTTATCAAATCCTGCTCTTTGAAACTGATGGTCTACATTTGTGGTAATTACAAAATAGTCCTTATCCTTAACCAATTCAAGTAAGTCCTTATATACAGGTTTTGGCGCATGAACATATCTGTTAAAATAAATATGCCTTGCCCACTATGCCCAAAAATATCTCTTTTTTCAGGAAAAGGATAAAAACCGCCTGAATATATATCTTTTTATACCGAAAAGCCTTTCCAAAAATCAAAAAATACTTATCAAATCTCTCACCGGAGTATGATAATCCTGCAGATGTGGAGAGACCTGCACCGGCTCCAATCAAAAATTGCATCACAACTTATAATTTCATTCTTTAATCTTTGTAACTGCTCTTCTCTGTCGCCGGTTCCATACTTAACTCTGCCCTTAAAAATACTGCATTGCAGCTATTCCTTTACTGATAGACTCTCTGTAACCGTCAGATACTTTAAAAACTTCAATATCCATAGTTCTGCTCCTTTCTGTGAACTTTTCTAAAATAATTAATCCAATAATGTTTTCCAATTATCTGATTTATAAGCCTCAAAAACACATTTTGATTTGTTCTACAGTATTTTTCTCTGTTGCAAGTTCAGGTAATTCTGATATTGAAAATAACGATATTCTGTTGTTTCATTATTCTCTTCAAATTTACCACCAGTTACAGAACATTGGACAAAAATTTTACATATTCCATATGCATAGACAGGGTAGATTATGTTTTGATCTGTCTTGAATCGCTATTACTTTTTCCGTGATAACATCCAATCCTGATTCTTCCTTAACCTCTTTTACTACATTTTTCGCCTACTGATACATTAACATCCACCCATCCTCCGGGTAAGACCATTTGCCGTCATTTTTCATGTACAAGAAGAATTTTTCATCTTTAAAAATAGCGGCTCTTGTGTCAGAGTTTTTGGTGTCTGATAACCACTTTCATTGCAGAAAGATCTTTAACTTTCATGTTTGGAATATCCGTCATAAATGAAACTATTTCTGCAGAAATATCTCTGATTCTCTGATATCTTTCTTTATCATATATATCTTTACAATAATTAAGACCTATCTGTGCCAGACTCTGTAATTCTATTGCCCACTGTCAACCAACGTTCTTTTTATCCATAGTTCCCTCGTAATATTTTCTTATCCTCATCCTTAAATACATTAAATATTATTCTATCAATTTTGCTCTTGATTTTCTTTTAACCATTCTCTTACAGTTGCTACTGCAATTTCGGCTGCTCTTTTATTTGGAAAATGAAATACTCCGGTGGATATGCAGCAAAACGCCACGCTTCTCAATCCGTTTTCAACGCAAAGATCTAAAGTGTTTTTATAACAGTTTTAAAGATCTTCCTCATTCCTTTACTAAGTCCCCCTGTACAATAGGGCTGACTATATGCACAATCTTTTTGCGGGAAGATTGTGAGCATCTGTGAGCTATAGGAATTGCTGTAGGTTGTCATAATCCTGCCATACACGAGATCCTTAGTCGGTTCATTTTTGTTACACTCATTTCTAAGCTCCACAACCGGCAAATGTATGTATACAATTATCAATACAGCTATGCATAGGAATAAAGCAACCAAGCATCTGTGAGTTTGCAGCATTAACTATTGCATCCACTTTCAGCCTTGTAATATCTCCCTGCCATATAGAAATAGAATCTTCCACTGCATCTATATCGGAAAGATATACTATACCGTTTTCATTTATAGCTTCTCTAGATATTCATCCTGTATTCTTAATACCTCAGTATTCATTTCCCTTGGCATTCTGATATTCATAAGAGAACGCAGTATTCTTTTCTTTCCTTCTGTGTCAACAGGTACTTTTTAAGTTCTTATACTCTACGGAATCTTCTTTAAAAGCTTTCTATGAGATAATCAAGTCTTTCATTTTGATTCATACTTGCCTCCTTCAAAAACAGAACATGCTAATAGTTGTAATATAAATAATTACATCAAACTTGTCAATACTATTTTTTAAAAAGATGCCATTATAAGCATCTTCAGTCTTAAATCTCTTTTATACCCTTTTCAATATCCAAAAGTGTATAGCTTTTCATCTTGTTTTCCATAGCATCCTGTATTTCGCTAAGCTTACCGTCAAGTATTCTATGTATATCCCAGCAGGGCAGGATTCGGCTCCTCATGGAAATGAAACAGTCCCTCTTCTTTAACTGCTTCAACCGCCTTATAAACATCATCAAAAATGTTATCTCAGACAGATCTTTTAAAATCTCTATACCTCGGTTCCTCTGACTACATTTATAAGTCCGGCTTTCTAACTGGAAAAGAATATTCCTGATAATTACAGGATTTGATCTTATACTGCCTGACAGAAAGTCACTGGTTATCTTCTCTTTATCTTTAAAATATTCTCACATGCAAAAATATGTAATGCTATTGTAAATCTGCTGGATATCTGCATTTGTATACTCCTTTTTAGTAAAAATAATATAGCCTATTTAATGTAATGTCAACATTTACATTAAATATAAATCTCACACCGTCTCATGCATCCTCTTATGCTCCACACTGTTTATATAATCATCATGACTGTGAGAATGTTTTCTTCTGAAACCAAATGAGTGAGTATGCTCATGTTTTATTATATGCTATGTGTTGAGCCGTTATGTGTATGAACAATCGTATGTATATGGTAAATGAATATGATTTTTTAACATCGTATCATATACAACAATACGCTTCCTATTATCATAAATATAAGTCCGATAAAATAAACTTCCGTCAATCTGTCACCGTCTACCACAAATGATAAGAATGTACCTATAAAAGGAGCTATTGCATAAAATGCACTTGTTTTTTGCGGCTCCCAAATCTCTTTTGTGCCCTGATATAGAAATATACTGAGACCATATGCCACAAACCCAAGAAACATTGAAATCAAAATATATTTTTATATCAAGGTATCCTCTCCCCAAGTATTATTGCTATTATAAATGAACCTGTACCGGAAAATATCCCTTTTAATATCACTATCTCATAGGTACTTTTATCTGAAATCATTCTTGTACAGTTGTTTTTCAAGCCCCAACAACATGTTGCAAGTATTACAAACAATAGAACCCAAGGAAAATTTAAAACTTCCGCTTCCTTCAAATGAAAGAACTATACTTGAAAATGTAATAAATCCTATGGCAAGCCACAGCCTTGATGTTACAACCTCTTTGAATATCAAAAGAGCGATGAGTGTAGTTGCCACGATTTCAAAATTTCAAGTAATGATGCATTTCGAAAACTGAACCTATATTTATTCGATCATTAAAAATATAGGTGCCAAAATATCGAAACAATCATCACCTAGAGTATATGGCAAGTCTGTCTTTGACAGCTTTTCAATATTCTTCTCTCTTTTTGAATTAAGCAGATACATTATACCTACACCGATTCCGGCTCCCAGATACAAAAATGAAGCCATAAATGTCGGTGTGACATTTTTCAAAAGTACTTTAGAAAAAGAGTATTTATCGCATAGAATGTTGCCGCAAGTAATGCCATTATTACAGCCATACTTTTTTTGCTCTTATTCATATATCTACTCCTCCAAAAAATTCATATTCGGCCAAAGCTTTTTTACAACTTCATTCGGATACTCATTGTCTATGAACTGCTCTATTACATTTCCTTGCTTCAGGTGTTTTTCTGTCCGTAGTTCGTATCATCACCATTGAAGTAACCGTTCCGTTACAGATAAAAAACAGTGCTATAAATACCGCAAGTACCGAGCCGGTTACCGGTGGAATTTTCTCTATAAACTTTTGAAAAAGGAGGGTATATAAATTTAAACCATACCAAAAGCCACTATGCCCCAAAAAGAACATAAACAAAAGATTTGTTCTGCCGTCAATATTAAAAGGCATATATGAATAGTCCCAAAACTTCATACCGAAGAATACTTCAGTAAATACGGAGCATAGATATTCAAATACTCCTCAAAGAAGAAACCTGATATAAATATAGACAGATTATTCTGCCTTTTTACTTTTTGAAAGTGCTAAAGGTAAGTATTACCGCACCAAGTCCCCACACCAGACTGAAAGGCCCAAGCACAAAACTTGATCGTCTCATAAGTTCATGCCCTACAATAAGTACATATATAGTTTCTACGATATCTCCGATAAGTGAAGAGATAAAAAAAGTACCCATATAAAGCTTTGCCCGTATTTATGCCCTTTGCAAATATAATTCCCTGCTCTTCAAGCAGCTTGTCTGCCTCTGAGATACCTTTTATTACTGTCTTCAAAATCATCTGATAAAAGACTTGGGTAAATCTTATAAATTCTCTTCCAGATATGTTTTTGATATCCATTCCCCAAATGTATTTTTCTGTTAGCAATATTAGTATCCATATTTTTTCATAGGATATTTTCTGACAAAAATATAAATGGTCACAATATCCGCTATTAAAAGTACAACCAGCACAAGTGCGATTATATTTACTATAATACTCGGTATCAGCGATACAAAGGAAAATACTATCGGATGTAGAGTTTTTAAAAGTACAAAACATATACCTACCACTATAACTGCATTTATACAACTGAGCTTCAAACTCTTACCATAGTCATCTCTCAAAGAGTTTATTTCCTTTTTTAAAAAAGCCTTTATGAAAAACAATCCCATCCTATCCAGTATAAAATAATCTATAAAAAGCCATCATAAGCATTCCGTAATAACTGACATTTTTCCCTGACGATACTATAATCATTAAAATCATAATAAAAGCAGGACATCCTATTATTGGAATATTCAGCACACCCGTATTTATATACTTTTGTTCTTTTAAACTGTATATAACCGTATTCAGTACCCAAGCCAAAAATCCCGTATATAAAAATATATAATTAAGTCTGCACCACTCAAATAACTTCATAAAACTCCTATTCTAAACCATACTTGATAGATCTACTTTATTATCTTTTAACTTCTATTCCTCTGCCTCAAGAAGCTTTCGCTGTTCTCCCATTCCTCCAAAGGCAAATTCCGGTGCAAGCTCACCTTTTGAATTTACCACACGAAAGCAAGGGATATTGTCAGGATCGGGGTTTTTATGAAGTGCATTTCCTACCGCTCTGGACATCTTTTTATTTCCTGCCATCTCCCTGCTACCTTGCCATAGGTTGCCACCTTACCTTTCGGTATTCTCTTAACCGCCTCGTAGATTCTTTTTGTAGGCGAGTCAGTTACCAAGTCATAGCTTTCGGCAATCATCCTCTTTATATCATCTTCCTTTATACTGCCGTCAAGTATGAGCGTATTCCAGTGTTCCTTATTTTGATGATATCCCGGAACAACTGAAAGGTATGTATTTCTCCAAAAGTCTCTCCAACCAGGATCAACTTTCACATTTAAATTTACAAAACCGTCTCTTTCATATACACAAAGAAAAGCTTTCTTACTGTCCTTTACTCTGATCAGCTGCCAATCTGCCTTTCTAAAGGGCTTATCCAAGTATGTATTTTCAAATTCTAAGCCGAAACTACAGGCCTCTTCTTTTGTTCTCACTTAAACACCTCATACCTTCTTTATTTTTAATTCTCTTAGATAAGCTTTTTGCTTATCAGTGATGCGATAACTCTCAATTGACTTTTGTATAGCCTTATTATGAGTCCATATATCAAGACTATTGTTTTCAATAAATGGAATTATACTCTCATACTGCTTTGCTAAAGCTGTTGCAAAGTACCAGGCAATCATCATATTTATATAGTATTCACCTGACCTTATCTTTGAAACCGTCTCAGGATATAATATATCAAAATCCTCATCCAGGAAATGCTCCATAAGCATACCTATTCCAAATCTTAGAGTGTAGACCTTATCAGATTTCAGCCAATCTTTTATATATTCAAATAATTCATTATGATATTTCTTAAATACCTTTGGTGAGAGCTGATCGCAGGTCCCTCAGTTGATCTATATATGGGAGAAATCTGTTTATCTCATCAATACAGTTTTTAAAGTCCTTTATTTCAGAAATAATAAATGCATGCAACTGATTTTCATCAAAATATTTATGAGGTAAGGTTTGTAAAAATTCTATAACATCACTACTTTTACCGAGTTGTTTTGCATATTTTCTAAGATCAGGTGTCCTTATGCCTATCATACTTTCCTTATCAACTGTAGGGTATCAACTTGCTATTAAAAATCTCTGTAAGCTATATCCTGCATTTTAAACAATTCCGCTCTTATCTCATTTAAGTTCATATCAGACTCCTTTTAAATACAAAGTTTTACCGATTCTTTTACCTTATAAGTCGTATTATAATCTATATTACAACCAATTCCAATATGGTTTGCATTTTAATATAACAGGAGGGAATAGATATGAGTCAAAACAAATTATTTTTTTGATAATACCGATATTTATTGTTGCAGTAAGTTTATATGTATTTACTGCGGGTTTTGAAAAAGAAAGAAGAAAAATTTTCCAAATGATGAAACCACACAATATTCCGGTAAAAGTAAGTAATATATCTCAGTCCGGTAATCTAAAAGAGATATATCTTGCAGGTGGTTGCTTTTGGGGGCTTGAAGCCTATATGCAAAAGATAGATGGTGTTGAGGATGCTGTCAGCGGATATGCAAACGGTAAAACCAAAAATCCGAAGTACCAAGATCTTCATACAAGCGGTCATGCTGAAACTGTAAAAGTAATATATAATTCCGATATAGTAAGCCTTGAAGATCTTTTGGAGTATTACCTTCGTGTAGTAGATCCTGTAAGTGTAAATAAACAGGGAAATGATACAGGTACTCAGTATAGAACCGGAGTATATTATACAAATGAAGAAGATAAAACTATAATAGAAAAGATTCTGGCAACTGAACAAACTAAATATGACAAACCTATCGCAATAGAGGTTTTACCTTTAGCTCAATTCTTTGATGCTGAAGATTATCATCAGGATTATCTTACTAAAAACCCCGGTGGATACTGTCATATAGACTTATCTCTTGCAGATAAACCATTGGATAAGAAAACTGAACCACAAAGTAAAGAGCCAAAGATAGATATTTACAAATATCCAAGACCTTCAGATGATGAACTCAAAAAACAGCTTACAGATGAGCAATACCAAGTTGCTGTTAACAGTGATACTGAAAGACCTTTTGCAAATGAATATTGGAACAATTTTGAAAAGGGAATTTATGTAGATATTACAACAAAGGAACCACTCTTTGTCTCAACAGACAAGTTTGAATCAGGTTGCGGTTGGCCAAGTTTTTCAAAACCTATAAATGAGGATGTAGTAAAATACAGTGAAGATGACAGCTTCAATATGAACAGAACAGAGGTGAGAAGCAGAAGCGGTAACGCCCACTTAGGACATGTTTTTGATGACGGACCTAAAGAATCAGGTGGTAAAAGATACTGTATAAACAGTGCCTCACTTGAGTTCATCCCCTATGAGAAAATGGATGAAAGGGGGTATGGATATTTAAAGTATCTGCTTGAATAATATATTTTAATGGCTGAGAATACATGTAAAAATGGTCTCAGCCTTATCTTTACTTATATATTATCCATATTTCACACTATCTTATTATAGTATCCCTCAAATACAAACTTCTCAGGATGAGATTTTATATATTTCATTTCAAATGCATAGTCATAGTCATACAAATCATATACCACACTGTCAGCCTTATCCAAAAGTTCCTCAAAGTCTTCACTCATTTTATCCATAGCATTCCACCTCTCTTCTCTGTCAAATGGAATACTGCCTCCAAACAGATCTACAACCATTCTAAAGTTATCAGCCAACTCTTCCATGCCGAACTCCTTAAGTCCGTTTAGTGCATCTTCCCATACTATGCCTGTGGAGTTGTCAAAAAACTGAAAATGCCCTCCGTTATTTACTTCCATAAAATACCATGATATTGCGTTAAGATATCTTTGCTCCAATGTAAAATCCTTGGCGGAATTTAAGTACTCCTCATATGAACTGTAAATATCTATAGTCCAATATATCGGATCTAAAATATCCCAAAATTCTTCAATTCTCTCGATATCTTCTGCAGTTATCTTTACATAAGTTTTACCTGTTGCTGATTTGTCAGGATTTATACTTTCGGAACTTCTATAGTATTCTGTGACTCATTTTTATCAAAATTTTCAAATGATTTCATATTTACCTCCGATAATATTTTTATTGTATATTTATATTCTTAAACCTAAAATCCTTTTTGTCAATATAAAAGACCGCCCATCGGTTTGACAGGCGGCCTCAAATGTAATTTCACAATGTTACTGCTCTACGCCGAAATCCGTCCTGGATGATTCATCCAGATAAGATTCGATCTCTGAAATTCTTTCTTCCAGATATGCCTTCACATCTTCACAGCATTTTTTTGCCGATCAGGATCCTTTTCGGAAGTTTTCCGCTTTCAATGATACTATACAGAAATGCTGCTGCTTTTTCCGGATCTCCTTCCTGCTTGTGATTATTGGCCACGAGAAAATCCCTGGCCGCGTGAACAGCCGATCCTTCATAAGCTGCCAACGAAGTTTTTTTGCATGCTTCATAGAACTGCTGTCACGGAAACCCGTCCCTAAATGAACCGGGCAGGATAGAAGCAACCTAGATTCCGAAAGACGCCAGTTCCATACTGAGTGCTTCCGACAGTCCCACAACCGCATACTTGGAAGAACAGTAAGCGGAGCTTCCGAGAATCCCCATGGCTCCTGCCTGAGAGGATACCGTCAGGATCATGCCGCTTCCCTGATTACGCATAATGGGAGGACAGCCTTGGTAACATTCGTAACGCCAAAAGAAATTCGTTTCCATCAATGTTCTGAGTTCTTCATCCGATACTTCCTCAAAGGCACCGCTCATACCGAAACCGCATTATTGATCAGCACGTCGATCCTGCCGAATTTCTTTATTCCTGCAGCGATTGCAACGGCGACTTCCTCTTTTTCGTAACATCCATAATGACCGGAAGCACATTTTTCGTTTTTCATCAACGGATCCGCATCGTTGATTTTGCGGACCGTGGCAATAACCATGTCGCCGTTTTTGACCGCTTCCTCCGCAAACGCACGGCCCAGTCCACGTCCGGCACCTGTAATCATCCATACTTTGTTCATGTTTTTTTCCTTCCTTATCTTACTTATTGAGCGATGTAAAGAATCCGCCCATCTGTTCATAGTTAATATTGAAATACCGTCCTTCTTCACCTTTGTCCGGTGCCCGGATCTGTTCCATTTCCTAATCACTCAGTTCAAAATCAAAAGATCTCGATGTTTTTCACGGATATGATCCGGATTGGTGGAACCGAGAACTGCGCACAGGCCTTCCTGCATATGCCGGCGCAGGATCACCTGGACGACGCTCTTCCCATGTGCTTCAGCGATCGCTGTCAGGGTCTCGTTCTGCAGAAGATTCAGATACGCATGCCCAATAGGATGCCGGCATTCTTCATATTGCGCTCCCAAAACTCCACAGCACGGTCTATCCAGCCTTCCGCAACGGTGCCTGTGCCAAGCCCGAAGCCGTGAGACAGGCCATTAAAGACTTCGATCTCCGCATCTGTGCCGTTTGCCCGAATAGCATTGATGCGTCGCTCTATCGTCCTGTAGGAAGCAATGCCATCGTTCGTCCCGACGGCGCTGTAGGTCGGTGGTTCATTGCCATATACTTCCGAAAGGCCGGTATAATTGACAAATACTGCAGCCGGACGGGGGTAAGCATCTTCTCCGAAGCTTTCTGTACCGTAACTGCCAAGCCACGCTGCCATTCTGGCTCCGGCCGAACCTCCCCATAGGGAATAGTCGGATGTGTCAACTTCCAGTTCTTTTGCATGTTCAAATATAAATGCAATTGCTCTTGCCAGATCCTCGCAGGCAGTCTGAGCGCCGGGACGGTAGATGAGAGCAAATGCGTTGTAGCCCCTCTTTGAAAGCTCCAAAGCATGCGGGAAGCTGTCGTGCATCGCACCGACGTAGGCAAAGCCGCCTCCCGCGTTTACGAGGGCAAACTTGGCACCGGGATAACCCTTGAAGAAGAACAGACCGGTATCTCTTTTTGCCGGATCAGCTTTTCTTTTCTTCTTCTGTGTAAATGTCATAAAAGATGGTATCACCGGTTTCCGCATGATTTCTCATGTAGTTGCAGATCTCCACCGTCATATCCGGATCAATGTTGTTGTACCAGGTAAGACGAAGACTCCCAAGCGTATCACCGCTCATATATCCGCTGTTTACAGGAAAGAGCAGCCTGCCGTAATCGCCGAAAAGCAGGATCGTTCTGAACATCTGCGATTCCGTTCTCCTTTGTATAGAATGCGGCCGAAGCCGTGCCGACAGTCACCTGATCATTATCCGAGTTCCGGAAAAACAGCGGTAGCGCATTGTACAGATATTCCTGTACAGCATCAAAGTCATGATACCCGCCGTCCTTCAGATGGAACATATAATGCTCCGGTGTGAACACATCATAACGCTCCAGCATTTCCTCCGCCATGTCGATGGACTGGCTCTTTACCGCATCCTGTGTGCCCACGGCGTGATATATGAAATAACCGCGCTCATCAAGGTCGTTATCCTTCACCAGCTGTTCGATGAAGTCCACATTCCTTTCGATCTGAAAATCTCCGTAAGTGCCGTAATACCAGCAGGATCCGCTCATCGGCAGGAAGTAACGAATATAATCTGTGTCATAGCAGAACTGTAGCCAAGTCGTGACCGAGCCCAGGAGAATCCACCGAAAGCCCGATGATCCCGGGATGCCTTCAGATCCTCATCTGAAGCAGATTTTGCATAAGTATGAAACCTTCCTTCCACCGTTGGCATCAGGTTTTCTTCGAAATCCCGGTGGAACCGGCGGAACTCGGTAATCGATCCACTGAATCCCGTGTCGCTGTTATCATTGTAGAACGTGGCTGATACGATGATGACCGGTGGAATGTCGCCGTTTTTCGATCAGGTGATCAAACACGTTTTTGGTTGAAGTGTATTCAAAGTATTCGCCTGCGTGTCCACCCCAGCCGTGCATCAGATAGATGATGTTGTATCGGGTTTCTTCATCGTTTTCATCATAGCCGTAAGGGGTATAAACGTAGGCTGTTTTTGTGATTGCTGCTCCGTCTCTGGCATAATCCTTCGAATCATAATCCACCCCGGTAACAGTACCTGGATGGTCAGATGCGGCCTTATATGAAGACGGAACAGCGGTTGTATATCCTGTTTGTTCCATAATTTCCTTATTCTCTAATGAGGTGACATCTGAAGGTTCTTTTCGTGTCCCTCAGATGATGCCTCTGTTTCATTTTATTCTGTTTGCTGCTGAGGCTGATCTGAGGCTTTTTGCGCAGGACACCGGTATGTCGACAAGTATCAGCACGCATAGCAGCAGTATTATTCTTTTCATTTATGGCTCCTTTCTTATCCAATACCAAAGCCATGCCTCAAACCTTTATAGACTTGAAACCGGCTGTCAATTCCGATTTTTTCAAGTTCTTCAGTCGATTTTTCCATCACCCTGCCAGTTAGCAATCCAATCGTTAGTGCCACAATTAGCATAAGTCAGTGCATCATCTCTGGAAACAGATGAGTAACCTGTATATTGACTAACAACCATGCCGGCAGAACCACCCCCAAAGCGAATACCGGTTTGGTGCAATCTTTAACTCACCGGCATGACTATATAGTTAATCCAAAGCTTGTGCCAGATCTTCATAGGTCTTCTTGGGGCGATAGATCAGAGCAAAGGCATTGTAGCCTCTTTGGCTTAAGGCCAAGAATGGCCCTGTTTCTCTTACTTGGATCCTTCACCATCTCGTCCTCATCATAAATGAGGGAATAAGTGTCCAAATCCTCTAAAACTAGGATGTTGGGTAATTTCTCTAATTTTTGTATCTTTTGTAAATACCATAATTCCTCCTTTAGACAGGAGTCTTCTTACTCCCTAAACACAGGTTCAACCCTTTTACAACGGCTAAATTTTTATGGTCAATAATCTCACTGTAACCAATGTCCAGCTGTTTGATTTGGTCTAAGTCTTCTTGGTCCAACTCAAAATCCCAAAGGGCTACATTTTCTTCCAAATGTATGGGATTTGTTGATTTGGGGATGATGCTATTGCCCATCTGCACACTCCACTTTAAAAACGATTTGAGCAATGGATTTCTGAGTCGCGATATTTTTCTAATACCGGATGCTAAAAGATATTTTTTTCATCCCTTCACAAAGCAGGGCCCCAAGCCTGAACCTGAATCCCGTAATCCTTCATCAGTTTCCTTAGGGATGATTGATGAAAAGAAAGGATGAAGCTCAATTTGATTTACTGCCGGAACAGTTTTTGTATTTAAAATAAAATCAAGCAAGCGATCTTCAGAGAAATTCGATACGCCAATAGCCTTAATTTTTCTCTTGAGTATAAAGCTCCTCTAAGGCACGCCAAGATCCATAAACATCCCCCATCGGTTGATGAATCAAATACAGGTCAATGTAATCTGTTCCCAAACGATTTAGGCTTGTTTCAAACTCCTTCATCGTTGCCTCATAGCCATCAGAATGAATCCGGACCTTGCCGGAAATAAAAAAATTCTCTCGAGCAATTCCTGAATACTTAATGGCCTGCCCTAAATCTGCTTCATTACCATAGATACTGGCCGTATCAAATAAGCGATACCCGGCCTCAATCGCCTGTTTGATGTAGGTTTGAGTCTCATCACCTTTCAGCTGAAACAGCCCCATCCCAACCTGTGGCATTTCTATTTCATTATTTAATCTAATCTTATTCATACAGCCACCTCCACTTGATGTCTCTATTTTTACAAGTGCTTCAAAAATAGTACAATAGCAATTCGTTAGACTGCTATTCATAAAGTGAATAGTCACAAAGGAGAAGATATGATCAATTTACAGCACCTGGAACAATTGATTACGGTCGCTAAAGAAGGGACACTATCACGCGCAGCTGAGGTTTTTGTTGATTTCACAGCCGTCTTTGACCCGTAATATGCGTCAGTTAGAAGATGACTTAGGCGTCCGGCTTTTTCGAACGAAGCAAAAACAAACTTTCCTTAACGGAAACCGGTAAATATACTGTTCAACAAGCAGAAGTTTTGCTCAACTATGAGCAGCAATTTTTTTGAAAAATATCCAACGTTTTTTCTCTCAAGCCACAACTTTATTTGGTGGCATCTCAGCTCCCCGTGTAGAATGGGAGTGAGGAATCGTCTGGCAGAGCAGGACTTAGAACAAGAAGTCCATATCGAGTTACACGATAATGACTCCCTACTGGAAGGCCTACTTAGTCAGAAATTCCAGTTTTTCTTTTGTTCATCTTCTTCCCTCTCTTTCCCTAATGTGCATTTAGTACACTCTTTGCTAGTGATCCACTCTTTAGCATCATGAGTCCAAGTAAAACTGCATAGCAAAGAATCATCATCGTGCTTTTGTGCATATCCGTGATTTCTATTGTTTTTACCAGTACTGCGTATATTCCAAGGCAAACCATGATAAAAAGTCCTTGTAGTCCCTAAGGCAAACAAGCCTTTAATGTAGTTCGTTCCAATCTGTCCCCATTCCTTATTTCCCATAGTGGCAAAGGGAATTGCCGAGACAGAAGCATAAACATAGATTTCAAACATTCTTCCGTAAACAATCACCATGACTAATATAGAGATTGCTTGCATGGCAACTTTGATTAAGGAGATTTCAAAAAGAATTGTTATAAGCTCTCCTAAGGTTTTTCCTTTTATGGAATCCACCATAGCGATAATTTCATCTCCTGATACAACAGCAGTTGTATTGATAATCCTATATATTAAAAACATGTTTTA
>BNJV01001362.1_pt1 | contig 37744 bp, 52 predicted proteins | sample 8540591 | NCBI WGS metagenome assembly BNJV01 (sample SAMD00202457, study PRJDB9452) | human saliva metagenome | host: Homo sapiens
ACCATTCTTTTCTTCACCAAAATTAACATGGTTTCTTCACCTCTTTCTTCCACATCCATGTGGAAACTCTCATGGACGCTTTTAAACAGCAGCTGCCTGACTGGCGGATGGTTTCAAAGCTACAAAGGGTGTGTGCTTATATTCGTATCCGCTTTGCTTCAAGTATTACTTACATGCCCTTATGATTCTGGATTAATCTGAGGGACACTTTAAATTACAGTATTGCTGAGATAATCCGCATTTAAAACTGTAAGGTTACATAGTAAGCAATTCTTCCCGCATCATAACGCTAAATGTATCAGCTCTTCGTCAGTAAGATTTGGAGCATAGTCAGGATCCAATGAAAATGGATTGATTACTGCAAAAGCTACATTCGATTCTCAACTCCTACAAAAGAATAGTAGAATCCTCTTCCTCATTTAAGCAGAGGGAGGAATGGTGTTGTGCTTCTGAAAGCCAAAAGCCCGTCAGAAATGAACAAATCTCCTCGCAATCGATAACGCCGCAGTCGCCATTTTGGTGCATAATTTCCTCCATAGAATAATAATGATCATGTTTGTAATTTTGGAATATTCCTCTCGAGGGAGAGAGGAAAAAAGCATCGCAAAGGTCAGGCCTGCCTCCGATCAAGGCTAATCGTTTGGGTTTAGCTTTCTACATCCGACCGTCACCCATATGGGAGTTCTTTGGAAAATAGATCGTCTCCGGTGTACTCAAATTTGATTTCCGGCATTTGGGTAACGATAGTCATATCCATCACGGGAAGATGAATCAATTCTCACGCCAATGTGCCCTAAGTTCAAAAGGCTCCCGTTCCTGAAGATAGCGGCTGTTTTTTCTTGTCTTAAAACATACTATTGCATTCAAGACTTCAGTATTTCTACAGCTACTCTTTGTTTTATTGCAGCCAACATAAGTTTGGGATTGGAATCAGCTCCTGTAAGGGAGTGGGACTCTAAGGTCCATCTCTTGTTTAGCAGAGACAGCCTACATGGCAGGTGGTAAGCCAAATGATTGCGCCCTCTTTAGTGTGCCAGTTCATTGTACTGCAGAAACAGCATCTGTTTTCAGCCTTTTGTGCTTCAATGGTGTAGACAAGAAGCGCTCTCCTCGTGCTAGGTCAATTTGATCGGAAGGACCAGCACCACCGCGCCAGGTGAATCGCTTTAAAGTCAATACTTGCTGATGAGTTATCGCACTCGCCTCCCTGTTTCCAATCTGCTATAGGAACTAGCAGAAATCGACTACCTTAGTCAGGTTACCGGGAGATGACCTTGTTCTTTTCTGCCGAACGAAATCAAACAAAGACACGCGATGTTGGAATAACCTTCATTGCGGCGATTATAGCTGTATTGGTGAGATACATTTTACAACCGCATCGTATCCGCACCCAGCTTAGAGGTGTATATTCTTGCTGAAGGCTATCAATGGTGGTATCTAACTTGTTTGAGTGGCCTCCAAAGCGGCATGTTATTACTAACTCTGTAGCCTCATGACTCTTGCTTCCGCATCATCATTTTGGTTGATGGGAAGTCGGACATATCTTTGAAAACAGTTTCGCTGTAGACATTCGTGTTGTTGGTCTTTAAGGCTTCCGGTATTGATGGGGCTTAAATTATGAACAGTAAAGGCTACAGGGCTGTTTACAGAATCTTCCTCACCACGGGACCGCCGTTGGATTACCGCCAGTTCTTTGGATAGCATCTGTATCACTCACGGAACCCTTCAGCGTTTCTGAAGAAAAGGCCGATGATCATGTTCGGCTTCGCCGAGCCGCCAGGTGTCGAAATGCTTCTGTGCAAGATCCATAGCCGGTACTCATCTTACCCTGCTCTCATAGCGGACAGAATCATCTTACAAGCTATCCAGTCTCATTAGAGCGATTACAAATCGCATCAGTTCCGGAAATTCATTCTTAGCAATTTTACCATCGCCAGCTATGCGCCTAATGTTGGCTCTGTAGGCTTTACCATCTCAGGGACTTTGCTCGTTATAGGTCAGGGTAATGCTGGGATTAGCCGTTAAAGTCTTCCTTTGAGAAAGAACGGTGTCATATCGTTCCACCGTAGACATAAAGTTGTCATATTGGCGAGATTCAGGGTGTTTACAACAGAATGAAGACGCTTCGGTAAACTGTCTCATAGGTTCCCACGGTTTGTATTCTGGCTATCGTTTTCTGGCGAAACTTTCGTGTTTACCGCACGCATATCTTCCTGGACGCAGGCCTGCTGTTGATATAAACGATTCTTTACATCATCGATTATGCCCTTCTTAGCTTCCCGCATCCGTAACTGGTTGTCCATACGCTTTCCTGCATAGTAGCAAAGTTCTCGTCGGCTGCCTTATATTTTCTTCCGGTGAAACTTATATGGACTCGTTTAATTCCCATATGATTACCGACGGACTGCATAATCTTGATAATAGGTTCTTGCTATTACTCTCGCGGTTACTGTTTCTTTCTGGATTCTCATCCTTCTGCTTCCTGCATGTTCTTGGGCATCCTTCCTCATGAAGAAAGAGCAGTTTAAGCTCTTTTTCATTGCCTGCTCGTCGTGTCATTTCCATTAGCTATAAGTATTTACAGAAAAATACAAAATGAGCTTTCACTCTTGATTTTAAGAAAACAAAGGACAGCTCAGACTAACCAGGTTTACAGAAAAAGTCTTTAAAATACAGGAGGAATAAGCTGCCGCATTTTGAAAAATAAGAAGGGACTGTAAAAAGTTAGATATTACAATGATTCTGCAATAGGTCAGTGGGTCACTTCCTCTAACCCTCGCCCTCAGAAGGAGGGACTATTATGTCTTGCTCTGAAGGAGTATAGGTCTGTAATCAGGGCACCCTTTCCTGCCCTCGCCTTCCTGTAGTACCCAACTCAGGCTTCGCTGCTCCGAAACTTTCAGTAAGTGCCAGCGGAATGGTTTTCATTACAGACCTATATCCTTCTTTCCTCGTCTTATTGTTATTATCTACGGTCCTTCCAGCCATCGACAATCAGTAAGTACCAGCAGGATCAGATTATGTTTAGACCTATGCGCCGAATCCGCGCAATCATTTTTATGGTCCTTTGACATAAAAAGGGCTGTAAAACGCTGAAAGCCAAAAGAAAGTGCAGACCGAATGATCTGACGCACAGGTATAATTAATTCATGCCTAAAAAATACCATTAGTAATTATACTGCTCGAATTCTTATCGTCCGATAGCCAGTAAGGTTCAGGGTCATTAAATACGATCCATCAGTCTTGCTGCCGCGGTATGGGAAGAAATTGTAAGTCGCCATGTTTGCCGCCTCTTCGTCCAAGCTGACTTGCCAGGCTGATCTCTGGGTGTTGATTCCATCAACTACCTTATTAATTTCCTGGGCATTTTATTGGAGTGGAATCGGTAATAAAGTTAATGGAATGTGTTCATGTAATCCATAGTTGGTTTTAGTGTTGTTCATTTCAATGGAGAAGTCATCTGCTCCAACATTTAAAACCGTATCAGTAGTATCCCCTCGATTGGTTGCAGAAGAATGGCTAAACCATAGGTACCGATGGTCGTTCGTTTGCAACCTCTGGAATGCCGATGGCTGATCACATCGTAGGATCATTTCCGCCAGCCTTGTCATGTTAATCATTAAAGACATGGTTAGGATTGGTTACGCCAGCATGGTTAGTACCTTCTTATTCACCTCGTTCATGTTCTTGGTAAGGGACTTCTGCAAAAGGTCAGCCTGTGTAGTAATCATAGCTGGTGGTTGCTCATTTCATTGCTGGCTTTAAGTCAGCAAGATTGATAGTTCCGCCTCCTCTCTTACCGCGCGCATCAGGAAGTGACATATCAGGCTGGCCTGTACGGAACCGGAGCATCGCCAGTATCTGTAAGTGAAGGTATCACTGCGAGCTCCTCTTTTCTGGAAAACCGGTAAGGTCAACAGTATTCAGCGGGAGTCAATACTTCTGCTGCAAGCTCCCCCACCTTACATTATGGTGCTCCTGTGGGATCTGAAGGTCCAGCCTCAATAGCTCGTTACTAAAAGTGATTTTCTTCGCCAAGCTCCATTCCTGCCTTTCTGTCTCCAGTAAACCAGGTTTACTCAAATCCTCAGCCAATCGGAGACGAGCCTTAATATTCCTGCGGAATCAGTTATAGATACAGTAGCAGGTGGTTGATGCGGTATTCCTCGGAGGTGCTCCGCCAATAGGAATATGCCGACTCATCAGCTTTAAGTTTCTTGATCCTGTAATTTCGCCGTTCCCTGAAACTGATTCTTGCAGTTCAGTTATTTAAGTCCTCAATATCACAACAAAAGTTAATTCTTGAATAGCTCCATTTTCGGAGGTATTGGTTCCGTCAATCTTTGGAACTCATTTTTTCCGCCTGTTGAATACTTTCCAGCGGGTTCATCAAAGTGGTCATAGCCTGAACTCTGGATCTTAACTCCCTTCACAAACAGGGTCCTGTACCTTGGAAGGGTCCTGCATATTGGTCAAGGAACGCTGAATATCATCGAAGGAGGAACGATACCGTTCAACTGTCTCGATCCATAAATAAAGAAAGAGACTTTAAGGACTCTCCGATGGATTCGATATAGGAAGTCTTTCCGTTTTGGGTACGATATGTCCGTCAAAAACTGATCCCTTAACTGGCGAACTTCCATCCACTGGCTACACGTATCCTACATTTTACATCATTAGGTTCATGTAAAAGGATGTGGGGTTTTCGTAGTTAATAGAGGAGGTCTTTAGCTCTTGACTAGTATAACCTTCTGTATTCATGTTGTGGGTTGTGTCCAACAAGGTCTAATCTGATTCATCCGCAGTGCGGAGAGGGCTGTCAAAGCCTGAAAAGGTTGCTCTTACCATAATGTCCTCCCTAAAAGACTGTTAAAATTTAAGTTCTATGGCGAGATAGCCTTAGGGTGCATTCCCTCCGGAAGAGAGGTTTAAACCTCTATCGGAATGATCACTTCAGGCTGTCCCTGAAGCTGTTGGGAAATGTCGCTGATGCGAACCTGTGGTATTCTATCGGCGTCCTGGAATGTATAAAGCGTTTTCAGATTCATTTGCAAAATCGACAGTGGTTCCTGCCAATCTTCTCGCAATTCTTCAGGAATTCCGCTAAAAATTCCGTCATGGAACGAGTGCAAATCCGCATTCTTTAGCTGTACTTCTGCTCTAGACCGCGAAAACGAAGCAGTGTTGATGTACTTCTGTAACCAGACGGGTTAACTCCTCCAAATCATTTCTGGATGCGGAAAGAGTTAGTGAATCTTCTAAGTCACATAAAGCAGAAACAAGAGAAAGCTCCGAAAAAATACGGGCAGGAGCTGTTCCCACTTTTCTCTGTTGGAAATATTCATTATTCTTCCTCTGTATTAATCTTTATATCCTAACATCTTCTCAGCGATACGCTGTGCATTAGGACGATAGGTTCCTGCCTGAACTTGCTGATGAAGCTCTGCTACCTTTGTCAGAGGCACTTACCGAAGAGAATCTGGTAGCTTTAGACAAAGCCGCTGCAAAGCTTCTGTCGTCTACAACATTTCCTTAGAAAGGGACAATCTGTCAACATCCACTCTGTGTGGCTTCTACCTGGTCTACCGGTTTTTGGGTAGTGCTGCCTGACGAGGTTTGATAATCTCCTCGAGTGTTAAAATCAGGTCTGATAGAAAAAAGTTCATGTCCTCCTGGGTACTCCCGTTAATGGTCTCAAGTTTCTTCCTTGCATATCAGAAACTCTTGGGGTATACTTCCTTTCACAAGAAAGAAATTTTATGATTGAAACCCTTCTTCCTCTAATATATCGACGGGTTTTCTGCCGACGTAAGGAATAGTCCATTAAAATTGCAATGAAATCATTTTATTTTACATCTAGGAGGGAAAAATGGCAAACATTTTACAGGTAAGTTCTTCCCCGATTACCCCGGATCCATCAATAAATCAAAAGAATATCACAAGATCCTTCTATAAAGATCCTGTTTCTCCGGGGACGGTGAATCGGGCCGATGGTCAAAAATGCCGGGCAAACCGATACCGCCACGGAGAAGGCAGATTTCCGGGTGGTTCGAAGAAACTATGCTGCCTTTAAAGGAACTTTCTAGGACAGCCACCTTGCCAAAAGGCCTTGGAAACTGTGCTTTTTGGCTGATGGTGCCGTGGCTCTATCAGGAAAAGGAGAGATTGCCAATGTTATGGAAGAACTTTTTCTTCTATGAAATGGAGAAACCCGGAAGATCTGAAGGCTTTTATGAGGACCAGCAGAGAGGCCCAGATTAAATTTTCCAGGACGCTTTTTAATAATCTAAGAGGAATGATGAACATTTCTCCTTCCTTAAAAAGAATGCGATTTTAAATTTTGCCAAGACCTATATATGATTTTCTTCCTCCGGACACTTTTCTTCAGCAGATGGAGACCATTGCCGGGGATATCAGATAAGATCGCTTCTTCCTTCTTTTTCAAGGAGAGTTTGAAGATTTGCTTTCTCAGCAATTTTCAGGCGGAGCCGGGAAAGACAGAGAATACGCTTTAATTAATCAATTGATGCTTTCTCCAACTACATTTCCAGACCCATGACTACAGGGCGGTACGAAATGCAGTGGTAATGTTTATTTTGTACGGTTAAGTATGAAAACGGCTCCGAGGAGCTTTTTGGCAAAAGCAAAAAGGATGCTTTGATGAATAATCCCGACTTCCGTCTTTTGTTTTAAGGGGAAAGTCGAGGAGGCCTTTAATGAACTTTTGGATCAGGTCAAGGGCAGGAGGACAATGCCTTCTAAGCTTTTTACAGAGTTTTTTGAAGGCCGGTGCGGAAGGAAGGCGGAACGGAGCATATTTCCAGTTCCAGCAGGTTTTACACAGTTTATTGGTGAATGAAAGTGTATATATGCCCCTGCAACATTTGGTGATGCCTTCCGTTACGATGACAAAAGGATGTTATGAGCGAAATGTGGGTAGAGCAGGAGCGCAGGATGAACAGAAACTCACGAGATGCTCTAAAGTTCAGTATCCAAAGTTTAGGAATTTTGAAATTATTTCCGGTATTTCCGATATAGAGTAGACCCTACAGCTCTTTATGCCGGAGGAACTGATGGAAAAAGCAAAAAGGATGTGGAGATGTAGTTTCCCATATCTTAAGAAAAACGGACTTTCCGTAGCAGATCTTGCATATCAGAAAACCAGGGACTCCGAATTCAAGAGGGTTTTTCCGGAGATTAAGGATGCGGAAAAGAGTCTAAAAATGTTAGGGTGTAAAAACTTGAATCAATATAGATGTAAACATTGCTAAACCTGCTTAGTTTTTTCGGATAGAAAAAGAAGGCTAAGTGTAAGAATTTTGTTAAGGAAAGGTCCTTTTTCAAGGAGGGAAAAACTGTCGATAGAATACTATCTTCAGGGATAAAGGGAGAGAAAGAGTGGCAGACTTTAGTAAGATAATGGAGAAAAAGGCAGCTGTAAAGTATAACGAGAAAACAGCGCCCCCTATGATTGATGGCGGCCGGAATGGGCCACATGGCGCGATCATGAAACGCAATGAAGTCAGGCGTCCTGTTTATGAGGGACGACAGTTTGGCTTCTCTTCTTACCCAAAATGAAACGGTGCAGAAATTCTGAGGAATTGTTTCAGGCGATAGTGAGAGATCTATATCTATTTCTCGGCTTTTACCGGGGATCCGGAGAAGGATCAGGCAGAACGGGAAAGAAGAAGGGAAGAAAGAAAAATCTCTTCTTAGTTCCGGGAAGGGAAGTAAGATGGAAGGAACAACATTGTTATTTTAGGAAAAAGGGATAGCCCTTATCGGTCTGCCTCTTGTCTTTTCAGCGGACTGATGAGTTATGCCGCTTCTAAACCCATTAACAGCATTCATGTTCAGATTTACTCAAGCTGGAATCCGATACGCTTACCCGACATCTTGATTGATAAGGGAGAAATCCAAAAGCATGAGAGTGACGGTCAGGGGAAAAAGCTCTCTTTACCATTACTTGCTGCGAGTGGGGAGACAAAAACAAGTCCAAAGCGAAGGTGGGAGAGAGAACTTGAACTGCTGGTAACCTTAAGCCCTGGATGTGACCAGCAATTATTTCCTGGCTTTATCGTGCCACTTCCTTTCATATTAGCGGAGGATACTATGTTTCTGCAAAAGAGAGGGGATGACCTGGTTTTAAGCCCTGAAAATGAAGGCGGTGGAAGGAGTCTATGACGCTCCGGTGTCGGTAGACTGGGTGACAAAACTCTGACTCTGTTCATTGGGAACCGGGAGGTGGATTCGGTGTTTATACCGTACAGCTTTTTCGCGACGGCACAAGGATTCATGAGATAGAGAAGCTTTCCGGTAATCAATATAATTTTTATCCTATGATAAGGCCGGACGCTATATGGTAAAGGTAAAAACCCCGGTAAAGGATGGCAAAAGAAAGAAAAATATGCCAAGAGCAGCAGTTTTACCGAGTCTTCGGATTTAAAGATTCAGAGACAGAGATGTTTCAGACAGAGCAAGGGAAAAGAAAAGGCAATACAGCAGGGACAGATAATCGGTTGGGAAGAAGTAGGAGGAAGCTATATTTTCCGCCTTCCAGTGGAGGGTGTATCAGGGCTGGGGAAAATCGACGGCTACTGGTATTGTCAGCCGGACGGAAAGATGGTGAAGGGCTGGCAGAAGATTCAGGAGAAGTGGTATTTCTTCCATGAAAGCAGCGCTATGGCTGTCGGCTGGATTGGGATCAGGAGCAGTGGTACTATTTGGCTTCCGGAAACCGGGTACAAAACGGACAAGTAGCCGGAGAGCTCTTTGCGGGAGATTGGAGGTGATTTCGGAAAATGTATTACTTTGAAGCGGACGGCAGAATGCATCAGGATGGCTTTTTCTGGCAGGGAAGATGGTATTCTGCAATGAACTGGACAATAGTTTATTGGGGGTAATGTTTACAGGCTTTTTGGACCAGAAATGAAAAGACCTATTATTTTAAACAGCAATGGTCTATGGCGGTTTGCAGAAACTGACGGAGATTGGCGTTACTTCGAGAGGATAGCGGGGAAATGCTCAGAATACTTCTGTAGGAGGTTTTCCGCTAAAATGAGGACAGGTATCTTCCTGCAAGGAGAATTTGGAAGATAGAGAAAATAAAAATAATCTTAAAAATAATATAAAAATTACTTGTTACAAAAGCTGTGATTTTTGCGAAAAACTTAAGAAAATATGAATTGCATATTGTTTGGGGAAAAAGAAGTATATTTTTGGAAAAGAGAAGAAGATTTTTCTAGAAAAACGAAGAAATTTCTAGAAATTGTTTTTATCGGAATACTTTATTTATAAAAATTAAGAAAAATCCGATAGAGTATTGGAGAGGAAGAAGAGCTAAGGAAAGAGCAATGAAAAGAAGGATCTATTGAATTTTGAAGGAAAAGGATGGAAAGATAAAAAGCCGAGAGTAATGGCTTCGGAGGGAGAGAAATTCAACTTCTGGAGATGGCTGAGCGTCTTATCCTCTTTCTTCTGCTCTTGTGGTTATTCTTAATCCCTTTGAGAATCGGGCCAGGCAGCGGACTCTGCACTGGTAGAATCCGTAGCATTGATTTCAAAGCCAGTATGGCGAAGCGGAGGAAAGTATTCCTCCGGAAATCACTGCCTTGGAAAGATTATGTGGAAATTCGTTCCATTCAATATAGAAAAATTTTGAGATCCTGGGCTCCCGAGAAGGTTCGTGTAGAAGTTCTTTTGGGACCCCAAAGGCAATAGGTTTTGCTGCCAACTTTAACAAAAGTAAGTAAATGTTTCCAGTGCCAACTTTGTGGAAGCAAGCCCCTAAAGGTGCAGAGCTCTTGCTGAAACTGGATTACATTCCCAGAATGGTTTGGGAAGAACCTCGTGCCGGCTGGAATAAAGCCCCACCATGGCGATTTGGAAAAAGGTGAATTATGCTCCTGCCTATACGGTGGTACTGTATGGAGATGATAAAAATTACAGAATTCACCAATGTAAAAACTACATTTTGGACCTTTCAAGGCTATGACAGACCTGAGAGAAAAACTTACTATTACGAGGTTAAGGCAACTCCCTCCACGGAGGAGGACAAGAAATATATGAAGGAGGCGAGTTCGTAACTGCCTCCACAGAAGAGTTACCGGAGCCTGCGAAGTAATCCTGTCACTGCCTCTGAAAATGAGAAGAGTATTGAGGATGCTTTACCGGAAGGCAATGGTGTAGCCCCAATTCCTGGCGCTATTTGGACAGAAATTGGTATTTCATCGATGCAGAGGGAAAAAGTCGTGAAGGGTTGGCTGGAGCGTAATGGCGCATGGTTTTTATGAACCAGCAGGGCGTTATGCAAACCAGTGATACCAAAACCGGAGAAGATAAATATGCCTATTTCAAAGAGGATGGAACCATGGCTGCCAACACCTGGCTTCAGGTAGATCCGGGAGACCTGGTATCTCTTTGGCACAGACGGGTATATGATTTTTCGGCTGGTGGAAAAACAGTCGAGGCCAGTGGTTCTATATGAACAAGGATTTGCAGGAAAATGCAGATTGGCTGGTTACAAAAGGACCAGGAATGGTACCATATGGATAGAGCGGTGTAATGCAGACCGGTTTCCAAGTCATTGACGGAAAGAAATACTACTTTGATGCAGAAGGAAAAATGCTGAAGAATACCACGGTAGAAGGGGTAGTTCTAGGCGCAGACGGCGCTGCTGCATAAGAAAAAGATACTCGCATATACTGCAGGTTTGCGAGCCGCACAAGGGCATGAGTCCTTGCTTTTTCAATGGAAGGAAGCTTTGATGGAGAAAAGGAAAGATTTTCTGTCTATGCTAAGAAGGTAGAGCAGAATTCGAGTAGGCAGAGGGGAGGAGGCGTTCTTTTTTCAGGCACGCTCCCGCTAAGCTCGGCTCATAACGGTACTAAGCTCGAAGCACTTCGTCTCCTTCGAGCAAGTACCGATGGCCTTACATTGCCTTCAAAAAGAAGCACTCCTCCCCTATGCCTTCACCGCTTCCCGACTTTTAGGAGAAGAGAAATCCTTCCTCCAGCCCTCCCAAGGAACATACTTTCCATAGAAAAATTCGGATTACTAAGGGATAGAGCATATAGCAAAGTAGATAGGGGGCATTTTAGAGAAAAAGCTTTGCTGTAAATCCTTGCAAAAAGGTCATAGATGTATTTATGGGGGGTGAGTAGAGCAAACAGCAAAGTAGCTAGGGGGCGATTTAGAGGAAAAGTTTTGCTGTAAATCCTCGCAAAAAATTCATAGATGTATTTATGGGGTGAGTAGAACAACACAAAGTAGATAGGGGCAGTTTTAGAGGTAATGTTTAGTGGTAAGCACTTGCGCTAAATGTAAGTCATGTGTTTCTTTTCTGGGAGCATGGAACAACAGCAAAGTAGCTGAGGGGCAGTTTTAAAGGCAATGTGAGGTTTCGTCGGTACTTGCACTAAGTGTCTTAGTGATTAGTACGTCACACGAGCCGAGCTAGCGGGGAGCATTAGCCTGCAAAAGTGCTAGCTACTATATCTTATATCTGTATCTTTTTATCTTTTTATCTACCCCCACTACTATCTACTTTTTGGTGTATCTCTACCAATACTTTTCCCCAAGAAAGAACCGGGGAATATACTGCAAACATTTATAGAACCCTCCCTTTTTGTCGATAAAAGAAAAGATAGTGATGATTAGAACTCAGGAACAAATTACGTTTCACCTATATTTTACAGGAAAGGGTAAAGATTTAGATGGCAAATGGAATTTCAATTTTTAAACGGTATTCAGAATCCTAATGTTGTGCAGGCACAGTCTGCAATCAATGCAGCACAATCATCTACAGGTACTTCTTTTTGCTTCCGCATTACAGAATGTACAAAAGCAGAAGTCTATGCCTGCCGGTGCGGCAAAAATATGATGCTATTTTTGAAGAGGCCAGCAGAACCTATAGGGGTATGCAAGTCTCTTCTCATTGCTGTAGCAAAGGCGAGTCCAACTTTAATCCTAACGATGTTTCCCTATGCAGGAGCTTCCGGAATCATGCAGTTGATGCCGGGAACTGCTAAGAGCTTGGGAGTAAAGAATGTTGATCCCTATAAGAGAATATTATGGGTGGGGCAAAGCTTTGCGAGACAATATTAAAAGCTTCGGCCTGGGTGCCCTTGGCTGCAGCATACAATGCAGGCCCCGGAGCAGTGAAAAATATAACGGGAGTGCCTCCCTATAAGGAGACTCAGAACTATGTAAAGAAAAATCATGGCTGACCTGGGAGATTCCGCATACAATGTAAAAAGCAATGTATTTGGACAGGGAACTACTGTAAAGCGTAGCTATAACAGTTCCCCAAGCAGCCTTCCGCAAACGGTATAAGCGCTTTATCCGGATCCTCCAATAATCTTTTTGCAGGTCTTGGGTTATCCGGAAATCAAAATCTTCTTTTATCCGGCGTAATTACAGTCTATTTTGAGTAATGCTCTTTTAAATCCGGCAGAGAAGCTGCGGCGGGAGAGGGAACAGACAACGGTACTGTAACTTTGGATAAGAAGAGCTTTCAGAGCTTAGTTTCTCTATTACAAATGCAGATGATGATGCCATCCCGTATCGGGGAAATTTCGGACTGATCAAATGCTGTCTATTTAAGGGAGTAGAATGATGGTATTACGGATACTCAATAGAGGCATGGTCCATTGGCCGGAGGAGGATAGAAATCTTCCGGTGGATGTGGAATGCAGGAGAGGAAATCTTCCTTTATTTTAAGGGCTATAAATTTCAGGATAGCCGTTTTGTTTCAGAAATAGATTTTTACGATAAGCAGCAGGAATGATTGTTACTCTGTCTGAGGTGGTAATGAAAAAGAAACCCGGCCTTTCCGGACAGTCCTTATCCCTGGATGGGAGTTTGTGATGTGAAGGAAGTGCTTCGCGGTGCAACGCCAAAACGATGTGCGAGTATCCGTAGCCATGGAGCTTCCCTTTATAAAGGAAGGGGATGAGGAGACCCATTTTCTTTGGAATCATTCGAATTTAAGTGCAGGGGAATCTTTTATGGAGACCCGGGAAGCCTTTAAAGGAGGATGATATTGTTCGTTTTCACTATCGTTTTGATAAAAAGACAGAGAATTAAAACTGGTAGTGGTTTGGGTAAGACCAATGACCAGAGACCTACGTTTATGGACTGCGCTTTCTTCAGCATGAGCTCGGGAGAGAGTCAGAGGTGCGAAAATCAGTGTCTTTCGTTTGATTTTGAGCATGCCAAGAAAAGAAAAAGGATGAGTAGATAGACAAGATTACAGAGAAAAACATAGAGAGAAGCTTTTAGGAAAAGAAAGATTTGTTTTTAGACAAAAAGCGGTGCTCTGCAGAAATAGATGGAAGGAATCCATATGAAGCTTTTCAAAAGGACTTTTTGAAGGGCTGCCAGGGAAGGAAAAATGAAAACTTTCTCTTAGTATGATTGTAAAAATGAGATGGAATGTTTGGAGCGATGCTAAAGGCAGCCGCTCCTTTTGTTGATATTTGCGTGATTGTGGATACGGGGTCTACGGATGGAACTTGGGAAAGCTTAAAATCCTGGGAAGGGATAATTTTCATGTCTTTCAGAGCCCCTTCCCGGAGATTTTTCCAAGGCCAGAAACCATTGTCTGGATTTGGCTGAGGAGCTTGGTGCCACGGCCCATTTGATGATAGATGCGGACGAAGTCTTGCTTTCGAGGTCTTTTTCCTTGCAGGAGGAAGATGCCTCTATAGGGAGAGGTATTTCCAGGGAAGAGCGTGGCTTATTGGAAGGGGCGGAAGACGCGAAAGACGGAGGAATCCTCTGAAGATAGGACAAGTGCCCCCTTTGCCATAGGCAGCAGGCCTGAAGTCGAAAAACTTATTAGAAAAAGGTAGACGAGGCGGAGGCGGGACACTGGCTTTTGTGCTTATCTTGAGAAAAATGCCTTTACAATGCTGAGGGAGATGAGAGGAAAATATTACGGAAAATCACGCATTTTTCTCCCAAGGGGGTACAGATATAAGGGAGAATCCATGAGTATGTTCATAGTGATGGAAAAAGAATTTTTGCTTCCTTCATTTTTATCATGATGGGTATCTGGCAAAAGGGAAAAAGGAAAGAGAAATCTTGTCCTTTTTGGAACAGGCTCTAGCCGAGGAGGAAGAGACCCCTACCTTTTGTATCAGATGGCGGTCAGTCTCAAAAACAATGGAGATAGAAGGGGTGCCTTACCCTATTTTCAGGAGTTTTTGGAAAGGCTTCCGGAGGAAGACTTAGAGACTCCCTACGGAAAAGAAGGCTTGCTCCAGTATCTTTATGCCTTGCTGGAAGAAAATAAAAGCTACACAGATTGAGGAGGAATGGATATCCTTCTTAGCATAGAGGAAAGTCCTTATGGGGATAGTCTTAGAAGGGATGCAGATTTCTATTTTGTTCGAGGACTGTTCTTCATGCACTATATCTTGCAAGATATTCAGGAAGAGGACATTTGCTCCCTGAAATTGAGCCTCTTTCTTGAAATGCCTGGAAATTGGGGAAGAGAGCAGAAGATCAGGAAACCAAGGGACAGGCTCTTACAAAGCTTTGTACAATCTAGGCTTGTTTTATGAGGCGCAGGGGATGCCGGAAAAGGCAAGGGAAGCCTACCGGAAAGCAGCAGATTACGGAGATAAAGTCCCTAGAGGCTGCAGAACGCCTAGAATAAAAGCGCTAAAACAGCAGAACGCCTAGGGAAATAAAAAGCTTAATACGCCGATAAGATAGAAATACTTAGGATATTATAAAGAATCCAAGGAGGGAACATGAAGATTTCACAGGCGATGATTGTTAAAAATGAGGATATAGAGAAGGCTCTTTCTTGGGGAAAGGGAATTGTGGCAGAGCAGATTGTGGTGGATACAGGATCTACGGATCGGACTGTGGAAAATCATGGAAAAATGGTGCAAAGGTAGTGCATTTTCCTGGCAGGATGACTTTGCCCTGGCAAAACTTTGCCATCAGCCAGTGTCAGTATCCTTGGATAGCTCTTTTGGATGCAGATGAATACTTTGATGAGGAAGACGCCAAAAACTCCCGAAGATTCTTAAAAAGTAGATAAAGACTCTCCGCTTCGGCGGAATTCTCACCGCCTGGTTACATTTGAATCAGGAAGGAAAGGTAGGGAGAGGGGGCATCAATCATCCGAATTTTTCAGAAATAGAAAAGATATTATATATAGAAGGGCCATTCATGAGCAATTAGAATATGAAATGGAGATACTTTTTATAGTATGCAACTGTACAGATAGTTTGTCTATCTCTTCATACCGGTTATATGGACTTAAAAATTCGAAAAATGCGTTCCGATAGAAACTTACGATTGATAGAAAAAGAGCTATCCAAAAATCCGAAAGATTTCGAGATGATGATCTATTTGGGGAATGAACTGATTCTTCGAGAACAATGGAAGGCGGCTAAAGAGCAATACGAAAAATCACTTTTTATTTTTACCGAAAAATACTCTACATTCCGTTCATTGATATCTTTGGAATGGTAAACCGTTTACGGGCCATTGAAGAGATGGAGAAGGAAGAAAGAAAAGATTATTCAGAGGAAGCCATTGCTGTAACAGAGGAAGCTAAAAACTCTTACCGGAGGATGGGGATTTTTGCTTTTACTCTGGCCAAGTATCTCTACAGTAAAGGAAGATACAAAGAGGCCATCCCTTATTTGCAGGAAAGCCTTACAAAAGATTGAACAGTTCGGCACTGCAAATCAATCTCAAGCACTTTTAGGGGATTGTTTATTGTTATAAAATCTTGGCCTTTGCTTGCTTAAAGGAAAAAGATTTACAGGGAGCTGTTCGGTATTCTATGGCAGTTTTGCAGGGAATCCCTATGGAGCGAGAGTCTTTAAGAACCCTATTGTATGCTTTATGGGAAGGTAAGACAAAGCCGGAGGAACTCTGCGCTTTTTCTGTCCAGATTTTTATGGAGATGATTTTTCTCTTTTGGAGGAAGTGGCTGAAGAAATATCTTATCAAGATTTACTGCTTTTTCCTTCATCAAAAATCGTAAGAAGCTAGATTGGTAATTCCTATGCATAGGGAAGATTGGTTGCGTGAGATAGAAAATAGAAAAAGATAGGTTATTTTAGGAGGAAAAATTGGAATTTCAAAAAGGATTTCTTTTTAGATGAGGTTATAGAGGACTTTATGTGCCGGGGAATCATGAAAAAGGGCTTGGGCTGCCGAGTTGCAAGTCCTGTCCTGTTTGGATAGACTTTGCAAGAGAAATTAGATATTCCCTATTTCTTGGATTATGGCTCTCTCCTTGGAGCAGTGCGTCATAAAAGCTTTCGTTCCTTGGGATGATGATGTAGATGTCTCCATGTATCGTAAAGATTTTCGAAGATTATTGGCTTATATAGATGTGGAGCTTCCTAAAATATCGCATTTTATTATGTGGGAAAGACAGAGAAACCGCCAGCTCTATGGCGGCAATTGGTATGAAAGAGCCGGGATTTAATCCTGAAAAACAGTCTTTTTCAACAATCCCCTTTTATGTTGGGGTGGATATCTGCATTTTAGAGGATATTTTGGAAGAAGAAGTGGAAAAAGAGCGACAGGAACTTTTCTACTGACTTTCCTCCTTACTAAAAACAGTGGAGGAGAGAAAGAAAAATCCTACAGTATACTTTATGAAAGATGGAAGCAAGAGCTTACGGCTCTTTCTGAAGGAATCAGTATATTTTTAAAAGAAGCAGGGGGCAGAGGTTCCAAGCTTGTTTCCCCAAAAAGGGAAAAAGCTTTTTAGGAGAAATCTACTTTGCCATGGACAGCTTTGTGACCGTTGCTTGGAAGACCGGGACGCAGAGTACACAGCTTGCCTGATTATGCCTTGCATAGAAAAGGAGTAATGAAAAGATGTTGGTATAAAGGTGAAAAAGAGTTAAAAGCTTCCTTTGCACTGGTCAGTACTTTACGGTTCCTACAAATTGGGAGGCTGTTTTGCAAAAATGAGTACGGAGACTACCAAACTCCTAGAAAGGATTTAGGGTGGACATCTGTATCCTTTTTATCGGAAAAGGCGGAAGAGCACCTTGAAAAAGAGTCTAGGCATGGAAAAATCCCTTTTATATTCTTTTTCCGGGGAAGATTTAAAAAGAGCAAGTAAGATTTACGAAATAGCATCATAGATAGCTTTATTGCTTTGGAAAAAGCTTTGGTTTGAGGCAGTGGAGGGTAAAAAGGCTAAAGAAGGTTGAAAAACCTTTGTCAAAGTAGTCAACAGGAGATTCTGGCCATCGGCAATGCTATAGAGACTAGGGGAAATTGTCCCTCAGTACATTTGTTGCAAAGAAATCTCGCAATTTACTTTTTCGCATTCATGAGGAATTGGGGAAGAGGCGTCTTCAGGCCGGAAGGAGGAATTGACTCTTTTGCGGCAAAGCCTGCATGCCGCAAAAACACAGTTTTGTAAGGATTGGAAAGTAAGGATAGTATTTTTAGCCTATTCCTATGAACGCTTTGAAAAGTGTACGGCAGAGTACTATTGTGCTTTAGAGGCGGAAGAAGATATGGATATTTATCTTCTTCCTATACCTTATGGTTATAAAAATGTAAAGGGAGAGTTGAGAGACAGATTGTACGAGGGCGAGCTGTTTTCAAGGTACTATTCTATATTAGACATGAAAGCTCTCAATCTACAAACTTTGCAGGCAGATATCATTGTAAGTCCTACGGCATTTGATCATGTGAACTCGGTGTTTCTATTGGATCCATTTTTATGATACGAAAACATTAAGGCCTTTACTCCTAATCTACTTTATCTTCCTGACTTCACAGTCAGGGGCTGCCAAGGAGGGAGAGGATAAGGCTTTATATAATCAGCGCTATTATATGCCCTTACCCGGAATAGCCCACTGTGATTACAGCATCTTCCCAAAGGAGGAAACAGCAGAAGCTTATCTTCATATTGGGAAAATAATGTTTTTCTAAAAAGAGAAGCAAGCACTTATGGAAAAACAAGTAAAAAGAAACTGCTTTCTTTTGAAAAACTTGGGAAGTGCTTTGGGATAGAGACTGTAGATAGGACTGCCCTTATTGCAAAGACGTTTAGGACGATAGTAGAACAGGCATGTTTTTGAAGAAGCGGAAAATAAAAAGGAGAAGAGATAGATGGAATTTACTAAAGATGAAGATGAATAAGAGACGGTTTTTATGTGCCGGGAATTATGAAGAGATGTTGGGCATCTACTATGAGATTTTATCCGAGGTAGATAAAGTCTGTAAAACATAATATTCCTACTATATTGACTATGGCTACACTTTTTAGGTGCAGGAAACGCTCCGGAGGCTTTATCCCTTGGGATGATGATATTGACATTTCCATGAACCGGGAAGATTATGATCGTTTTAGAAGCGTAGTTGATGAGGAATTACCCCGGAATTGGAATTTAATTCTGTAGAAAAATGATGATTATGACAATATTATCGCCAGCGTTGGATTTCATGATGTTAGTTTGATCCATACCGCTTGGGTAAATATCATGGAGTTCCCATTTTTATCGGCAATTGATATCTGTATGAAAATGACCGTATGCAGAGATAATAATTTGGAAGAATTAAGAGAAGCCAAGATTATTGTTTTAGCGCAGCTGATGAAAAAGATTTTTTTGATAAAGAGTTAGAAGGTAAAAATTTTGAGAAAGCTCTACAGTTGGTAGAGAGTAAGTTAATGGTTCGATTTAATCGAAAGAGAGAGATTCCGCCCCAAGGATATCGTTTATTAAATAAGTTCTGTAAAAGAGTTTGAGGGAGAAAAAGGGAGGGAGGATCTTTATGGTTGGATTCAAACCTTTAAAAACCGAACGGATGTATTTCTCCTAAAGAAGATGTTTTTCCTCTTTCTGAAATCTCCTTTGAAGGTTTTACTTTTCCTGCACCCTAAAAATGTAGATAAGGCTTTTGAGGATAGAGTATGGGGATTATGAAAAACCATGTAAACCGGTGGTTCCCACGGATATCCTTTTTCTATACCTATGAAAGGTCTTTGATAAAATCCGCAGGGAGGGAAGAAATTGGCACTTCCGTTATAGTTTTAAAAAGAAGATATTCTACATGAAAAGAAAGATAATATTCGAGATATAGTTTTTCAGCTCTTAGATCCTCGATAAGCCAAGAAGAGAGATGCTTAAACAGGTAGAGAATTTTAATTTTTTTACGCTCTGCCTTGGCGGAAACACAAAAATGGTACTAACCATCGGAAATACCATAGAACAGCGTCTAGGAGAAAAATACAAAAACTGTGCCATTCCTTTCTCGATATTGCGAGATTCTGTTTTCAGGCTTATGAAAAGGCAGAGAAGGAAGAGGGGGCGGAAAATGAACTTTCGTGCTTTGGAGACCCTACGGCAAGAATGTACTCAGGTTTTAGAAGGGAATGGAAGAAAACCATGGTTATCCTTTTTGGATAAAGCTAGCATTTTTCCAGTATAGAAGGCTTTTTATAAAAATGCTGGAAAATGATACATGGGAAGTTCTTTTGATGCCTATTCCTTACCTCTATCGTAAGGGATCCGGTTCTTTTCTCGGAAGAGGTGATAGATACGGAAAAATTTCCCAAGGAGTATTCTTATACTAACTATAAAAACTATGACCTTTGATGCTATGATGCCGGATTGTATTGTGATGAATAGCCCATATGATTCCTGCAATGTAGTGTATAGTATTGATCCTTTCTTCTATAGTGAAAACATGAAAAATTCACCAAAAAAATCTCTTTTATATCCCCTGGTTTGTGACAGATGAAATAGAATGGGGAGTAGAGGAAGATGGTAAGGCGATTACTATGATGGACTATTATGCTGTCAACCTCACTCTGTCTCACGCAGACCATAGTTTTCGTACAATCAGAGCAAATTCAAAGACTTATATAGAAAAGCTACAGAGTTTGCAGGAGAAGAAACCAGGAAGATTTGGGAAGATAAGATTATTGCAGCAGGCTCTTGTTTACAGGGGAAGGATGAGGAACTAACAAAAACACATACTATCTTGTTTAGCGAAAATAAAATTGCTTTTTAACTTAGCTCCTTTTGAAGGAGAGAAGGAAGATTTGGAGCCTTTCTCTTTTGAATCAGGAAATGATAGGAAATACTTAGCAGGCAGAGAATATGCTTATAGCTTAGGGAGAAAACGCCGAAGAGTATGGTAGGAAAGCTAGGAAAAGGAGTGGAAGATGGAATTTCCAAGAGAGTTTTTATGATGAAGTAAGGAACGGATTTTATATTCCCGGTATGATGAAAAGAGCCTGGGCTGCAGAACTGGAAATATTATCTGTTATTCATAAGATATGTAAGAAGAATAAAATACGCTATTTTGCGGATTTTGGAACCCTATTAGGGGCTGTACGTGAAAATAACTTTATTGCTTGGGATGATGATATAGACATTAAGATGCTTAGAGAAGACTTTGAGCGTTTTATTAAGGTGGTGGAAAAAGGACTGCCAAAGGAACTACAGTTCATGGCTGTGGAAATAGATCGAGATTCCTGTAGCTTTATTTCTGCTGTCGGCATAGCGGAAATGAAATACAATGATGCTATATTACGAAAATACCATCAGTATCCCTATCCTGCATCAGTAGATATTTTGTGGTGGACGATATGGCTAAGGATCCGGAGGATGAAGCTTATCGTATGGAAGTCTTATCCATGTTTGGAACAATGCTGAAGGAATTATCGACAAAAAGAGAATACTAAGGTTTTTCAAAAAGAATTAAGTGCTATAGAAGATTTTGCTTCAGATAAAATTTGATAGGGATAAGCCTTTGCAAGGGCAGTTTTATGCCATTATGAATAAGGTGTTTCAGGAGTTTAACGGAGAGGGGGAGACACCGTGGCTTGTATGCCTTTTAGAATGATGCATGCAGAAGCAAAGTTTTCCAAAGTCTGCTCTTTCAGCTACCACATGGATTCCCTTTTGTAACACAGAGATTCCTGCACCCAAGGGTTATGATAGTGTATTAAAGGCAAAAGTATGGGGATTATCTCAAAAACCAAGTAAAGGAGGCGGACACAACTATCCTTATTATAAAAAGCATGAAAAATAGTTTGAAATCTGTTTTAAAGGATAAGTGGAATTTTAAATATTCTTTCCGGGAGGAAGATTTAGAACATAAGAAGGAAGCGAATTTCCGTGAAATGGCTTTGACACATGGGAGTATTTGGAGCAAAAGAATATTTTTGAAAGCTTTATGGCAGGAGACTCTCTGTTTGTCTTAATCTTATGGCTACCATGCAGGAAGAGGCCATTGCTTTTTGGCAATGCGATTTGAAGCGAAAAAGGCGAGGGAAGTGAAACTGTTTCTTATTTGGAAAAATACTGTGAAGCTTTATTTCTATCCTATCAAGCTGTGGAGCAAGCTCTTCCCTTACAGGAGGATGCCAAGGAACAAAAAGGACCTGCAGGAGCATTTCCTGCAGCACTTTGGAAAGACTTACAAACTATTGTGCAAAAACCAAGCTCTTACCTGAAGAAGGTAAAGCTCTCTTTGAGCGGATTTCAAACGTGTAGTTTTATTTTTGCCAAGTCGCATACAGCAGAGGAAAGTTTCAAACTCTTTATGAGGCTCTTTGTGCAATGGAAGACGTAGAGTGTAAATTATGCCTCATTCCTTATTTTGACAGACTGGGAAATGGCAGTTTGGAGGAGATGATTATGAAGGGAAGATTTCAAAAGTACTTCCCTCATTATCGACTATCAAAGCTTTTAACTTATGGTAGAACGTCCTGACTGTATTGTGTTACTTTTCTCCTTATGACGAGTTTAATCCGGTTTTTGTCTCAGGACCCATTTTATAGTAAAAATATGAAGAACTATACCAACAAGTTGGTGTACATTCTAGTTTTGTTACAGGATGAAATCGATCCCTAAGAGTGAGGAAGATGGAAAAAGCCTTTTGTGAATATGGACTATTATGTGACTGTTCCCCGGGATTTTTTTCATGCTGACTTCACTATTGTTCAGTCTGAGGATATGAAAAAGCGTATTTAGCAAAAATCTCAGCATTTACAAACTCAGCTGTTCGTAAAAAGGATGACTACAAGAATATCCGGCGCAGGATCTTGTTTATATGGTGATGATGAAGAGAGGGAAGCAAGGCAGTGGTTTCCGCTTTCCGTAGATTTTTGATGAAAAAGAAGTGAAACAGTAGAAATAAACAGCCTACATGGAAGTAGGGCGCGTGTAAGAAAGAGGCAGGGATGCGAAAAAGAGAAAAGAAAAATACTGTCCCTTTTGGGAAGTATGGTGGAAGCTCATCAGGCAATTCAGGCTTTTTACAGGAAGAAAAAGGAGAGGAAGCTACTTTTCTTTCTCTTTGTCAAGAAGCGATGGAAAAGTGCAGTAAAGAGGTAGAGATGAAGGAAGAGCAGGGAGATATATAGCTCCTATTTTTCACATATTTAGAAGATTTATTTCATTGCTACGAATCCATTCAGGAAAAGAATTGGACAAAGGCTAAGGAATTGTTTACTAAAGCTCTTTTTCATCATCAAGAAATTTTGTCGGCAGTACAATCCCTGAAAGAGCAGATTATGATGCTATTTCTTCCTTATATAGCTATCTATGGGATCTCTATGGAGTCTGTATATTTGGCAGCAAAAATGATCCTTCCTGTATTCCACTTATTATGCCGATTACCTATTTTCAAAGAAATAATCAATTGGAAATGCAAGAGGGCATTAATGAAGCGAAGGATTTCTACAGAATTTAGACGTGATTTCCGAGGATTTTTCTATTGAAGAACAAAGACCTGACTGTATTTTTATCCATAATCCCTATGATGAGAACAACTATGTGACCTCAGTACACGAAAGATATTATAGTTCTCGATTAAAGGTGTACACGGATTGTTTAGTCTATATTCCATATTTCAGCAGCATGGGGGTATAACCAATGATCCTATATTTCTTCCTGCCTATGAGCATGTTCACTACATAGTGGCACAAAATGAAGTTCATAAAGGAGTTTTCCTAAAGAGGTGCGGGAAAAATGTGTTCTTTAGGAAGCCCTAAATTCGACCGATAGCTCTAAGCAGGAACAAAGGCATGGAGATTTTTGCAGGAGTGGAAGGATTTTTGCCGGAGAAAGAAAGGTGATTTTTATAACACCAGTATTTTCTATGCTGGAAAACACAGAAGCTTTTTAGAAAAAGATGGAGGAGGTTTTTGAGGTATTTTTCGCAGCATAAAGAATACTGCTTGTTATGGAGACCACACCCACTTTTGAAAAATAGCTTTAAAACGATACGTGCAGGCTTTTTCGCCGTGGTATCTTCGTTTAAAAGAGCGATTTATCAAAGATAAAATTGAATCCTAGATGAACAGTCAGAGATAGAAGATGCAATTTCTTTTTCTGACATGTATCTGGGGATGACGGCAGCTCCATGGGCTCCTTATTTGCCACGGCCAAAAACCTCTCTTTATTTTGGATAATCGTCTTCTTCATAAGGAAAGAGACCCGAGCACAAAATCATTTCTGAGCTTATGGAAGCCTTGGATGGAGAAAGTGCTGCGATATATGAGGGTAGATTTCTTTTAAAGGGGAGAAGAGAGGAGAGATTTTTCATATTGAAAAGGAGGCACTTCAAGAGTATTTATTGGAAGAAATCTCCGGAGATGTTTATAAAAAGGCCTTTTATTTTTGCCAAAGGAAAAATAAAGAGGAACAGTGGGTTCTTCCTCCCTATAGTGAAAAATAAAATTCTAAGTTTGACAAAGGACAATCTCCAAAGAGCTCCCTCTCAAAAGAGTGTAGCGTATAGACCAGACGGTTTTTCCGAATGGAGAAGATATGGTGATAAATTGCTGGGAAAGCCTGCTTTCATGAGAATATTGTCTCTTATTCCCAGTCTAAAGGACTTGTATCAGAAGGGGATAACTTTTCTGTTTTTCTTCGTTCCTTTGAGGATGGGGAAAATTTATAGAGGAGGAATGCTGCATTTTTCACCTTTCCTCTTATTTCCTATCCATTCGGAAAGACCATACTTTTTGTGGAAGCAGCTTTGAAAAACAATTTTTCATTACAAGGGGAAGAAAAATCAGGATTTTCTGACTTAATATTAGCAAAGGAAGAAAGATGCCTCTGGGCATTGCCTATTGAAGGAACAACTTTATATAAAATATCCTGGCCAAGGGAACTTGGCAAAAATATGAATTGAATACTTCTACTATTGAAGAGCTTCCTCATGAGTTACAGGAAAGTCAAGGAAAGAAACGAACGCTCCATTGGGATATGATGCTTTTCATGGTGGAGAAACAAGAAAATACCTATACTCTTCTTTATATGAGACTAAAGCTAAGCTTTGGATTGCTCCTCAGAATGGGAGACCGTTTTATGTATGGATAAAAAGTGCTAAGGTGAAAAATATACTTAGAGAAGGAAGTACCGGAGGCGGATGGTATTGATGCAGAAAAGCTACAATTTGCGGAAAAGAAGGTAGAAGAGGAAAGAATGTGGAAAAAGGTATGGAGGTAGATTTATCTCTTTCCGGGGAGAAGACTATTATTATGATAATAGAAAAAAACCGGTTATATCTTATGAAGGAGGATGAAATACATCCTTTAAAAATTCAATTGATTTTGCTGTTGAAGAATTGCTTTTCCGGATTTCTTCCTTGGGGAGCGCTCTCTTTACAGTATTAGAGAAGGAGACCTCTACACTTTAAAAAGATTATTTAGAGGAAGGCATTAGCCTTTCCATTTTCTAAGGACAAGCTGGAAAAACGCTTGGATACCGTTTCCTATAATATGGATGGAACGGCAGGAGAAAAGATATATCAGTTTTTGCAAAAAGAATGCAGGGAAGGAAAAAGAATAGGATGTTGAGAAGATTAACACAGACAGAAAAAGTCAGTAGGTTGTGGACAATCAGTAGAAAAGGAAAAAGTCAGTAGGTTGTGGACAGTCAGTAGAAAAAGGAAAAAGTCAGTAGGTTGCGGACAGTCAGTAGAAAAGGAAAAGCACTTGTCTGCAAGGTGATAAGTAAAGATCTAAAGGAATTTAGTAAGAACTGGAAAAGAGTAAAAAGGAGAAAAGGATGAAGGCCTTTAATTTTTAAATTCCGGCAGGGTAGCCGCATGGGGGGATCTCGACCAAGACCCACCCAAAATGCATGACGGAAATTGCCAGCATGGAAAACCATAATCAGTAGACAGCTACGGCAGGTGGCGGAACAGGGAATTTCCGAGGTGATTATTACAACGGGGCCCTTTGAGGAGAAGCTGATTCATTATGTGGAAAGCCTGGGGCTGCCTCTAAGCTATACCTTTGTGCGGAATCCAAACTACGAGAATACAAACTATATTTATTCCATGTATTTGGCGAAAAGTATCTTGAAGATACAGATATTTTGCTGCTGCACGGAGACCTGGTAGTGGAAAAATGATGTGTTTTTCCTTTATGAAAGCGAAGGCTCCTTTGATGGCGGGAAGAAACCAAGGAGCTGCCGGAAAAGGATTTTAAGGCAGTGGTGGAAAATGACCGAATCAAAAAGATCGGTATTTCCTATTTTGAGCAGGCCTTTGCGGCTCAGCCCTCTACAAATTTGAAAAAGAGGACTTTAGCAAATGGCTCTCGCCATTGTGGATTTTTGCGAGTCCGAAGAGGAGGCGAAGAGAAGCCTTTATGCGGAAGAAGCCTTAAATACCGTGTTAGAAGAGATTTCTAAATTTCTACGATGTGGGAAACAAACTCTGTCAGGAGGTGGACAACCCGGATGACTTGGCGGTGGTTTCCAATATTTTGTCGGAAATCAAAAAGCGTACGGTGTATATTTGCTTTTCCACAGATATTCTGCATAACGGGCATTTTTGCCCTCATCAAAAAGGCTAAGCGACTGGGAAGAGTTATCGTAGGGGTGCTTAGGGATGAGGTGATTGCATCATACAAGCGTTATCCTTTAGTGCCTTTTTCCGAAAGAAAGGCAATGTTTGAAAACATTGCAGGAGTATATCAAGTAGTGGAGCAGTCCAGTCTTTCCTACAAGGAGAATCTGGAAAAATATAAGCCGGACTATGTTCTCCATGGAGATAATCTGGAGAGTAGGCTTCCAAAAAGCCTATTCGGGAAGAGGTTTGCAGTATTTTTGGCAAGCTATGGAGGAAAGCTTGTGGAACTCCCTTATCACAGGGAAGAAAAGTACGAAGAACTGGAAAAAGGACCAAGGCGGAGCTTTCCATGCCGGATGTACGAAGAGGAAGACTGAAAAAAGAACTGGAATTAAAAGGTTTGGTTACTGCCATGGAAGCCCATGACGGCCTTACCGGTTTGATCGTAGAGCAGACCAAGGTCTATAAGGAGGGAGGAGCCCATCAGTTTGACGCCATGTGGGTAAGCTCTCTCTGTGATTCCACTGCCAAGGGAAAAACCGGATATTGAACTGGTGGATATGAGCTCCCGTTTCAGAACTATCGAGGACATTACCGAGGTTACTACGAAACCCATTATCTTTGATGGAGATACCGGCGGAACTCAAGGAGCACTTTGTCTATACCGTGCGAAGCCTGGAACGCCTTGGCGTATCCATGGTGATTATTGAGGACAAGACGGGACTGAAGAAAAATTCTCTTTTTGGAACCGAGGTGGAGCAGACCCAGGATAGCATTGAGGCCTTTTCCGAGAAGATTCGGGCCGGAAAGCATGCCCAGAAGAACCAAGGACTTTTATGATTTGTGCCAGAATCGAAAGTCTGATTTTGAAAAAGGGCATGGAGGATGCTTTGGAGAGCTTTGCTTTCCGAAAGGCAGGGGCGGATGCTATAATGATTCATAGCAGAAAGAAAGATCCTACAGAGATTTTTACCTTTGTGGAGCGTTTCCGGGAGAAGGAAAAGGATTGCTATATTGTCGTAGTGCCCACCAGCTTTAACAGCGTAAAGGAAGAGGAATTTAAGCGTAGAGGAGTCAATGGTGATTTATGCCAACCAATTGATGCGAGCTACGGTGCCTGCGATTCAGAAGGCTGCTACTTTGATTTTGGAGAAGGAAAAGGGCCGAGGAATGCGACAGTATGTTGATGCCTTTCCAGGACATTATCCGCTTGATTCCGGAAGAAGAATAAGGAAAGTAGTTTAGAAGCCATTTTCGGAGGAGTCATCCAAAGAAAGGGAAATGCCTTGCTTCCCAAAAATTTAGGAGCTTATTTTTATGGGGGATGCTGTAGGAAAGACTTGGCATCTCCTTTATGGTTTTAAGAGAGCTTAATGAGTGGGGACATTGTACCGGGAAAGGAGTGGGGATGAACAAAGCGGAGATTGAAAGTCAAATTGTGCTGGGAAGAAGAAATCTGAAAGAAGAGCTAAAAACACTTTTTATGGAAAAGTCCTGGAAAAGAGTATTCCTTGTGGCGGGAAAAATCCTTTTACGGCTTCCCATAGGACAGGATCTGGAAGAGATTTTTTTCGGATTTGGATTTAAGGGACTTATCATTTTTCCGCCTTTCAGGCCAACCCCTTTGTTGGAGGATGTGAGAAGGGCATAGAGGCCTTTTTCCGCCTTTCAAGGAGATGTGATTTTAGCGGTGGGGAGGTTTCTGCTCTGGATACCGCAAAATGCATTAGCTTTCCGGCTTATCAAAAGAAAAATCTTATCTTGAGCAGAAATTTACAGAGAATGGCATTCCTTGATTACCCATCCCACTACAGCAGGTACCGGTTCGGAAAAGTACCCCTATGCGGTGATTTATAAAGCCGGCGAAAAATGTTCCGTGGAGCATGAAAGTATTTACCCAAGGTACAGGATAGAGGATGCAAGAAGTTTAAGAACCCTTCCCTTATTTCAGAAAAAGCCACACTTTTGGATGCTTTCTCAGTCATGCCATGGAGGCCATTTGGTCGAAGTACAGTAATGAGGACAGCAGAAGCTATGGTAAAGAGGCCATCTCCCTAATTCTTAAGCATTATAAGGCTCACCTTATGCAGGATTCGGAGGCTAAAACCAAGGGTTGTTGCGGAAGCAGAATTAGAGGCTATTGCAGAGGCTTCCAGTCTGGCGGGAAAAGGCTATTACGGAGGCTTCCAATCCAGCGGAAAAGGCTATTGCAGAGGCTCCAATCTGGCGGAAAGGCTATTGCAGTTACCAGAACCACCGCCGGTCATGCCCTATCTTATAAATTGGGAAGCTTGTATCAACTGCCCTCATGGCTTAGCTACGGCAGTGGTCAATCGTAGTTTATATCCATTTATGTGCAAAGAAAAATAGAATGAAAAGCTTCCGAAAATTTGCTTTTTGGCAAAATGTTTTCAGGGGAAAAACGGAGGAAGAGGAGTAAGGCGGCATCAGGCATTTTTAGAAGAATTGGAAATACTGCCAAATCTTCATGCCGGGGAAGGGATTTGGAAAAGCTTGGTGAACAGTGTCAATGTGGAAAGGTTATCCAACCACCCGATTTCCCTCACGAAGGAAGATATTCGTCTGTTGTATCAGGAAATGCTGGGAGTAAGAAACCCTATAGATTAAGCAAGGAGGCATTATGCAGGTTGAAAAATTTTTAGAGCTTTGTCCATCGGATTTTGTAGGTGTTCCGGACTCTCAATTAAAGGCTCTCTGTGATGAAATCATGGAAAAGTATGGAATTGGGAAACAGCACCATATTGTGGCCAATGAAGGTAATGCCGTTGCCTTTAGCAGCAGGCTATCATTTGGCCAGCGGAAAGATTCCCATGGTTTATCTGCAAAACAGCGGGGAGGGAAATGCCATGAATCCCTTTGGTATCCCTTGCTTCAGAGAAGGTCTACGGAATTCTATGCTTTTGGTTATCGGATATAGGGGAGAACCCTGGTAAAGGATGAGTCCCAGCACCTTTTTCAAGGAGAAATCACCTTGGACTTTTTAAAGCTTTTGCAGATTCCCTACTTTTGTTTTTGGAGAAAGAGACTAAGGAGGAAGAACTAAAAATGCTCTGGAAGGCTTTGCAAAGGAGTTTCAGAAGGGAAGACAGGCAGCCATTGTGGTGAAAAAGGAGCTTTAGAAAAAGGAGCATGCCTACCACTATAGCAATGCCTACAGTTATTCCAGAGAAGATGCCATCCGTTGCATTGTGGAATATGCCGGAGAGGATCCCATTGTTTCCACCACAGGTAAGGGCCAGCAGGGAGCTTTATGAAATTCGGGAAGAGCGGGAGAGGACCATAGCAGAGACTTCTCACGGTAGGTTCCATGGGACATGCCAGCTCCATAGCTTTTGGGTATCGCCTTGGAAAAGGAAGGACAGAGGATAATTTGTCTGGACGGAGACGGAGCCCTTTGATGCACATGTGGGGCTTTGGCGGTATTAGGGGCCTCCGGACAGAAGAATATTTTTACATATTTTAATCAACAACGAAGCTCACGAAACGGTAGGAGGCCAGCCTACTGTTTCCCATACCATAGATTATGGTACTGTGGCAAAAGGCCTGCGGCTACAGCAAGTCTTATCTGGTAAGAGACCAAAAGCACTTGGAAAGAGCTCTTTTTGAAAGCGCCAAGGAGGAGGGACCGATTTTTCTGGAGGTTCGCTGTGCCATGCATTCTCGGGAGAATCTGGGAAGACCGAAGGAGAGTCCCAAAGAGAATAAAGAGCTGTTTATGAGGAAATTGGAGTAGTAAGGGCTGTACAAAATCAAAATGTTAAACACATTGCAGCAATATAGGTCTGAGGAGGGGTAGTCTGAGCCCATCAGTACTTACTGAAAGCGAGCTAGGCGAAGCTTGAAGTTAGTACTGCTATGTGACGAGGCTAGCGGAGCGTGCCCCGATTCAGACCTGTATTGCGTAAAAAAAGTGTTTTGATTTTTTTCACAGCTACTTTCTTTTCTGTGCTATAATGTTGCCTATGGAACTTTGTTTAACCGGTTTGGATAAGGAGGACAATATGACAAGAGAAGCGTTAAAGCAGGAAGTGGAGAGATTCTTAGAGGCTTATAGCCTATGCCCGGAGGGAAAGGCTGCAGCCCAGGCATATTTGGAGGCCTTCGGAACGGAGCATGAACAGGAAAAAGGCAAAGGCTTTTGATTCAGGAAATCAAAGAGGATATTACCAGTATAGATGATCTGATTGCCTTTTGCGGAAAGTGAAGCCGGAAAAGCTATTTTCGGAGAAGAAGGAGCGAAGAATACTGCCGCTGCCGCAAAGGAAGCCAAGGCGAAGGAGAGGATACCTGCATTTGCCCGGCCTGCCAAAGCGGAAAGATTCTCTGGCCAATGAAAGAGAGATTATCGGATAAAATAATATATAGATGTAAAAAGCAGGTCCTCGGACCTGCTTTTTTTCAATGGGCAAAATCAATTCTAAAGATTCCGAAAAAGCACTTGATAGAGGATGAATTTCTTGCTATATTGTGTTGGCATGTTCATTGCGACACAAGAATTTGTGTTTTGTGAGGGAAAATGAAGGGGCAGGGTTTTTCAAGAAAAAGTGGCTGAAAGCCTTTTTTTATGCGAAAAAAATAGAGCCGATACAGTAGTAGAGAAAGATGGGTGCTATGCAAACAATTATTAAAAGAGGCCTTTTGGAAGAGGACTATCAGGGAGAGAAGATTGAAAGAGCGATGGAAAAGGCATTTTTCTCGAGGGGATTTCTGTAGAGCAGGAAAAACTGCATTTTCTTTTGGGAAAGGTAGAGGAGAGTCTGGCAGAGAAGCATAGAGTTTCCGTAGAGGAAATTCAAAATGCTGTAGAAGAAGCCCTGATGCATAACGGGGATTACAAGGTAGCCAGAGCCTATATCCTGTACAGAGAGAAGAGAACTCTTTTAAGACATCTTCGCCAGCGAATCAAAGAGGAAATCGGAGATAATGAGATTGATGATGTACTTCGTCGTTGTCAAAAGGATTTTCCTGATTATGATTTGGCAAGACTTTCTGCAAAGTATCTGTCCTTAAGTAAGGGAGAACAGGAGCTTAGCAAAGCGTTTGGCTCTCCTCACCAGAGCGGCGGCAGAGCTTACCACCCAGGAGGAACCGGGCTGGGAAAGAATTGCAGGAAGACTTCGTTCCTATCATTTTCATAAGGAATTAAAGAAGGCGGAGGAGAGCAGAAATCTTCACAGCTTTTATGATAAGTTGGTATACCTTACAGAGCAGGGACTTTACGGGGCTTATATTTTAGAGCACTATTCCAAGGAAGAGGTGGAAGAACTTGCCAAGTTTATCGACCAGAGCAGAAACGACCTTTTCGGTTATTCAGGACTTGACCTTCTTCTGTCTCGTTACCTGATTCGGGATCATCAGCATGTGGTACTGGAGAGTCCCCAGGAAATGTATCTGGGCATCTCCATGCACCTTGCCATGAAGGAAAAGGAGAACCGTTTACAGTATGTAAAGGAGTTCTACGATATGATGAGCCTTCATCAGGTGACCATGGCCACTCCTACCCAGTCCAATGCCAGAAAGCCTTACCATCAGCTAAGCTCCTGCTTTATTGATACGGTTCCGGATTCTTTGGACGGCATTTATCAGAGCATTTCCAAGTTTGCGGATGTTTCCAAATACGGCGGCGGTATGGGGATGTATTTCGGAAAGGTGCGTTCCAGAGGCGGAAAGATTCGTGGCTTTGAGGGGCCAGCGGCGGCGTCATCCGTTGGATTCGTGTGGTAAAATGATACAGCTGTGGCTGTGGATCAACTGGGTATGCGTCAGGGTGCAGTAGCGGTGTATTTGGATGCCTGGCACAAGGATTTTGCCGGAGTTCTGCAGTTAAAAGACCAATAACGGGGATGACAGAATGAAGGCCCATGACGTTTTCCCGGCGGTATGTTATCCCGACCTTTTCTGGAAGAAGGTAAAGGAAGACTTAAACCAGGAATGGTACTTAATGGATCCCCACGACATTTTCCTGGTAAAGGGCTATTGCCTGGAGGACTTCTACGGAGAAGAGTGGGAAACTCGCTATGAGGACTGCGTACGGGACAACCGAATCAGCAAAAAGAGTCTATGTCTTAAAGGATTTGGTGCGTTTGATTCTGAAATCCGTCTGGAAACCGGAACTCCCTTTGCCTTCTACAGAGATACCGTGAATCGGATGAATCCCAACAAGCATAAGGGAATTATCTACTGCTCCAACCTTTGTACGGAAATCGCCCAGAACATGAAGGAAGCGGAGATTTGCGAGCGGAAGGTAGTGACCAATGACGGGGATGAAGTGATTGTCAGCAACCGTAAAGCCGGGAGACTTTGTGGTTTGTAACCTGGCATCCCTCTGTCTTGGCAATATTCCGGTGGAAAATCAGGGAGAGCTTGAGAGAATCACGAAGACTGTTGTCCGGGCTTTGGACAATGTTATTGACTTAAACTTCTATCCGGTAGCGGAGGCGGAGATTACCAACAAGCGTTACAGAGCCATTGGTCTAGGGGTATCCGGCTATCACCACATGCTGGCAAAAGCACCACATTGCCTGGGAGTCTCAGGAACATTTGGACTTTGTAGATAAGGTTTTTGAAAATATCAACTATGCGGCGATTAAGGCCAGCAGTGAATTGGCTAAAGAAAGAGCTCTTACAGTGCCTTTCGCAGGCTCTGAGTGGGAGACCGGAGAATACTTTAGCAGAAGAAATTATAACAGTCCCCGTTGGGAGAGCTTAAAGCAGGAAGTCCATGAGGGAATCCGCAATGCCTGGATTTTAGCTACCGCACCCACCAGCTCCACTTCCATTTTAATCGGAACCCCTGCGGGCTTAGACCCCATTATGAATCGCTTCTTCTTAGAGGAGAAGAAGGGGCAATTCTGCCCAGAGTGGCACCGGAGCTTTCTATGGATACCTACTGGTACTATAAGTCCGCCCATCAGATGGATCAGACCTGGTCCGTACGGGCAGCGGACTTCGTCAGAGACATATTGACCAGGCCCAGAGCTTTAACTTCTGGATTACCAATGAGTATAAGATGAGTGAGCTTTTGAACCTTTATACATTGGCATGGGAATGCGGGGTGAAGACCATTTACTATGTGAGGTCTAAGGCATTGGATCCGGAGGATTGCGAGTCCTGCTCTGCATAATGGATTAATCGCTTCCCCTGTATATGCCGCTTAAGGCCTGCTGCGTTTCCTACTCGCCCTCATGCGCCGATGCACTCGTGCTCCTTGCGAACTCGCTTCGCTCAGACACGCACCGCACTCGTTGCTAGCATTGGGCTCCTAACGGAAGCCTCGCAATGGCCTTTTTACGACATATACAGAGGAAACCTCGTAATGACCATATCGCGGCATATACATAGGAAGCCTCGTAATGGCCTTTATCGCAGCATATACATTCTGAAGCGTCAAAAAAATCTCCCTTATGCATAGAGACATTTATCTATAGAAAAATTGAACTATGGCTTTTTCAAGGATAAGAAAAGAACTGATTACTCTACTGCTTCAATGCAGTAGGAAAGGAAATAGAGTATGGAAGAGATTAAGCGTAAGTCCCTTTATTTAACCCGGAGGGGATATTGATGTTCGAAATCGTAGGATGATTAATTTCAATACGACCAATATCAATGACTTTAACAACATGAAATATGAGTGGGTGTCGGACTGGTATCGTCAGGCCATGAACAACTTCTGGGTACCTGAGGAAATCAACTTAAATCAAGACAAGAGTGATTATCCCAAGCTTTCCGAGGCGGAAAGAAGAGCCTATGATAAAATCCTGAGCTTTTGGTGTATTTGGATTCCTGCAATCCGCAAACCTGCCCAACATTTCCCAGTATGTTACGGCAAATGAAGTGAACCTTTGCCTTTCCATCCAGACTTTCCAGGAGTGCATCCACAGCCAAAGCTACAGCTATATGCTGGACACTATTTGTAACCCTACGGAAAGAAACGACATTCTCTACCAATGGAAGACGGATGAGCATCTCTTACGGAGGAATGAGTTCATCGGAAATCTTTACAACGAATTTGTGGAGCAGCAAAGCAAGGAGAGCTTTTTAAGAGTTTGCATTGCTAACTTCCATCCTAGAGGAATCTACTTTTATTCCGGTTTTATGTTCTTCTATAATCTAGGAAGAAACGGAAAAATGCCCGGCTCCGTACAGGAAATTCGCTATATTAATCGAGATGAAAACACCCACCTATGGCTTTTCAGAAATATGCTTTTGGAGTTAAAGAAGGAAGAGCCGGAGCTTTTTAATGAGGATCGCATTGCGGAAATTACTGAGATGGTGAAGAAGGGTGTGGAGCAGGAAATTGCCTGAGGGCAGTATGTAATCGGAGACTCCATTCCCGGTCTTAACGGGAAAAATGGTGGAAGACTACATCCGTTATTTAGAAATCTTCGTTATCGCCTCTGGGCTTGCCCAATCTTTATGAGGGGCTATGAGAAGGAGCCGGAATCCATGAAGTGGGTGTCCCAGTATGCGGATGCCAACATGGTAAAGACAGACTTCTTTGAGGCTCGTTCCACAGCCTATGCCAAGAGTACAGCCATCGAAGATGATCTGTAAAAATGCTGAAAATCAGCTTTTTCAGGAATCAGGGAAAAGGATACTTTTTTTCGTTCCATAGAATAATTTAATAGCTATTATTAATTCTTTCTGAATTGCTTGAAAATCTTATAAAAAGCAGCTACTTTGACGAAAATCAAGTAGCTGTTTTTCTGTTTATAGAGGACAGTAAGCTTCTTTTGGGAAGAGGCGAATCAAGAGAATTTTTGAAATCAGAAAAATATATAGAAACTAAAGCCAAGTAGGGAGAAGTAAGATTTGGCTCTTGTGGATGGTCAGAGAAAGAAAGGATGGAATGGAAGAGAAGATATTTGTACGAAGAGACGATATACAGATTGGTATGCAGCTTGGAGAACAGGTCAAAGACATTCGTGGCAGAGCCATGATTGAAAAATGGAGTCTATCTGGATGCTTATCAGGTTCGTTACATTAAAGAAAAAGCTCCCGGCATATATATTTATCGGGTACTGAATGATAAGAACATCAAAAATCCCGGAGAAGACGAAGCAGATTATTCGTCAGCATAGAAAAGCCGGACCGTGCCAAGATTCAGCTATCCGTAGAGATGAAACGACAGCTGGAAGAAAGAATGAGTCATATCTTTGATCATACGGAGGATAATGATTTTTGCCTCCAACTCTTTAGACATTTTCGGAGAGCTGGAGTCGGCAATTTTCAAAAATGATGCGGTAGCCATTGATGTAAATCTTATCAAAAATCAGTGATGAGTATACCTTTAAGCACAGCGTGGATGTGGCGGCTATTTCCATGATGATTGGAAGAGAGTACGGCCTGCCAAAGGAAGAGCTGCATCAGCTGGGAATCGCAGGACTTTTGCATGATGTGGGAAAGGCAAGAATTCCCAATGAAATTTTAAATAAACCGGGGAAGCTAACAGACGAAGAATTTAAGATTATTCAAAACCACAGTCTTTTTGGCTATGAGATTCTGAAGGAAAAGAACAGCTTCTCTCCTATTATCTTGGACGGTGTATTACACCATCATGAGAAGATGAACGGCATGGGGTACCCTGACAATATGGATAGCAAGCAGATTTCTCTTCTCCAGAATTATCGCTGTAGCGGATGTCTTTGATGCATTGGTTACCAAGCGTCCTTACAAGGGACCCATTACCGGACGAGAAGCCATGGAAATGATTTTGGCCATGGGATCCGAGCTGGACAATGCTATTATCCAAAGCTTTATCGAAAGTGTCATTCTTTATCCTGTTGATACCATTGTTGAGCTATCCACAGGGCAAATGGCCAAGGTGGTAGAGAACAACAAGCGTTATCCCACACGACCCAAGGTGGTAGAGCTGCAGACCGGAATGGTTTACGATTTATGTCATGACATGGAATGTAACAAAATCATAGTTTTATAATATACAGAGGAAAAGGGATGGGAGAGCAGCTTCCGTCTCTTTTTCTGTTTTTAATGCATTGGAAATATGGAGAAAATTCACTTTTCTATGAATAGGCCCGGAAAAGGGGAATCTGAGCCTCGCCGGTACTTGCTGAAAGCGAAACTTGAAGCTTAGTACCGATGCGTGGCGAGGTTAGCGAGAGCGTGCCCTCTTTCCGGACCTGTTCTATAGCAAAGAATGTAAGTGCTTATTATACATCCCTTTTTCCTCTGTATATTTTAAATACTTTAAAGAGGGGAAATTTATGCTATACTAAATCGTAAAAATGCTTTTTCAAAAAGCGGGGTCTAGTCCTTTGCGGTAGTAGGGGAGTTACAGGAGGCTTGGATGAAGAAATATGATGTAGCGATTGTTGGTGCAGGACCGGGAGGCATTTACGCGGCTTACGAGCTGATGAAAAACAGTAAGCTTTCCGTGGTGGTTTTGGAAGCGGGCATAGCCTGGAAAAAGAGACATTGTCCTATCGACGGAAAGAAGATTAAAAAGCTGTATTTCCTGTAAAAGCTGTTCCATTATGAGCGGCTTTTGGAGGAGCCGGAGCCTTCTCCGACGGAAAATACAATATTACCAATGACTTTGGCGGAACGCTTTACGAATACATCGGAAAAAGAGGAAGCTCTTTCCTGATGCGTTATGTAGATGAAATCAATATGGAAAATGGTGGAGAGGGAACAAGACTTTTCTCTACTGCAGGAACAAAGTTTAAGAAGCTTTGCATGCAGAATCGTTTAAAGCTTTTGGATGCTTCCGTTCGCCACCTTGGTACAGATATCAACTACGTGGTATTGGAAAATCTTTATGCAAAGCTAAAGGATCAGGTGGAATTCCATTTTGATTGTCCGGTGGAGAAGGTGGAAAAGCTGGAGAATGATGGCTTCCATCTCCATACCAAGAAAGAAGATTTCTATGCGGATAAATGCATTATCTCTGTAGGTCGTTCCGGAAGTAAGTGGATGGAAACGGTTTGCAAAGACATGAACATTCCCACCAAGTCCAATCGCGTAGATATCGGTGTTCGCGTGAGCTTTCCTGCCGTAATCTTCTCCCATTTAACCGATGAGCTTTATGGAGAGTAAGATTGTTTATCGTACCGAGCTTTTTGAGGACAATGTGCGTACCTTCTGTATGAATCCTAACGGTATCGTGGTTAATGAAAATACCAACGGCATTGTTACCGTAAACGGACACAGCTACGAGGGAGAAGAGCAGCATACGGAAAATACCAACTTCGCTCTTTTGGTGGCTAAGCATTTTTCAGAGCCCTTTAAGGACAGTAATGGATACGGTGAAAGTATAGCCCGACTTTCCAATATGCTGGGAGGCGGTGTAATCGTTCAGCGTTTCTGGTGATTTGGTGCGAGGAAGAAGAAGCAATCATAAGAGAATTGAAGAGGGACTGGTACAGCCTACCCTTCAGGCTACTCCCCGGAGATTTGAGCCTGAGTGCTTCCCAAGAGAATCTTAGATGGCATTATGGAAATGATTTATGCCCTTGGATAAGATTGCTCCCGGTACAGCCAATGAAGATACCCTTCTTTATGGAGTAGAGGTTAAGTTCTACAACATGGAAGTGGCTCTTGATGAACATTTGGAATCCTGCGTAAAGGGGCTCTATGTGATTGGAGACGGTTCCGGTGTGACCCACTCCCTTTCCCATGCTTCTGCATCAGGAATCTTTAGTTGCCAGAGAGATTGCCGGATAAAAATAAAAACAAGATATAGCACATATTTTAACCATATCTTGTGTTGGGAAATAATACAGATATCGAAAAAGGCAAAAATTGCTTGACAGTCCCATAATCGGGTGTTAAGATACACAAGCTGTCGCAAAAACAAGACGGCAAAAGTGAAAAAGAACTAAGGAAAATCAAGGCTCCAGCTCAAGATGAACCGAAAAACTTTTTGCAAAAACTGAACCTT
>BNJV01002640.1_pt1 | contig 37741 bp, 59 predicted proteins | sample 8540591 | NCBI WGS metagenome assembly BNJV01 (sample SAMD00202457, study PRJDB9452) | human saliva metagenome | host: Homo sapiens
ATTTTAAATGCGTATATAATAGGAAGAAAACCCATTAAATAAGGATATATGCGTGTAAGATGTAACCGGTAAAACTTACATAAAGTTACTAAAGTTTACACTTATTGCCCCTTATTTGCCCCTTTTTTTATAAAAAAGACTTGGCAGCATGAGCTACCAAGCGGCATGAAAAAAACAAAAAAACATTGAACGTGAAAGTCCGTCTATAGTGTACCTCTATTTAGATTAAATGTCTAATGTTATATCTATGAGACACAAAAAGGCTAGGATAACCCTAGTCTTTTTTATCGTTCTCATTCAGTCATGAGCCTGTTCCTTCTTTCTGTGATTAATTCTTCCAGCTCTTTCAAATCCGAGCTAGAAGCGTGGTTTCTGATAAAGCTACGAGCTGATGAGCGTTTTGACAGATAATTTCTGTGTTCTCGGTTCTGCTCGTTCCATTTTTTAGTTGCTTTTGTTTGTGCGTCCATTATCTATTCCTTTATCTGTTGACATAATATAAGAAATCGTATGTTTCAAGCCATTTTTCAATCGTTCCACTTTCTGCCAAGCCGTAAAAAACTTTAACAACATCTTCGTCTTTGTTTAGCTTGAAAAACTCAATGCGATCTTGATTGTTTGCATTGCCAAGGGCAGCAATTACATTAGCAGCTGTCTTGTCGAGAGGGTATTCTCTCAAGACGTTAAAAGCGTATTCTTGCAATTCTTGAAGTTGTTCTTTGTATGTGTTCATTTTCTTTACCTCTCTTACTTTCTATATATATTATAGTACATATACTATAGTTTGTCAACACTTTTGATAAAGAAATTTAGTTTTTTTGCAAAATAAAAACCGCCCATAAAAGGGCGGCGTCTACCTATGAAGGATATTCTCAAAACCACGTATATGATAACACAAAAAAAGCCCCAGCACAATGCTGAGGCTTCGACCACTACCACCATGATGTCCCTATTGTGGCGTGAGGGGAGGTGATATACTCCTTTTTTATTTTATAGTTTTCGTGGTCTGGTTTAGTTATTCGTAGTAGTTAACGAGATCGTCCTTATCCCAACATGAGAGCCAAACCGTACCAAATTGGCCAAACTCGAAATGTCGGTAATAATAGCCACCGTAATACCCACCGTCAGCCATGTCAGTGATGTTAGCTTCATCACCAGCGAAGCTAAAGAACATGCCAGCTTTGAAATCTTGATCAGCACCGTCAGGCAAATCGTTGCCGTCGGCATCTACCCAGTTTACCATTGAAACCGGAATACCGTTTTCTGTCCAGTCAAAACCAACGGGTGCTAAATAGTCACATTTGATTTGCCAAATACCATTAACATATTTGACCTCATTGGCTTCATAGTATGCTTTTTCTTGTGGCACGACTGCCGTGTTAGCTTGATTGTTAGTCTGAGGTGCAGTGTCAGCGTATCGCCAAACCTCGATATAAGCTGGCTGATTCCATCCATAGTAGTCATCCCAAGGGTAAGTGTTGATAGCTTGACCAACTGCTCCTTGAGTTGAGAAATCACAACTAATGAAGTATGTATCATCAAGCATGACACCAACGTGCCCACCAGCTCCACCAGAGCTAGACATGTCAGCACCCCATGACATCAAAACGATGTCGCCCGGCGCTGCATCCCATGATCCGTTACGACAAACACGATAAAAACCGTTGTTTGATAGTTGCTGGCCAAGAGTTACGGTTGATGGTAGCCCTTGAATACCGATGCCAGCTTCTTTCAATGCTTGAGACACTGACCCAGAACAGTCAGCAGTCCCGTCTGTACCGTTACGACTGCCAAGCATTGAATAAGTCAATAACCCTCTATGGTTAACGAACCAGTTAATTAATGTTTGCTGTACGCTCATAGCGTCCTCCTTAAATTATTTTTTTGAATAGCTTGTTTAATTTCCAAGAGCATTTTCTCCAACTCAGCAACCTTCTGGTTTAAAGCGTCAATTTCACTTGTAGGTAGTTGAGATTTTGTTACAAGTGGGTCTTCCGCAAATTTATTTTGTTCCAAAACCTGTAGAAAAAAATTATTATATGTTGGAAATAACCCATACGCTTGGCTGACAGACAGTGATGAAGATTGTTTGCCTTTAATCTCCTTGATATCCTCACCGACTGCTTGAGCAAATTCTGTGAACTTACTCATAGCGCTCACGCTTTCGCAGTATTATAGACGCTCACAAGGTCTTCTTGCTCGATGGTATTGATACGAGTGCCCAATTCGGTCATTTTAGAGATAATGCCACTGTCAGTATTACCACCAGCAGCGGCGATTTTATCAGCGATTTCCTTGAGTGTGTCCAATTCTTCTGGGACGCCTTCGCCCAGAATAGCAGTCTTAACACCTTGAATGGCAGTGTTAAGTTGGTCTTGAGTGATGCCGTTAGTGGTTACTTCGCCTTTCTCAGCCTTGCCAGCCAACGCTGTTTTAATTTCTTTGATGTCTGCTCCTACCGCTTGAGCGAAATCATGTAATTTACTCATTTATGTTTCCTTTCAAATTTTAGCTAGATTGTAGATGTTTACGAGGTCTTCCGTGGGTTCACTGCCACCGGCAATGTACCCAGAATCTCGTAATTCATCCGCTAGTAGTTTTAGTTTAGGGTCTTTTTTTGATGGAATCGCACCGTCAATATTTAGTGAACTCTTGACTTTCACCTTGAAATTGTTAGATGGGAAGATATGCCCATTTAGTTTGATTCGAGGTAGTAAGTGCCGGGCTCGACCACATCCCCCATGACAAAGGTAAAATGTCCGTTTTCAACGGTAACATCTTGATACAACGCCACGGTCTCATCGTTTGACAGTGTGAGCTTACCAGTGCCGGATAACTCCATGCGTTTTCCATCATAACCCAGAATGTCAAAACCAAATACGGAAGTGGTGTCCCCGCTTTTGAGGACGTCACCACCTTCAATTTGGTTGATAGAGGTCATGAGTTTAGCCATAAGCTAGCCCTCACGAGGTTCGTTGTAATTCAAAGCTTGTTCGCTGTCTGCCACACCCTTAGTCGTAGGGTCAACAACGATTCCAAGAATAACCACAATATTCAATAGAGTATTGACACCCTCTTGAATATTGTGTGGAATCTCAAGCCCAAATTGTCTCAGCATAATAAAAACTGCTGAGATAAGAGCTGCTAGCGTAACTTTATTTTTAAGACGCAATTTCAAATTAATCATTGTCATTATTCTCCTTTTCTTCCCCTGAGTTAAGAAAAAACTTCTCTTTGTCGATGTTTCTCTTAACATATTTGTCGATATAAGGGATTTCAACCCCTAAAGCTGATAGACTAGTCAAAATACTAGAGCCGTAAGCGGCAATCATAGCAAAGATAAATGTATCTAGTACACCGCCCAGATTCATGAATACTGCGAACGGATAGAAGATGGCTACAAACGTAATCATGGCAGTATGACTGACTAGCCCTTTACGAAATTTTGAGCTTGAAAACTCATGAGCAGCCCAAGCCCTAGACACTCCGATAACGATATCGCTGAAAATAATAATCATCAGCAGGAATACCCATAGATGCTCATCAATACCGTGTGCGTAGAAGTCTCTGACCACGTCGAAAACCCCAAAAATGCCGTCTGGTTTTTGTACCATTACGCCCCCTTCGGTTTGAATAGCCATGCTGTAGCAACCCCGTTATTTTCTAGTTTGCCCCCTTTTGCAAAATCAGCGAACGGTTGATTATCGTAAGTGAAAGAGCCGTTAACTTGGATAAGTACCAACTTGCCTTCTCCGTCTAATTCTTCGTGACTAGGGTCTTCGATAGCGAAGATGTCGCCAGCGTTGAATACATCGCCTTTTTTAGCGACTGGCAACAATTCCAAATATTGCTTGTAGATTGTGCCATACTGGATATTCTGACTCATTACCGCATTGAGGATGGACACGTTGGCAATCTTACGAGTCAATTCGCCTTGTTCAGCGACTTTCTCAGCCAAATTCAAGCGATTGTCAAGGTCTTTGATAGATTCCTCTGACTTAGCTTGATAGCGTGCCAAAGCTCCGGCAGGGTCCAACTCAGTCGTTAAGATGTCCAAGATAAGCTGGACTTTAGCTTCATCCGTCTTGCTCGTGTGGTCGCCCGGAACGTCTCGGGTCAACCACGTCGAGCCATCTTTGGACTGGATAGCAATCCTCGTAGTTGTCGGGTTGGTCAGATAGCTTGATGTGACACTGAAATTAGATTTGTTCATTATCCACTCCTTTCTGTGCTACCTCGTTAAAGAGGTCGTTAAGGTCTGAATCAGACGCTAGTACATTTTGATAATGTTCTAGTTGTGATTTGACCTGCTCCAGTTCGCTAACTGTTGCCTGCAAGCGAGCTTTAAACTCAGCTTTTTCAATCGTCAAATTAGCGTTCTGGCTTGCGATATCTTGAATCATTGATGTGTAAATTTGTTCGTTCATAAAATCTCCTTTACGGCTGTACCGAAATTTTCAATCGGCTCGCTACTTGTCTGAGGAATGGAATGAGGTCAATCCAAGGGCCGCCGTCAGCTTTGACTTTCAAAAACTCATGGTCTGGGTGTTGTGAGTGTCTAAAATGGACAGTGTCGCCAACCAATTGAACCTCGTCAACGAATGCTCTAGGCTGTTGATCATCATTTGAACGCACCACACGAACCCCCGCAAATCGTCCGGATGAGTAATCATTCTGAGTACCAGTATTATCAGCGTTTACACCCATTGCGGTATAGACCCCGTTATAAGAATCGTCCCTAAAATGGATGAACGCTGATGTTCCGTTTCGAGTACGAAATAGCGCATTGTTCTCGTTGTGAAATTCAAGCTTTGCATTATCGTAGAAATGCATCTCTGAGCCATTTAGGTCTACCCTCATTGCTCCGTTAAGTGCTTCAATTCTACCCCCTCGATAATTCAAACCTGTAAACGTACCGCTAGTGACACTCTCGGCGTTTAGGTTAACGACGTCAACGAGTGAAGCGTTTAAGCGCCCGCTAGTGATTTTACTTGCTGATAATTCTCCAATTTTAGCCGAGCTAATGACACCATCTTCGATGTAAGTAGAACCAGTGATTTGAACCAGTTTACCGTCGATTTTAACCGAGCCGTCTTTGTTAAGATTGATTTGGTTGAGTACATCCCCCGACCTTGTTAGGTTCTTGACAGCCCATGAACCAGCAATCTGGGACATTTCGGACTTGGTAGCTTCAAGCCCGGTGTCTAGCTTGTCTAGTTGCTTGTTAGTGACACCGAGATTAAATGACCACTTATCCTCTAGGTTCTCCACCTTCCAAACTGTACCCTTGGCCTCTTGGATAATTTGCGAAATAGACTGCCCGTGTTCACCGATTGTCCGGCTGAAACCGTCGACAGTAGACTTAATTTCATTGAACTTAACTGTCACCTCTTGGCTTGCGTCTTTTGGTGATGGTTGCCAAGCACGGTTCATAGTCCCCTCGTAGCAATCTAGCTCGGTAAAAAATAGCAACGACTCGCTAACGTTGGTAGTACCAGTGTTGTCGATACGAATATAGCCTTCGTCACATTCGCCAGAATTAAATGTTAAGTGCCATTTAGCGAGTCCGGTGACTGACGGTGAACCAGTGTGTGCTTTAAAACGCACCGCCTTTGTGTAATTCTTGCTCGTTTCGTTCGACTTCCGGCCAAGAAAATAGATGTCTACGCCCTTGATATTTCCCGTAGCAAACAATTGAAAATTGAAAGAGTAATCAGTGTTGCGCTTAACTGAAAAACGTGGCGTAGACGCTGGTACTGATGATGATGTTTTAAGCAAGAATAGCGGTTTAGCACTATTGTAGTAATACGGATGCTGTGAAACAGACAGATTAGGGTTCTGTTGTGGAGTTTGCCAAAAGCCCCAGTTATCAAGATTCTCTGGAAATGCTGAGTTTCGGATAAGATTCTCACCGCCAACGGACAGCGTATCAACTGACGGAATCTGTTTCTTGACCTCGCTGATAAGTTGGGTTGTTCCTCGCTCGGATTGTTGAATGAGATTAGTGACAGACGTAGCTGTCGCAAATCCTTTGTTATCAACCAATCTATTGACATCCGACTCTTTCAGAAAGCCTTTGCTATCAATTGCGCTGTCTAGGTCAACCCTAGAGAGTTTAGTTTCAATCTTTCCGGCTAACGTGCTGATCTGAGTTTCAGCGTTAGTGACTTTGTTCCCAAGATTATCAAAATCAACTCTCGAAACCTTTTGGGTAATAGAGTCCGCTGTAACACGCAATTCAGCATTAGTCTGGTTGATTTTACGCTCTAACTCTTGACTTTTAGATACTGCACCATCAGCCGTAGCTTTGACAGCTTGAACTTCTGTCCGGTCTGCTTTCAAACTGATTTTGTTATCAGCCTGAGTGATTGCGGTGCTATTAGCCGCTACGCTCTTAGAGAGCTTGTCAAAATCAGTCTTCGATACCTTCGACGATACTTCATCGACTAATTGATTGACCGTAGTTTCAGCGTTAGTCATGCGGCTATCTGTTTCAGATTGTTTCTGTGATAGCTGACTGACACCCTGCTCGGTCTGTGTAATCGTCGTTTTAACCGTGCTTATTTCAGCTTCGGTATCTTCTGGCGCCACTGTATGCTGCAAGGGAATGAGTGTCCCTCTGACTAACATAGGTGGTTTAAACTTTAAATGACCGTTCCTTACGACGTAAATCCCGAAAGGATATTCGCTTAAATCAACATCTCTTGTAAGTGTGAAATTTAAAGCAACGTCAAACCATTCGTCCTTTACAGAAGTCGGGATTTTGTATTCAAAAGCAATCGTGTTTGTTCGATTGTTCTTAATTGTAACAATTGCCCCGTCGCTCATATCTGTTCCGCTATCAATGTATACCGGAACCAAGAGTGAGAATGTTTCACCGGTTTTAACTTCCGGGATAGCCATGTTCCATGAGATACCACCCCAAAACTTGCTGGCGTTACCGGTTGATTTGATGATGTATGTAGAATCGCTTGTTGTGACGGTAATAGTATTACCACTACCCGTGTAAGTATGCACATTCTCGAAATTTGCTGATTTCAAAATCAAGTTACGACTGCCAAAATCTGTCGGAATCTTGCTATCCACCCGGCTAATCTCAGTGGTGATTTTATTCCCTAGTTGCGTAATTGAGCTTTCAGCCGTCGCAAGTCTCTGAGTAGCATTGTTAAAATCACTGGTTTTCACTCGTTGGCTAATCTCGTTAGCTTGTTGAGTGATGCGACTTTCAGCGTTGATTACTCGATTATTGACATTGTCAAGCTCTTGCTTGTTAGCTTTAGACGCAATCATGTCCGCTTGTTGAGTGATAGAAGTTTCAGCACGATTCACACGCCCTGTGAGCGTGTCTACATCCCTGTTTATTAGCTTTCTGATTGATTTGCCCAGCTTGCACTGTCAGTGAGCTCTCAGCTTTGTTTAAACGCCCAGAAACAGCATTGACATCCTCTTTGCTAGCTTTGGCTGAAATCTGACCAGCTTGTTGTGTCAAAATCGTCTCAGTATTAGATACACGCTGACTGACCTTGTCGACATCTTGTTTGCTAGCTACCGAGATCAATGCGTTATTGATTTTGGCGAACTGCACTGATGTGTCGCTTGATAATGTACCAATAGAACCTTTTAGAGCTTCAACTCTCTTTTCAGTCTCTGATAAGTCCGTGTTTAGCGTACTTTTAGCATTATCAACCAGTTTGACAGCTTCTGATAGTGCGTCTTTTTTAGATGCAGCAATCTTCTTCTCTGTCTCTGCACGCTCGACGGTGTCCAAGTAACGAGCTTCTGCGATGGCTTCACTCTTGACGTCGTTTAGACGGTTAAAAGCGTCCTCTGCGGTTGATTTAGCTGAACTAGCTAATGTTTCCGCATTAGTAGCTTTGGCTGTAATTTCAGCAACCACTCTGTCGTGTTCTGATTGCTGTTTAGCCATGTTAGCTGCGACTTTCTCAAACTCTTTCTTGATTTTGTCTTGCAGCCCTGTGCCGTCCCATGTCCTCAATACCTCTTGCCACATTTCACCAGTCCAGCGATACATGATAGTGTGTCCCTCATGTTCTGGGTCTGGCTTGTACCAAGAGTCATTGATTAGGACTTGTCCGGGGTGAGATTCCGTTGGATCAGTGCTTGTGTACCAGTTATGGTTAAAACCATTAGCTGACGGGATAAACTCTGGCAACTTCTTGACAAACTCGGTGAACTCACCGGCTTTAAACTCGTCAAGAGCCTTGTTGACGGTACTTTGTACCTTTGCGTCATTGCTTTCGCCAACTCGGTCCCCTAGTTTGACGTCACTAGATTCATCGTTTAAGCGGTTGAATGTAATCTCAAAGATACGTGTATCATAATCAAGGTGCCTATCGTGTCGAACCACTCGGATAGTGTCGCCAATCCGAGCGCCTTTCAGATAGACCGTTGTTGTTTTAAGTGTCAGTTTAGGTCTTGAAGCCTCAATCAAAGCCTCGTAAGTCTGTTTAATAAGCTCGTTCTTGTCTTCTTCCTCGCTGAATTCGACAAAGCCAATCTTTGGACGCATCTTGCCGTCTGGTTGTTTAATCCCGTATTTAGCGGTCATTTCTGGAATTTCAAGGTATTTCTGACCAAGGGGCTTGTCTAGTGGGTCCCCTTTGGCCTTTGACCAGACAATTTCCTCGAAGTTGATTTTACGACCATAGCCGTCAGCATCTTTACCGGTGTCTTCTGCTGAGCTGACTTGCTCCCCCTTACCTCGCCCAACTAAGGCGGTGTATAGGTTTGTTTTTTCAACCTCTTGCAGAATCTCTAGGGCGTTATGTCCGTAAACTACACGCTTACCGACTGCTTCACCTATTTTGCGCTTGAAATCGATGTATCTAGCGCCAATCTGACTGCCGTTCATTTCAACAAAGAACTGCATCTCTAGGCCCCACACCTTGCACACCTTTTTCAGTGCATCAAATGTGGAAATGTAATAGAAATTAGTGCTCTTTGGATTTGTTTCAGCAATGAAGCGAGGGGACCAGTTTGTGCCAGTTAGAAGCCATTCAATGACCGGTCTAGCACGTTGGTCTGTCGGGCGTTTGTCGTAAACTACGGTCTTACGCAACTCTTCAATACCAGACTGAACACCGATGAGCGTTGTTATATCTCCCTTTGTGTTTTCTTGGGCGATATAGAAGTAATGGAATTTGTGGGTATCGTCGATTGACTGGATAGCCATGTATTCCAGTTTTGCCAGCTCGTCGTCATTCAAGGCTTTCATTTCAACGGTCAAGCGGTCTGAAACGTAATTCTCAGTGGTAAGGCTGAATTTTTGCAAAGCCTTCTTAATGGCAGGCTTGCGAATAATCTTGATAAGTTTTTCGTCTTTATCGAATAAATAGATCATAGACTTTCATCCCTCCACTGTACCTCACGGATAGTTACATTCTTGCCGCTCAATCTGTCGCCGTCCTTAACATAGAACTGCTCTAGCGGGCTAAAACGTTGTAATTCGCTTAAGACATTACGCCCGTCATAAGTAGCTGTCACTTCTTCGGTACCGAATTTAATGACGACTTCCTTATTAGCTGCGTAGCTACCCTTGAACGATAACTTGGTTTGACCGTTGATGATTTCAAATTCTGTCGCCGCTGCCGTTGTCATGGCTACAATCTTTTCAGGTATCACTTTCTTTGCGTAAGTTAGATAAACAACGCCGTTAGAACGCTCTGGAACTCGTTTCTTATAGCCGTCTGGCACTAGCAAGACAAAACTGCTAATGACTGAAAGCCTGTCTTCCTCGACTTCGTCCGCTTCTTTAAAAATGGCGTAGTAAGTGAAATCTGGCTCATCATCAAAAGTGACTTCGAGATAGCCGCTAGGGCCTACCTCTCTCAAGATGCGGTTTAGTTCTCGGAAAGAGGTCCTCATGACTTGGCTAGTGACTGTTGTTAACTGATATTTAACTTCAATCTCACGCTCTGAGTCGTTAACACTGTCCACCCAAACACCACGACGCCCAGGAACACGAGTAGTTGAAATTTCACGATTAAGCAACGAACGGCCCTTGACTGTAAGCTGTCGATACCCTTGGATGACATCTTCTATAGACGTTCCGTTGATACGCATGTTATCAACTGGCGCTCTTTGCAGCACCGTTGATTCCGTGCGCTTCAATGAAGCATAATCATACATTAGCTAAAACCTCTTTTCTCTCTTAATAGTTATCAAGCATTAATTCCATTGATTGAGCATTAGTGATGTCCTCAGTAAATGCTCTGTAAGTTGTATCGCCCATTTTAAGCACGATGTCCGCTGCTTGTTGAGTAACTGACATCTTACCACCGTTGAATGAAACTGATGGATCATACCCTGCTAAACGACCTAACTGGCCGTCCATGCTACCAAGTTCATCAGTGATAGCTCCGTTGATGTCTTGACCGGTGAATGCGTCGATAGCTCCTTGGGCCATATAGCGCATTGAACGGGCTACTTGGTCCGCTTTGCTGTCGATACCAATGATGAAACCTTTATCCGTGTAGATACCGAATTGACGGAATACACGGGATGGCGATTTGATACCAAGCAAGGCTTTAGCTCCGTTAATGGCATTACTTACCGCACCTTTAACCGCTGAAATCAGCTTGCCGGCTGCGGATGTAACCCCGCTAACGAACCCGCTAATCAATTGAGAACCAACGCTTGCAGCTTGCCCTACGAATCCACGGGCTGCACTTAGTGCACCGCTGAACGCTGAGCGGACCGCTGAAATGATACGCTGACCGGCACTTGTTACCGCTGATACCACGGCACTAAATCCGCTAGTAATAGCTGATTGAATTGAGCTCATGGCACTTGTTACTGCTGATCTAACAGCGCTCCAAGCTGAGCTGATAATGCTCTGAACTGAACTCATGGCACTTGAAATGATTGACTGGATAGACGACCATGTACTTGATACAGTGCTAGCAATCGCACTCAATACGCTACTAATAAGCGACAAAATAGCGTTCCAAATTGCGCTGATAGTTGATTGGATAGCTGACATGATCGATGTGATAGCCGATTGAACTTGCGAGAAGTTACCAGTCACCAAACCAACAATAGCAGCCAATACACCAGCTAAAACAGCTTGAATTCCAGTCCAGATAGCGTTCCAAATCGCTTGAATAGCTGACAAGGTGCTTGAAATAATGCTTGAGATACCAGCCATTATAGGTGACAGAATAGACATGATTGTGTTCCAAACTGTTGAGAAAACTGTCTGGATAACCGTCCACGCTGCTGACCAAATAGACTGAATCACAGCAATACCAGCGCTAATCACACCGCTAATGGCAGTCATAGCTCCGCCAGCGATTTGTTGAAGCAATGCCCAAAGCGTTTGGAATGGAATAGCTAACAATGCCCATGCTGCGTTCCAAATTGCGAGAATGAACTGAATCCCTGCTTGGATAATCGGGCCAATAGCATTAATACCGATTGAAACAAGCGACTTGATACCTTCCCAAACAGTAGACAAGATGGTTTTGAACGTTTCCCATGCTCCGGACCAGTCGCCTTGCAAAATCTGCATCCCCATCTTGATGATGTTAAGGATAACTTCAATGACTGTTGAAATAACAGTGGTGATCATTTGCCAGCTTGTCGAGAACAGTGTAATTAGCAAATTCAATCCAGTTTGAACGACTGGAAGAATAGCGTTCATGACGCTTTCAATTATTCCTTTGAACATGTTCCAGTAAGTCGTCGCAGTCTGCATAATCAAGGCGTGGTTTTCGTTCCAGAACGACGTTAACTGCCCCCAAATAGACATGACAAACGACACAATGGCTTGAACAGCGCTAGTGATTGCACTCTTGATGGTTTCCCAGATTGCAATGACTTGTGAACGGAAATTCTCGTTATTATTCCACAAATCGACGAGTGCAGCCCCAACCAAAGCCACTGCAGCAACAATGCCGGCAAAAGCAGCAAGAGCCCCGGCTGATAGTCCGCTGAAAGCAGCGCCTAGACCGCTAGCTGCGGTAGAACCGCTTGAAAAGAACCCTACTACTGAGCTGATAGCCCCACCGATTGTGCTAAGTGCAGAAACGACGTTACCGATCCAAATGATTAAAGTCCCCAATATTGCAATAATAGGCCCCGCTGCTCCAACGATAAGCGCTGCCCATTTAACCCAGCCGTCCACTGGCAGATTGTCCCAGATAGTCCCTAGAACACGCACCACATTGTCTTTAAATGTGATGATAGTCTGCTTCATGTTCTCCATGAGCTGCTTGATATTAGCTTCGTTATTACCAAGACCGGCCACTAAGTTCTCAGCGGCTGCTTTCATGGAATTAAACGACCCGAAACGGTTGTACTTGCTTCTTTTGCGGTCGTTCCGGTTACTCCAAGTCTATCTTGAGTAATACCGATGGCATCAATCAAGGTATGGAATGGGATATCACGGATATTGTCAGCCGTAGCTTCAAATTCACCATTTAAGACACCAGATTCATTGACCAAACGAGCCATTTCGGACATGGTACCGCCGTAACCAAGTTTCAAGTTATCCAGCATCGAATAGTTGTCTTTTGCAAAACCTTGATAAGCGTTTTGAATGTCCGTCATGTTAGTACCGAACTTGTTCGCGTTATCTGACATTTGGACAAGGGCTTTATCCCCGTATTTCGCAGCTTTGGCAGTGTCCCCGCCTAGACCTTGTAGCAAGGTGGCTGAGAACGATGTGACCTGCTCCATGTATCTGTTAGCAGACACACCAGCCGTCCTATAGGCTCGGTTGGCGTTCTCGATAACATTGGTCCCCTCACGGTCCATTGTGTTATAAAGCGCTTGGGCTTGCTGTCGGGTCATGCCGTAATCTCTGGCAAGTGTATTGACACTTGAGCCGTTCTGTTTGAATAGCGTAGAAACACCGCCTAAAGATTGCTCAAGGTCTGCATAGCCTTTGATTACAGCCGTAAGACCACCGACCATCGGCAGTGTGAAAGCTGTAGTCATCCCAGCTCCGACTGACTGCATGGCACTCCCGACTGACTTCAAACTGCTACCAACTTGAGCGAGCATGCCCCCAGACTGATTTCTCAAATCAGCAAGGGCAGACTTGGCAGCGTTGACACCATTAGTGAAATCGCTTGAGTTGGCACGAAGTATGGCCGTAACGTCAAAAGATGCTCCCATTAACTACCCCCTTTCATTTTTTGATTGATGATCCTATTCTTATCAGCTAACGAGAGCGCTCGACTTCTATGCACAGTGTCCTCTGGTTTAAATATCTTGCTGAACTCTTTCTCATGGTCGTAAAACTCATTAAAGGTTCTGTAAGCTGAACGGACACTCTTGCCCTTGCCTTTTGTCGCTTGGACGGTCTGGTTATACCACGCTTGAATAGCTGCGTTAAAGCGGATATCCTCTTGTTTAATTGCGTAGGCAGTATTATATACCTCAAATTCAACAAGCGTTGTCCTAGCTGCTTCTGCGTAGCTCATGCCATGCCTTGCAATCAACAAAGCCATAGCGTCGTCATAGCTGAAATCATAATCTGGTTGACTGTGCCCTACTCTTGAACGTTCATTGCGAGTTTGAGTAGGGATGACGCTTTTTAACTCGTCAATAATAGAGTCAATCGTCTCCTTGTATTTACCTTTATCAATCAAATCAGCAAGATAGGCTTCAATGTCTGCGTCACTTGGTTTTTGTGGCGTTGTAATCGTACCAGCTTTGATGATATCCACAAACGCAAGAGGGTCGTTGATAGCTACACCGGCTGAAATCAATGTCATAGCACCGTAGCCGGTCTTCATGCCCTCAAGTTCTGCTGAGTGCAATTTGTTGATTTCACGCAAAAATGCAAGTCCGAAAATCAAATTAAAGTCTCGTCCGTTGATATATAGAATCATGTTTTATTTCTCCTTTATACAAAAAAAGCAAGGGCACAAAGCCCCTGCAGTTAGACTAGATAGATGAAACTAGGCCGTCTTCTTTAGCAAGAGTGTGGTAGTCGTATTGAGCACTTGCAACTGCTTTTTTCTGAGCCTCTGTCAAGCTGTCGGTTGAAATAATACCGTTGCCATCAATAGCCATTTCATAAGAAAGCTCAACTTTGTCGTCAGCGGGTGCTGAAGTTTCAAAATTCTTAAGGTAGCCTTGGTAGTATTCAACGTTATAGACTTCTTTGCCCCCAGACATGCGTTTAGAAGCAAGGTCAACTTGCCAGCACTCTACTTTGTCGCCTGCAAAGAACCATTTCTGCATTTCACGCCACATTTCAACAGTAGTGCCATCTTCACGATACGCAAGTGATACGAATTCTCCAGACACTTCACCGTCTGAAATAGAGTTGACTACGCCGTCTTTGGTTTTGGTGGCTTCGACCTCTTTTTCAGCGTTGAAAGCGTGTTCTGTTTGGAAACGTACTTTAGCAGCGTCTTGCGTCTTTTGGTCTTTAACACGGCGGAAGAAGACCATGAGGTCTTTCCCTAAAACAAGTTCTGTCATTTATTCCTCCTTTTTGGTATATGAAAATGAAAAATCCAGCACAATGTGAATCAATGGCTGGACGTCTGTATTATCTGGTAAGACTTGCTTGTCTGTCCCAGTCTTCAATAAGTTGTATTCAAACCCTTTAATTCGTTCGCTAGCTTGTTCCAACGTCTGACAGTGAGCGTCTAGCTCTGCACGCTGCACTCTAGTCCCGTAGATATGGACGGTTTGTCTTATCGTTCCAAAATTGTCGTTATTGAGTGTAGGTGCTGAGCTATTCTCACCAATGAAAGCGAAAGGATAGCTAGCGGATGAATCGGGTAAGTAGTCGTAAGTTGCTAGCGTCTCACTAGCAATAGCAAATAGATTTCTGAATAAGTCGTGGTTAGTGTCATTTAAAGGCTCCTTCCATTACTTTTCGGATTTGTTCCGTGAAATAAGGCTCGATTTGTTGCATCATTGGACGCATAAACGGCTTACCGGGCTGATAGCGTGTTCCAAACTCTTGAAATCCGCTATAAGAGGCGGCTGAATGAATGTGCGATTCCTCGCCCATGTGCCTAGTGGTGATGTTAGCTCTCAAAAAGCCGGTATCAATTGGCGCAAGCCCTTTTGAAATGCTCTTGCCTTTCTCGGCTGAGTTTTTAAGAGCTGTTTGGGCTTGTGTTCTAACCCCTTGGCTTGCCTTATTCAAAGCAGCAGCGAGGACTGTGTCACCTCTCCACTCGATTGTGAAATTAGCCATTTAGCTCACCTCTTTTCAACCTGATTGCGCCCTTAATCGGTGCGTCAATCTGTTCGATAGGGTAATACTTCTTGCCCTCGTATAGAGCGTAGTCAAACGGCTTCTGCTCTTGACTGAATCGGCATATCATGACCACGTCGGACCTACTCCCATAGGCTTCAAATGCACGCTGTTGGTCAATGAAGTTAACCAAACAAGGCACAATCTTACTAGACTGTGCCTTTTCTTCGTGCTTATCAGTAATCGGGTTGTAAGTCGAAGCACCCTGCTTCACTAGCTTAATGCGGTGCGGTGTTTTCATAGAAACTTCACCTTACCTTTTCGAGCTAACGAGCCGTCCAGACCGAAATCTTTATCCAAAATCTTTCTGTAAGGCTTGAACATGTCGTCCCAATCTTCGTAGGTGACTGAGTAACCGTCTACGTTCTCGGTTTTGACACCCTCTGACCCCTTACGACCATAGAGCTTGTAAACAACATTTTCGATGATGAAATGATACTTCTTGTCAATCTCGGTTGTTCCGACAAGCGCTTTGAAATAGCTCTCAGCGTCGTTGACTAAGTCTTCAATCAATTCATCCTCAAGATCGTCTTCAACGTCGATACCCAACCGACGCTTAATCTTCTCAAGTTGGATATCGTTCATTTTAGACCCCCTCCGCAGCCTTTAGAAGAACTTCTAAATCTGCTTTCTTTGCTTTGGCATCATACTCGATACCAGCTTCATCAAGTTTTGCTTTGATTTCCTTGACTGTAAGCTCTTTCGACGGCTCGACTTGTTCGATACCGCCTTTTTCAAGAACTTCTGCCACACGCTCTTTAGATGGCTCATAGCCTTCTCGTGGGTAAACTTCCCCGACTTGGTAGATATACTCGTTATCTTGCAAGTCACGGAATGTAATCTTAGCTTTATAGGTCATTTAAACCTCCTGACTAGACTCCTACTGGTTGGATCGCTGCAAATGCTTCGTCGTTTGGAATCGCTACGGCAATTTCAAAGATTGCACGAAGTGCTTGCATGTCTTGTTCAAACAAATGAACGTCACCAGAATCAAGGTCGCCATTGTTTTGAACTTTAGACAAAGTAGCTTGGTCTGCGATTTTAAGACGCAAGTTAGTCCCGTTTGGAATACCGTAAACCAAACCATTGAAGTTACCAGTAATCAATGTACCTGCTGGGTAAGTTTGCCCATCTTGCAATTGAAGTTGAGAATATGGAAGACCATCAAGCTCACCGATAGCGTTAGGGTTAGCTGGCTTAGTGAAGATGTGTTGACCGCCGTTCACGTTGTCCACAATTCCACGGAGTGTGCGGTTGATAGTGCGGTGTCCTACGAATGCGTTAGGTTCTTTTTCTGACTTGTCCTCAACGTCGTAGATGTTATTGAGGTTGATGTCACCAGATACGATGTTCTGAGCACGTTTAGCAGACGCCAAAACGTTAGCACCGAATGGGTTGTTATACAAACCAAGGAAAGCAGCTCCGTCGATTTTCTTGTTAAACAAGTCAACAATCTTGTCCTTGATTGATTCGAAGAAGTCAGTCCAAGTGTAGTTGAGGACTTCTTCTGTAACTGGCAAGATAACCGCCAATTTACGAGATTCAAGAACATAAGATTTAGTTTGTACTTTTGCAGTACCGATTTTTTGACCTTCACCAACGAAGTAAGCGTCTGTCAATTGACCAACTTCAACGCCCTTGCGGACCATTTTGCCTTCCATTTCAACTTTTTGACCAAGCTGAATGACTTTTGAAGTTTTTACAAGTTCGTCAGTGAATAGATCAGTGATGTATTCTGATGTAATCTCTTTTCCAAGAGAATCAGACAAGAGGACTGTGTCCGGATTGAATTTTTTTGTTGAGCCATGCGCTCTCCTTTCTTTGATTAGAAATTAGTGATTTTGGCTTTATCAAACTTGTCTTTTTCCACGATGAGAACGCCCTTCCTCTCCACCGCTTGTGCGAGGTGGTAGAGCTTTAGCTTCTTCACGTTTCTGCAAGTTTAGAATGTTAGCCATGTTTGAAACAGCTAGCTTGGTAGCTTCTTCATCGCCTTTGACAACGAAAGCAAGCGTTGACTCATTGACAGGCACGCCTTGAGCTTCGAGCTCTTTAATGGCGATATCCTGCATTTGACGTTGAGCGATTTGGGCTTGAAGTGCTGCAATTGTGCTCTGGGCTTCTTCGAATTCTTTATCCCTCTGTTTCTGCTGCAGCTCTTGAAGTTCTTCTTCGCTCATTTTTAGCTTTAGCAACGGCTTCCTCAATTTGAGCTTGAATACCGGTTTGCATATCAGCAATTTCAAGAGTATGTTTTTCTTCCATCTGTTTGAGTCTGCGCTGCATTTCAGCGACTGACACCATTTTTTCCTCTTTTTCTGGTTGGCTAGCTTCAACCTCTTGAGGATTTTCAACTGTTTCAAGTTCTTTTTCTGCCATGATAGGCTCCTTTCTTTACGCTTTTTACGTCCAACCTCGACGAACTCATGCAGCTTTTTAAATGTCATCAGCACGGTCTGGACAAAGGCTTACTCGCCCCAAATGCCGTTAACGGCTTCTTCATCAAGAGTGCTGCCGCCGGCTTTGTATTCCATTTTGATGTGTCCATACGCTGAACAACGGCAGTTAGGGTGCATTGGGTACATGTTAACCCCCTTTTCCGCCTTGTTAATCGGTATGGCTTTTCTATCCAAAGGCTTACAGATATCGCAAGCCCCACTTTCAGCGACATAGATTAAATGCGTGAAGTCATTCTCCTTCAACATCATCAATTCTGTATCAGCATTAATGCGAGCTATTTCGGTCTTGAGTAGCCGTTGGGCGTTGGACTGACTTGTGTTATATTTCTTAGCTAATCGCTGCCGTTCCTGCTTAAAACCGTCCATGTCGGTGAAGATACGTGCTAACGAGCTAAACACATCCTTCTGCATGTTTGCATGAAGTCCGTTTCTGCCCCAAACTCTACGACTAAATTCTGCCCGTAGAAATCAGCGTCTAAAATCGCTCTCATGCGGCTTACTGCATTGACGGCAGAATTGCCCAAGATACCCGCTTGACGCCTAAACTCGGCTAAATATTCGCTCTCACGCGCCTCGTCAAAGACTTCGTTAACGTCTGATATAAGGCTAGCTATTTCAAGCCTTAATTCTGCTTGGAGCAGCTCAAAGCGACTGACTTTCATTTTAAGGTTAAACAGTCTCAGCCATTGGTTAGTGCCGTGCGAGAAATCTTTCTCGACTACTGCCTTCCTAGCTCGGTCTCTGTACTCAGTGACATCGAACTCACTAGCTCGCTTCATAGCTTCGGCACGGCTCAGCCCCTCTTTGTCAGCATAGCGCATGTAAAACCCGTTTATTTGGCTTTGCATGCGGTTATATGACGCTTGATAGAGCTCTTTTAAGACCTTGTCACGCTCTATATCTCGCTTAATTAGGTCTGATTGTGCTTTTCGTTCAGCATTGTAGCGTTCATTATTCGTCATCATCCTCAACACCTACAATCTGGCTGACTTCTAAATCAGTGGCCCCACCCTCTTTAAGCAAGCGGCTCTTTTCCTTGCGAGCATCGGTAAAGCTAGCTGATTCCATAAGCGTTTCTTGTGAGATTTCCATACCCGAATTGATAGCTGATTGAATCTCAGCCCATACATCCGTTGGTAGGTTCTCATGGAACGTGAATGTCAGCATGTCAGCGTCCACTGGTTCGATACCCTTGAGGTTGTTAGATAGCAACTCAAGCAGTTTATAGCGTCTTCGGAGTGCCTTAACAAAGAACCCACGCTTAACCGCTGTAACTTGCTGCAAATCAACTAGCTTGTAGCGGATAGCAATCCCAGACGTAGCTGAGAAAGTCGAATCGTCTTGCAAGTTTGGCAGTCCGACAATGCGGAAGAAGTCTTTAATCAAACGTGACTTATACGCTTCAACGCCGCTGACATCATATTGCTTGTAGATATAGCCCGCATCTAATGACGTCTGCTGTCCGTTGTGTCCGACACCGCTCTCAAGCACAAGCATGTTAGCGTGTTTCATTTTCATGATGTCAGACGCATTCATACCTGTACTTTCAACATCGCCTTTGATAACAAGCATGGCGTCATTAAGGTCTGACATGTAGTTAGCTGTGTCCGACTCTGCTGCGTCGTAAGCGTCAATGATTGGAATACCTTTCTCCCAGTCTCCCGAGCGCTCTCGGTTATTCTGCCACTCGACCACGGGCACCATTCCAAACGGGTTCTCTTTTCGTTCGATTTCCTGCCAGTTTGGATCATAACTAACAATCTTGTTGTCCGTATAGACCGTGACAAACATCTCGCCGTTGTAAACTGGACAATGAACAGCCGCAATAATATCCTTTCGGACGTCTGCGCTACGGATTGTGAACATCTCCCTTGCGTCAATCAAGACCACTGCTGGATTGCCAAACTCGTCATAATAATGCAGCTCGAACGCTCGCCCAAAGCGTGAAGCGTCATAGACTAGCTCACGGTTAAGAGCTTCAATGTCGTTGTAAGCGTTGAAATCATCAATAGCCGTCAAGTCACTGTTAGTGTCAGTAGCACCGATTGAAATAGGTTGACCTACCGTGTAACCAGTAAAGAAGCGGCTAGCTTGTCCGCCCAGGTCGTGCCTAATACGGTAGTCAGCTTTCTCTGGTTCTAGTCGTTTACGACCGTTTAGAATCGTGTAGTTATTCCCGTTTGAGTAGCTCTCTAGGATATTCAAGCGGTCTATCTGTTCGTCTTGGAACTGAGCTACCATCTTCTCTAACTTCTCACGCCCTTGGAACGTGTCCACTAGGTCGTCCGCTGACTGAGCCATGAAGTGCGTATTAGCTTCTTTGGAAAATGAAGGAAGTCTTCGCGTTTCTGCAAGCTAGTCGGTTCCATGTCTCGCTCGAATTGGTATGATCTAGGAATGTACTGCCCTTCATGTAAAATGTCGTCAGCACTATGTGTTGTGTTCGTCATTCTATCTCCTTATCAGTTTGTTAACACGCCTAATCTTAGCGTCTACGTCCTGCCTATCCTTGACGAAAATAAGGTTTTGCAGTGCGTACCTAATCGCATCGATACAGTGGTTATAACTATCGCACGGCTTGTTGATGTACTCGTTTGTATGCTTGTCCTTCTGCCATGTATAGTTTTCTAATTCCTCAATCGTCTTGACGCATCGTTCATCGACAATGATGTCGAATTGCTGCAAGAACTGAATCCCTTGTAGAACTGAGCCCTTCCCCTTGTCTACCGGAATAGCTCGACGCAAGCCTAGTGTTTGCAATTCTGCAATAGATTTCTGCTCTGCTGAATCAGCCATAATCACCTCTTTTGAATAGCCCAAGCTAGTTATAGCTTCTGCTATTTGGTTGTTAAGCAAGCCCTTCTTGACATATTCCTCAAGGATATATAGCCGCTTATTCTCTCGGTCTATTTTGACGTGCATAAACGCCGTCGGGTCGTTAGTAAACCCGAAGTCAAGACCAAAAAAGGACGGTAGCTGTTTAAGCTCGTCCTTGTTGAGTAATCTCTTTTCATATTTTGGAAATACTAGCTTGTCAAGAGTGGCAAACTCACCTAGAGCATAGATTTTGTAGTAGGCTTCGTTTCTGTTTGCTAGCTCTTCAATATTCTCCTTGGTCAACTCATCCAGAAAGCGATTATCCTTGTACGTCGTTTGATAGACCACTGTATTTTTAGGGTTCTTCACAAAAAACGCATTATATACCCAGTTAGCCTTAGATACCGGGTTAAACATCAAATAGATTTGCTTCTGCTTGTGAGCTTTATCCCTCAAACGAAGTGTTAGCTGTGTGTAATCGTCAAGCGTAAACTCTGACGCTTCTTCCATGACCACGTCTGAAATACCTTTGATAGACTTGATTTTTTCTGGATTATCCATACCTTTAAAAATCAGTTCAGCGCCGTTTGGTAGCTCAATACGGAATGCGCTCATGTTAACCTTGCACAAAGCAAGCACACCGAAATAAGACAAGGCTGCTTGCACGTCCGCAAACACCGAATCACGAACCGTAGAGCCTACTTTTCGCAATATCAATATCTTGCGGGGTTTGTCCCAATTTTTAAGAGCCTTGAGGACTATCTTCTGGAAGACCCCATGACTCTTACCGCTAGATGCCCCGCCGTAATGAACCTCAGTGAATGTGTCGTAATCAAACAAATGCTCATAGATATGCCGATTAAACACCTTGCTTGGATTGATTTCAAGATTAATCGTCATTCCATTCACCGACATTAATATTGATATCTTGCGTTACATCAGCTTCGACCTTGTCTGTCCACATTCTATAACGCTTACCGATATCAACTGCCGCAGCTCGACGAGTAGCGACGTTCGGCTTAGCTTGAGCAATGCGTTGCATGCCCTCGCCATCGAGGACCAGCAAGGGTTCTTCAACTTCTCCACGCATGACGGCAGTTAGAAATTCCATGACCTCTTGTTGATCCGCAACACGTTCCGACTTTAATTGTTCCAGTCGTTCGTCTATATAAGCCTTGACCTCAGTATTTCTTAGTAGCTTACTACCATTGACTTCTGCCGTCCTTATCTTCTTAATACTAGGATAAGCCTTCTTGTACGCTTGCGTAGCGTTTAGGCTGATGATGTACTCATCGGCAAACTTTATTTGTTTCGGTCATCCCATTTTCCATCAACTCCTTTCTGATACTGAAAAAGACAACCCACAAAGTGAGCTGTCTCTGATTTTCTTCGATAATATAATAATACCACTTTAAACAGTTGTAAGATACCGTGCTTTATCCGTCAAAATACCGTCATTTCAACATTCTACAACCAATTTGCCATCTCTATACAATTCAGCAAATGCTAGGATAGCATTATTAAGTAGCTCTTGAAAAGCCGTTCTCTCGAATCCGATTGCCTGGGCAATTTGCCAGTTTGGTTTCGGTGGGTATGCCAGATATTTCTCTATCAGTATTCTGCGATAGTCTGGACGATATAGCCCGCTAACTGCTTGTTCTATGGCTTCTAGCTCGTTCATTGCATCAACTCGCCTAACTGCAATATTCCACCGGTCTGCTCACTCCACTACCGCCTCTTGGCATAAATGTGAATTCCTGTGTTATTTTCTGCTCAGCTCCGTCGTGTGCAATCTCTCGCCATCGTGGGTATTCTCGAAGTTTGCGCTTGCAACGTTTGATTGTTGCTTTTTCATCAATTTCCGGCAATAGCATTTTAAGTCCTCTCTGGTATAATAGTAGTGTTGACTTTCAAAGAGTGCCGGCCATTGTGTCGGTCTTTTTTTATTTTCTTCGGCTCAGTATTAAGAGATATGAAAAGATTGAGTTTGTGAGCCTTGTTGTCACCTCCTTTCTAGCCATAGACACCAGCAAGGCCTTTGGCTTTTTGTAATGCAAGATATCAATAAGAAAGAGGGTGTTTCACATCCTTTTTTCTTAAATTTGCTGGGTTTGTTTGACAAGGTCTGTCAGCTTGTCCGTTGTCGAAAAAGTGTCCAAGCCACTAAAAAAATCTATATTCATTTTTTTAACTTCATTTTTTTATTTTTAGTGATGACAGACAATAGCTGGCAAGAGGAATCGAACCCTTTGAAAACCATTCCAGCCTAGATATAGTGAAATCATTATCGGGGATATTCCCCTTTCAAGAATAAAGTAGTGTGAATCATGGAGATTTCTGACCTATATCTGTTTGCAGGCATAAAGTCTTGAATAATCACGCCACCAGTAAGACGCTTTAGATTGTCTATAAGATTAAATAGGAGATTTCCTCTTTTCTATATTTAAATTTACTGGATTTGGGTGCATCCACGACCAGTCCACGCTTCCGCTGATTTGAATGAAAAAAAACACAAAAGGATTCCTCTTTTCCGTATATAGATTGACTGGTAATAGCTAGCAAGGGAATCGAACCCTCGTAAACCGTTCTAGCTACACGCCTAGTGCATAGGCTGTATATAGGGCTTTTCTGACCGATGTCTTATTGCGACCTATCTTGCCCTTAGTTCGATATTCTAGCATGATGCGGTCAATCTCACTATCTAGGCTCTCTGGCCATTCGTAATGATTAAATACATACTTAGCTATCTCGCTGAATAACTCTCTGGATAGTAAGCCTTCAAGCTGAATCACCTTGCGAGGTGTTAGAGCGGCTTTTTCCACATAGCAACAATTAAGGGCGTTTTGGGTTTTGTTAGCACTTTTTTGGTTGCACCCTTTAACCTCTCTGATATAGCTATTTAGGTTGTTAGGGTGTTCCTTGCGCAGTGCTTCCACTTCTTCACGGAACCGCTTGAAAAGGTGTTCTGGCAGTCCTGCGTTGGTTTTATCCAACGCTGGGCGCGTGGTTTTGCCTCTCGTGTAATTAGTGAACAGATAATCTTGAAGGTCGTCGAATAATTCATCAGAAATGATGCCTTCCAGTCTATCGACTGTCGCTGGCGATATCCTCGCACGTTCCACGACTGCGCTGTTAAACGCTTGATAAATGATGCGAGCTTGTACTTCGCTGCACTGTCGCACTTCTTGGAAATACTGCTTATAGTCCTTTGGATGAGCTTGCTTAAGTGCCGCATGTTCACTGACTAACCGTTGATGTAAATCTTTGGTAAGCCCGGAATATTTGTATTTAACGCTCATGAGCCTCTGCCCCTCAAATAGCTCGGGATGTCGTCCCCAACTTGCACGCTATCGTACTGTTCCTTGCTTACAAGGAATTTCCCGTAAGCACCGCAATCGAGCGTGTAGAGCTTGCCTACCATTTCCTTTCCAGTTACTTTTCCATGAAGCACGGTGGCGTTATCAGCCTTATGCACCACGATAGCTTCTACTGGTCTGTTAACTACGTTAGCAACTGTACCAACGTTGATGGCTAGCGAGATAACCAGTAGTGCAGTAGCTATGCCTAGTTGGTTATCTCTTTTTGGTTTCTTTGACAAAGTTGTCATCAATCATCACTCCTTTTCTATCTTTAATGTCGTTATAAGCAATTGTGAGGCACTCTTCCACGTCGTATCCTAGCTGCAAGCAGAGGACTATCAGCGTCACGATAGAATCGCCTATGGCATCTTTCAACGACCATTCTGGGTTTTCAAAATCAGCCGGTCTCAGAAATACGTCTCTGATTTCCCCGACTTCTTCCGTGACTTTCATCCATTGAATCTTTGGGTCTGCTTGCTTAAGATTGCGTTCATCAGCCCATTGATTAATTTTAGTAATTAATTCTGCGATAGATTTTGCCATTAATCGTCCCCTCCAAACAGCGTGCGCCAGGCGTAAACCGCAGCTACGACCATCAAAAATAACTTTAATCGTTTCCATCATCCACCACCTCTGCGTTTTTAAAAATAAATTCCACATCGTTCAGCAATAGGTGATTTTGAAAACTCACAAAATCTTCAATCAAATCAGGCTCTTGAAAATCAAGAATGGCTATTCTATCCAAAAAAGTTTCTATGTCGGTGTGTTTCACACTGCCGTACTCTGTTTTTTCGTGGTGCATTTCAAGTTTAGTACTATCTACGTGGATTGTGTAATGAATCCCGTCTGTCGGACTCGTGTATTTGTAATCTTTAATAATCATTCACTCCACCTCTTCGATTTCAATTCCCTCGCAGCCGAACACCCAGCCGAAGCCGTTTTCTTCTAGCTCTTTGCGGGTGAATCGGGTCTTATAATCACCCGACTCTCTGTCATCTGCAAACAAGAACTCCTTGTCTTCCTCTCTATTCAAGTAGCCATTGACTTCATTAACACCTTTAAGTTTAACCCTATACTCCGTCTCTTTCTCGACCTCATAGCCATTGACCCACGCTTTGGCAAAAGTATTCACGTTTTCTAAAATTAGCCAGTCACTAACTTCTCCTTCTGGGGCTTCATTAACAGCGCCTACCACGTTATAGTCGCCCTCACTCTTCACCTTTTCAAGATAATCTGCAATATAGTAGGGAATTACTGGCTTAGGGAAGAAAGAATCGTATAAGTCTTCAGCGTAAGCTACCGAAATGCGTGCTACCTTTGATAGCTTCTGTACTGCTTCATCTTTCGTCATTCTACTTCCTCCCTTAATCAACATTTTTAAGTTTTGCAGGCACCCACATTTTAGGGTTGTAATTGATCTCATATTTGTATTTTGAAACATTCGGCACTTCAACATCTTCTACTACATAAGAGACATTATCTGACAAACCGATAATATGTTTTTGATATTTATTCTTCCCATTTTCTACAACAATCTCAAGTTGTTTATCATGAGTATCAGCCTTGATGGACATCCTACCGCTCATTTGGAACATTACGTCATTTGTAATAGCATCAATAACCGTTACTTTTCGAACAACATTAAAGTTATCCGACTCCATAGATAAATTTTCAGATACTCTATTTGCCTCTGAGCAACCAGTTAAAAATAATAAACCACTTACAGCAATAATTGCCATTTTACTTAATTTGTCCATCGTTTCACCTCACACATCATATTTTCGTTCCAAGTCAATCATCTCTTGCCTAAGTTCAATCCCCAGACGTTTGATTTTTGATTTATTAGCTGCCGATGCTGTCCACCTGTTCGGTGGTTCTTTAGAAAGATTTTCACACTCAGAAATGTATTTATCGAACATACTTTTTACGTAATCTAACTCATCCATCACATTCCACCATTTCTACCTTGTATTTTCTTGCATTACGATACTTCAATCTCAAGCGGTGCAACTCGTTGATAGCGTCGTTTTTATCGTTAAAAACGTGTACGCTGTCTTCCATGTTGTCGTAATAGACAATTACTTTATATCTCATATAGCTTTACCATTCTTTCTAATAGTTCCTTGTCTGGTAGTTGCTCCAGCGTTAGAATACGATTTAACTTCTTGACGTCGATTCCCAACTTAGCGCTGATTAAATCCATATCCTTGCGGTTTTCCCAAAACCATCTCGAAAACTCTTGCGTCTGACCTAATACACTGGTATGATCATAATTGCCTGGAGCATATACCCCGACTAACTTGTCTTTGTATCTACTGTTCATTCAAGCTCCTTGATTTCTAATTCAATGCGTGGGTTGCTGCTGTACCGTTTCTGAGCTTTCAGCTCGCATACAATGCTGTCATCCGTCCAAACGATACCCTTTTTATCAACCTTGCTGTATCCAGCGTTTGAGATACTATCAAAGAGTGCTTTGACTAGGTTGTCAATATCGGGACGCATAGCGTGCCAAAGTCTTTCATCCATGAATTTCTTGAATGCATCCCACGTTTTAGCTCTCGCTTTTGGCGTAGGCTTTTTTGATACGCTCAAGGGAGCTTTCATGTAAAATACGACATTGACTGAAATCGGTCCGTCAAAGAATTGCCCATCATATTCTTGTTCAATAAGTTGCGAACATTGACGACGCCACGCCTTCATTTTGGGGTCTTCATAAGTTCCGAACTTGCTGAATCGTGGCCTTGTCTGAGGTTTTGGCTCGATGTTTAAAATCATCTTCATGACTTCACCCTAGAATGGCAAATCCGATTCTTGGATATCCATAGGACTGCCTTGCATTTGATTGCTGCGTCCAAAGTTTGGCTCTTGCTGTTGCGGTGCTTGCTGACCATAAGGCCCTGCATAGCTGTTGCCATTTCCAAACGCTCCCGATGTATTGCCTTGATTTGCGTTACTACCTTCACGGGCTGCACGACTTTCTAGCATTTGGAAATTCTCAGCGACAACCTCAGTCACGTAAACACGTTGACCTTGCTGATTCTCGTAGCTACGGGTCTGGATGCGTCCTGTAATTCCAATCAATGCGCCCTTCTTAGCCCAGTTAGCCAAATTCTCAGCTTGCTGACGCCAGATAACGCAGTTGATAAAGTCTGTTTCACGTTCGCCGTTAGCATCTTTGAAGTTGCGGTTAACAGCTAGGCTAAACGTAGCTACTGCAATGTTATTTCCAGTGTATTTAAGTTCTGCGTCTCTGGTCATACGACCAACTAATACAACGTTATTAATCAATTTGATACCTCTTCCCTATTCACGGCTTAAAAAATCATCTAGCGTCAAAATTTCATGTAGTTTTTTTTTGTGACTTGCAATAATCACAATGCCCACACTTCTTAGCTTCTTCGTTTCCAAGCGATACTTGATACACTCTTGGGGCGTGCTCTGTGATATAATTTAGCCCTTCTTCTAGCCATTCTTCCGTTAGCTCGATGATTTCCTTATCCGGCTGTTTCTCTTTTGAGACAGCCACGATAAATGGTTTATATGTCGGGTAGTCCATTTGGCGTAGTAGCTCTAAATATGTCCCTAACTGGACATGGTATTGAAATCCTAGAATGTTATTGACGGCAGTTGGTACTTTAGCATGCAATTCCTCTGACCATTCCTTAGTCCAGATAGATTTCATGGTCTTTAAATCGACCACATAGCCTTTGAAAAGTTGATACTATCCAATTTCCCTTTGAATGGCACGCCAGCAATGAAACCAGTAACAATCTTTTCTTTTTCGACTTTGTCACCTTTCTTGCCGTGATAAAGATTATTGAAAAGTGCGTCGTCCTTAAGTGTGTCGATAACCTTCTCAGCTAACTTGAAATCAGATAACAGCCCATAAGGCTTGCGACTAGAGAACAACGCTTTTTTGTTGTCTTCTTTGAATTTTTCGTGAGCTTCTTCACTCTCAAAGTAGCTATGGACGTAGTTTCCGAAAAGTAGAGGTTTTTGATCTCGTTCATCATCCCAAACGCCATCGTCAATAGCTTTAGCTCTGGCTTCACATTTCATGTATTCCTTGAAACGACTTACAGACATATAGGTTTTATCAGAATAATAATTATCATCCGTCAAGATTGTTAGTTCAGTCATTTTCTACCTCTTTGATTTTGGTTGAATCACCTTCAAACAAGCTGACTTCTTCGATGATTTCACCAGTTTCAGCGTCTACGCTTTTATCTATTTCCGATTCAGATTCGTCGCTCATGAGGTCGCCTAAAAGTGTTTGAGTGTCCTCATTTTTTGGTGTGACATCGATAGGATCAGATTTAACATCCTCAGTTTGATTGTCCGAGATAAGACCTTCTTGCATTTCGGTTGACAATGGGGCGTACTTACTCAAAATGCTCTTAAGTACAGTCTTTTGAGCCATAGCGTCAAAGTCTGTAGACCAAGGCCCTCTTGCGTAAGTCTTTGAAAAGCGTTTCCCGTGGCTTTCTGCTTGCTCTTTTGTCCAAAAAGTCAGTTTCTTAAAGCCGTTTACCAGCTCAAATGTTGCGAAATAGCCGTAAACTTCGTCTTCGGGTTGAGTAAAATCAATGTCCAATGTTTCAAATAGTGGATCATACGATTTGAATTGTGCTTTGTAGACCTTACCGGAATTAATAGCCTTAAATTGCCCAGAGCGGATAGCTAACTGGATAAGTCCTTTGTACCCTAATTGAAATTGTGCATCTTGTTTGTACGGCACGATGTAAGCGAACCCCAAACTTGGCTCAATAGGTAGATTCAATACCGCTGCTTTCATCGCTGCCGTCATAATCGAAGTATTGCTTGCTCTTGCCAATAGGTTGTTGTTGTTCACAATTGACAATAGACTTGCCGTAAATTGTCGTTCATTGCCATTCAACACCTCTTGGAATTTCTGTTTTACTGCTGGTGTGTTGAAAAAATCTTTGTGTGCAAGTTGATTTGCCATGTCTTTGTCTTCCTTTTGTTTTGAATACCCTTATTTCGCATTTTAAGGGGGTGTAGTGCAATTTTAACGGTGTCGTAGTCTATTTATACCACCGAGCAAAACACACGTCTTAAAATCGATTTTAGAGGGGTTTTCTAGTGTGCGCTAAAAATCTGCGTTGGTTTCTTAGCGAAATACATATATTCGTTGATTTTGCTGATGAATGAGTATAAATCTAGCTCATCCATCATTTTCTGCTTATGCTCTTTCGAGAATACAAGGCCGTGAATACGCTCGTAGTCCTCAAAGAGTTTTAGTTTTACTTCTTCTTCCGTCATAGCATCATCCTTCTAGCTGTTTTAGCTGATTGAGTGTATAGCGCTTATCTTTGATGTTGAGTGCTTTAAATACATTCCCTTCCAGTCCTGTCCGAATGCGGCTTGCGACACGTTCGCTGTAAAGGTTTGCAATTTCATCATTGCTTAAGTTGGTTGAGATAATCGTATTCTTGCGATGACTGAGCACGTCAAAGATAAATTCTTCTTCCCACGCTGACTTAGAGCGCCCTGAATCACTTTGTTTAACGCCTAGATCGTCCAGGATGAGATAATCAACCTCCATCAACAGTCTTGAATAGTAACCCTCTTTGCTCTCAAACTTAAAAGCTCTCTCGGACTTTCCGTAATATTTCGGTCAAATTCACGAATAGCACACTCTTTGGTGTTCCTCTTTCCTTGAAAGTCTCATTCAGCGTTTTAGCCATTGCAATAGTCAAGTGAGTTTTACCGATTCCAGTAGTTCCCGTTAGCAAGGTGTTCCCGCCTACGCCATCAAGATATTTCTGCGTTTGTCTCTTCACGAAATCTAGCAGATTCTTTTCCTCTTGCGTTCTAGCGATGAAGTTATCAAAAGATGCTGACTTTAGCTCTTCGGGAATAGTGCTATCTCTCATAAGCACGTCATACGTTCTCAGATAGAGGTTTCTCTTCATGCTCTCTTTTGCCATCTCTTCTTCCTTTTTGTCTCTTTGCTCTTTGGCACACTTTGGACAAACTGGAGAGGGTTTGCGTGGTTCGTCTTCTCCTGCAATTTTAACGGGAATATTGAGTTGCATCATAGGTAGCCCATGAATTGGACACCTCCCGTCTAGCCTTTTCGTGTTTGCGACAATTTCAGCTTGTGTTAGCATGTATTACCTCTTTTCTAAAATGGGTTTTCGTCTGCCCTAGAAGCCCCATTCTTCATTGATTTCTGACTCTGTGTTAGTGTTGGTCTTTTGTTTTTTAGCTTCACGGATCGCTTTGCTGTTTCTGACAAGTTCAACCGTCATTAGATTGTCTTGTTTCCAACGGTTAAGGATGGCTTTAATATAGGCAAAATTGGCTTTGCCTTGATTAACCGCTTCTTTTAGAGCTTCAAGGATAACGTCAGCGTTAAAGTCTTCTAGCATGTACTGCAAATCTTCCATTTGTAATGGTGATAGAGCTTTTCCTGTTTCTTGCTCAAAAGATTTGTAGAGATTTGCAAAATCTTGATTGAAAGGAGTGGCGGGGGTTGGTTGTTTTTCTTCTCTTACCTCTCCTATCCTATCCTCTCCTCTCCTATCCTCTCCTATCCTCTCCTCTCCTATCCTATCCTCTCCTATGCAACCATTTGTCTGACATTTGGTTGTCAGTTGGTTGTCAGTTGGTTGCACATCTGACAACCACTGATATTTATTGCCTTCTACCAGTGCTATTTGTTGCATTTCCTCTGCGAATCTAGTGGGTTTCTTTCTATCCTTCCTAATAGAATTGTGTTCTGTCCAATCTGTTATAACTACCACTCCACTGTTAAACAACAGTACATAGTTGCCCTCAATTAGAAGTTTCATGTCTTCTTTCGTTGTGCCAACCAATCGCATGATAGTTTTAGGGTTTCCGACAAAACCATCATCGTCAGCCTCTAGGTTTAAGAAGAAGTATAAAGCCTTTGTTGTAGGAGGTAAGTCAAGAAAATCATCAGTCATTACGACATCTCTACTGAACATCCTTCTATTTGCCACTTGTTCCTCCTTTTCTTTTGTGTTATAATCAAGTAAATCGTTTTGATGAACGTTGCACCTTTTGGATTGTTTCCGGAGGTGCTTTTTTAATACCTACCCTCCCACCACTTCATGTTATGTTACTTCGCCAAGAATTCTAGGAGTGCTTTGATACCATCTTTCATGGATTCTTCACGCTCCGTGCGTTCAAAGTCCGAGCCGTCAAGTTTAGTTACGTTGTATTCAACCTCTACGATAAGTACTTCGCACCCAAACGCTTCGGCTAGTTTGTCAAGCTCGGTTTTTTGTTCTTCGTACGGTTCAAGCGGCAAGAATAGCGCTTTCTCCAAGCTATCAGTAAACACTGCTGTAAACACTAGACTTCCTTTGTCCTTGTAGCTTTTAAGAAATCCATCTTTTTCGGCGCTGTAAAATGCGACTTGTTTGTTGTTTTCTTTCATGATTATTCTTCCTCACCTTCGTTGTACTTCTTAAATCCAAGAGCTAGAGCAGTGATACCGGCAGCAATCACTACCAATCCCAAAGTGCTAGCAATACCTTTTTTTTCACCAGTAACTGGAAGAGTACCACCGTAAACGGGTGTATTTACCCCCTCTTTTGGCTCAGAATCGAGTTTATAAGATACCGTGGTATATTGTGCCACTTTGTTATTAGGACGCTCTACGCTCGTTTTAGGGGCTTTTTCTGGCGTGCTAGGTTTTTCTGGTGTTGGTTTAGTTGGTTCCTCTGGGATGTGCAACTCTGGCAAATCCAAGATAGGAGCATCGTTTGGCACTACGCCGCCTTCGAACGGTGGGAGCTCACGTTCTTCTGGAATGCCCGGAATGCCGCCTTGGAATTCTGGCTTATCGTGGATAGGTGCTTCATTAGGCACTACACCACCATTAAATTCTGGCTTGTCATACTTCGGAGCGTCTGGAGGTGTAACCCCACCATTCCACTCAGGGATTTCAACTTTAGGTGCATCGTGTGGAATTTCAAACGTTGGTTCTGGTTTGTTTTCGCCGCTGGCATCACCACGGCCACCGACAAGTTGGACATAACTGTGTGAGATAGCACCGTCTGACTCAGCTTTCAACTCAACCTTATTGGTTGGGTTTACGCTATCTTTAACCGGCTTAATCAATTTAGTTTTATAGTTAATATAAATCATATGATCAAGGCGATCCATTTTTAATTGTGAAACCGTGGTCTGATTTACTGATTGATTTTTACTAAATCCATAGCAGAACCTTTATCAATCCAAGGGTCTACGCTTTCAATCGATTTGATTTCGAAGTAATTATCAACAAGCTTTTGATTATCACTCATCTCATCAATGATTGTGACGTAATTCAATAGACGTTTAGCGTAGTTAATACGAGCAGTCCAGTTGATAACAGTTGGGTCATTCTCGTCTTGACTACCCCATTTAGAAAGCAATTCATCTTTACCGATTTCTTGCTCTTTTCCAATATTTACAGTAACCACTGTACCATTGAAATTAACGTTAACTGGCTTGCCACTTTCAACCTTGTCAGTCCACTTAGCATCGAGCTTCAATGACATTTGTTTATTGAGTGGATGGTTCTTGAAGTAATCGTTAAATACGGTTGTTACTGTTTGTGTCTTAGGGTCAGTTGAAGCCTTACCAACAACAGCTTTTTCTGGGTTATAGACATCAAAATCATAGTTTGTTTGGAAGTTGATTTCTTTTGGAAGGTTGAATGTTACCTTATCCCCTTCATTGATAGGCATGCTATCTGGGAATTTAACGTCTTTATATTCCACTGTAAAACCACTGTATTTACCAGTTCCGTTTGATTGGTCAACGACAACATCTGGATTAGTTACTTTAATTTCGTTGTCTTCTTTGACAAATTCAGTAGGCTGTTTAGGTGTTTCAGCTACTGGTTGAGCTGCTTCTGTAGTTGTTGCTGGTGTTTCAGCTACTGGTTGAGATTCTACTGGTGCCGGTGCCAAAAATTTTGGTGTTTCCGTCACTGTTTCGCTTGGTGTTACTGTCACATTGCCAGCGTTGTCAGCTGTGTAGACATTAGACACCGCTGGCTGTGTATCTGCCACTGGTTGAGTGGTTTCGTCTGCTGACACTGACCCAGCTCCGATTAGTAGAGCTGTAGCTAATGCTAGCGTTCCGCAAAGCCCATAGGCCTTGCTTTTAGTGAAAGAAGGTTTTGCAATTGTTTGTGAAGTCATGGTATAATCTCCTTGTAAATGTTTTTTTCTTGCATGGGCCCTAACCCATGCTTTTTTAGTGCTTCAATCCGCACCCATAGCCCACCTTGTCATGTTTTTTCAATGTTTTTTTGGGAAAGATATGTGTGGGTAAAGTTTATATTTTTTGGGGAAAAATTATGGGTATAAGTTACACTCCACGGTGAGCCGTGGCTACGGATTGAAGATAGTGATCTTATCGGTTTCCGTATTTTGCCAAAAGCTCTTGTTCACGTTTTTTGCGAGCTTCATATTTGCGTTCGTTTTCTTCGTATGGTGTCCATACTGGTTCGAAGAAATATTCTGGTTCTTGTTTCTCTTTTACAAATAGCCATTTAATAAGTTTTTTCATTTTCAATTTCCTTTCTGTTCCCTAACCGCACTAGAGAGCTAGTGAGGTTTTTTAATTCATATATAATTTAAGGAGACTTATGAATATCAAATCGTTGTTGCTTACTTAGTTGGTATCGTTCAGTTTCCTCACTAGCTCACTGCTACGGCTAGGGGGTGTTAACTTTATTTAAATCTGTTTCTGGTTTTCCACTCTATGAAGGACTTGAAACCTTCATAGTTTATGAAAACCAGTTTATGCGTCGGATTGAACACGTAGTTTTGGAAGTCTTTGTTGTCCCTCATTTCTCGAATGAGGTTCTTTGCCATCGACTTCCCTAGACCTTCCCACCGCTGCATGAGGTGGTCGTAGTCTCCCCACTCAGCCGTCTCGTTGATACCGACTGGTTTATATGTGATTTCCATTGGTAGTCCTTTCTGATCTAAACTGTTAAGCGTTCTTGATTAAGAAACTTGTTAATGAAATACTGTTGACCCTTGCCAGTAACCTTAGTTGTCGTGTTGGTAGTTGTATGTCCGTCAGCGTGGTTGATATTTGTCTTTTTCAACTCAAACAGCTTTAAATCCATGCTCTTTTGCGTTGGTTGATTCCAAGAATCCCACGGCGACTAATTAGATAACCGTTAGAGCGTAGCCACTGAAAGAGCTTGTTTTGACCAATATCAATCCCGTTCTGTTTCAGGATTTTAGCCAGCTCACCAATTAGACAAGATGACTTGCTAGCACTTACTGCATCAGCAAACAGCACCTTAGGACGGTCAGCTTCAATCTGTGCTTCTAGCTTATGGACTTTCTTGTCAGCCATGAGCAATGCCCTGGCCATGATTTTTTCTGGGCTATTGAAATCCTTTTCTACTTGGATAAAGTAAGTTCGGACTTCCTTGCCTTTGTCTGTTCGTTGAATCATTGCGATTTCTTTCGCCATGTCTAGCTTTAAGACGTGGTCTTCGATTTGTCTCTTGACCTTCCTCGCTCCTTCTTGCCGAACTTGCTCAATTTTGAGCGGGTTGAAATCTTCGCCCTCCACAAAACCATACTCGGTCATTCTTGGAAACCAATCTTTATATGCCGTCTTAACTCCTAGTGTTTCATGTAGCTGTCTACCAGAAACAACCGGCTCATGATTTTCGTTCAGTGTTATGTTGATCAATTCATTCATTTTTGCTCCTTTCTATATTTACAAGCGTAGTTCCAACTACACTTGTAAAGTCTTCGTTCATCTTGTTCCTTTCTGGATTTGCTGTGTAGTTTTAACTACGGAGCTGAAATCTTCACTTTTTCTTCTAATCTATACGAAATTTCGTATATTTAGGTTAAAAAATTTAGGCTTCAGCACGTTCGCTGAATAGGTATTCTAATTCATATTCTGGGAAGAATGCTTTCTTGATAGCCACTGTCTCGCCAAACTTGAAATCAGATACACCATCGATTTTGCTACGAACCGTGCGGGAATCAACACCCAGTAGGTCGGCGATGTCTACTAATGCGACACCTTTATTCTTACGAATTTCTTCGATGTTTTTCATTTGTGTCCTCCTTCCTTAAGCTTGATTTAAGTATATACTAATTTTCGTACACTGTCAACAGAAAAATACGATTTTTTTCACTTTTTTTATTTACCCACTCAATTTTCTGTGGTAATATATAGGAAGAAAGAGAAATGAGGGTTACAAAAAATGCAGGCCGAGGAAAGAATTAAGGAACTGATTATAGCTAAATACGGGAATGTAAGAGCTTTTGCAACAGAAAGCGGCATCTCTTATACTACTGTTCGCTCTATTTTAGAACGTGGTATCATGAACGCAAAAGCTGAAAATGTCTTTAAAATCTGTCATTTGTTGGGAATTTCACCGGACACGCTCGCTGAATGGGGTGTTACGGACGAACCGCAACCAACCAACGCTCATGACATTGACGAAATCATAGCTAATGCAATGATGTTCGACGGGAAACCGTTGTCCGAGGATGATAAGCGGGCTATCCGTGGCATAATTGCCGGCTATATGAGTAGCAAGGAGAAATAAACGTATGGAGAAAGAATTGCTTGAGCAGTTCAATGTCTCTATCTGCGAGTTTAGCTCTAACGAGTGGCCACGAAACGGCTTTCTCGACCCAATAAACAGGGTGGTTTATATCAATAAGGATTTAGCCCCAGAAATACGTTTAAAGGTAATTCTGCATGAGTTGGGCCATCTAGAGCACAATTCTAAAGACTATGAGCGTTTGCGTGAGAAATACGAAGCTCACGCCAATAGAGACATGATCCGTGGATTGCTCGAAAACGAATCCCTGGACGATTTTAATTACGTCCGTTTTATGAACAAATATAATCTCACCACGATTTGCGATGAGACTTTTGTAAAAAATGAATTTCTAAAAATGATGAGGTAACCTTATGAATTTATTAACAGTCCAAACTCAATTAATGCAGGCGGGCGTCCCTAAGATGTTCGGTACTCGAAAAGAGGTCAACTACCTACCGCAATTGCTATCAGACGACGAGGTTATACAATATGCCGCTTCTGGATTTTATGACGGCAACACTGTCTTAATCGTTTTAACTCAAAAACGCATTATGTTTGTTGATAAGGGGATGATTTACGGCGTCCAGACTTCTGAAATTCCTCTTGATATGGTCAATGGCGTATCGTCTAAAAGCGGGGTTCTCTTAGGTGAAATCTCAGTGATGAATGGCGTATCTTGGGCACATATCAAGAACATCCCAAAAATAGCCGTACCAGTTCTATCTGACAAGATTAAACGTGCGTCAGAAACATACAAACAAAGTCTGTATAGACCACAGATAGAGGTTAGCCAGACCAGTCAACCGCTATCGCAGAATTTAATTGCTGACGAATTGATTAAGCTGAAATCGTTAGTTGATAACGGCGTACTCACTGAGGAAGAATTTCAAGCACAGAAAACTAAATTATTATCACAATAAAAAAAGCCCTACACTCACCGTCGCCAAACTTAGAGTGTAGAGCTAGCACCACAGAAAAAACGTGTAAACTGGAAAACAGCCTTACATGTCCTTTTCTGTACCCATTTTATCAAAAAAGTGAGGTAAATACAATGTGGGTAGAAGAATTACCGAACGGAAAATATAAATATTTCGAAAGATACAAGGACACTTACACTGAAAAATGGAAACGGGTATCTGTAACGCTTAACAGTGGGTCAAATCGAGCAAAGAAAGAAGCTCAACGCTTACTGGATGATAAGATAGCCCAGAAAATAGAATCATCAAACACTACCAATGTATCATTCCATAATGCTTTCAATGAGTGGTGGGAGTTCCACCAAAAGCAGATTAAGTTAAGCTCAATCAAGAGCCTTGCAGCATCCGTTAAGAGAATATCGGACACTATTGAGCAAGGGACAATTCTATCAAACATCAATGTCCGACTTATCCAATCATTACTAGACACTGAAGACTGGACAGATTCACAAAAGTATCGTGCCAAGACTGTACTAAATACATTCTTTGATTACACTATGGATCAACAACTTATCTCTGATAATCCATCACGGAAAGCACGACTGCCAAGAAAAAGAATAAGCTCGAAAAACAGCAAGCTGCCAAGAATAAATACTTAGAACCAGACGAATACAGCCGCTTATTGAAAGAACTCTACCGAAAGGACATAACGCTGAGATATGCTCTAGCGTGTGAATTTATGCTTTTGAATGGTTGTCGAATCGGTGAATTGGCTGGGCTGACCGTGTCAGATTACCATAAAGAGACACGCTCTCTGGATATCCACACATCATTTAACAGGTATATTCCAGAAAATGAAGGAACAAAAACCGTTGCTAGTTATCGAACTACCTACCTCACCAATCGTGAAATGGAAATCATTGACCAGATACTAGAATTGAAAGCATTAAGCGAATCAACTAACCCAAACTGGTATCATAGCGATAAAATCTTCACGACCAATACTGGCAAGCCTATCCATAGCACAATCTTAAGTGCATCACTTCAACGGGCTAATACTAGACTGGAAACGCCTATCAACAAACACCTATCCCCTCATATCTTTAGACACACCACGATAAGCATACTAGCTGAAAATAACGTGCCACTAAAAACCATCATGGACAGAGTTGGGCATGCTGATTCGGAAGTGACCACTAGCATCTATACCCATGTCACAAGAAATATGAAGGATCAAGCGGTCAATGTTTTTAGATAATATTATTACGAATAATCTTGCCCCCTCTTTTGCCCCTTGAGTAGAAAAAAAGAACCCTAGGTTTAACCTAGAGTCCTTAGAAACGTTGTTAAATCAACGTTTTATT
>BNJV01000706.1_pt1 | contig 37691 bp, 68 predicted proteins | sample 8540591 | NCBI WGS metagenome assembly BNJV01 (sample SAMD00202457, study PRJDB9452) | human saliva metagenome | host: Homo sapiens
AGACTGATCTCCGAGGCGCAAAGGGGGAATTCCCCGCAGCGGCGGGGCGTGCCGGGTCGTCGTCTGCCCGGTGCCTACGGGCTTGCGGCGGAACTCGCCCGAAAGAGCGAGATTAACCGCCGATTTCGTGGCATCGGGGGCGAGCCGCTTCGTGACGCTCGTGATGGCCGACGCCTCCCAGCTTGAGCGCAGCTTTGTATATGCTGGCCCGATTTCGCGTGCACCGCACACGACGCACCATGCGTGCTCGTGCTCAATCTCATGGATGTGGCCCGAGCAGCAGGCAGCGCATCGACGCGAGAAGATCGAGCAGCGCCTCGGCGTTCCTGTCGTCTCGTTCGTGGCGGCTGGAAACTTGAACTACGACGCGCTGCTCAGAAGCCATCGATCGCGCGTTGCGCGATGACGCCCTCTGAACGCCGAACCGCTGAACGCCGAGATCATCCTGCCGCGCCGACACCATCCAAGGACGCGCGGCGCGGCGGTTCGCCTGGATGGACGGATCGATCAGAAGGCGCCGAAACCGCACCGAAAGCGGCTCACGCGCTTTCCGTCGTCTCGCCTGGCCTGCGCCAGCGCGCATCGAAACCGCTTGCCGTCGCCATGGTCTTGGTTCGGCTTCGTGCTCGCGTTCATCGGCGACCCATCGTGCTTCTAGAGGCGGCATATCCAGTCTGGGCCAGATGGCGGCCGCCGCGCTCATCGACGCAGGAGCGCCGGCGATCCTTGCCCAACATGCTCTGGGGCGTCGTCGCCCAACAGCCTGTGCTTCGCCGTCATGATGACGGGCTGCGTCTTCGGCATCAGCCTCGTGTTCACTCGCGTACGAGGTGAGCTACGTGGCGCGCATCTCCTACGTGTTCGACTGAGACGCTTTCGCATTTCGGCCTGCAAGGGCAAATCCGTCCTCATGCCGTTTCTCATGTGCTTCGGCTGCACCGCGAGGAGGCGTCTCGGGTGCGCGCGTGATCGACTCGTGGGGCCAGCGCGTGCTCACGATGATGATGATGGCTGGGCCATTCCATGCGGAGCCACCTGGGGGTATCGTGCCTGTGCTGGCCGTGATCTTCTTCGGCGCGGGAGCCCCGCTTGTGATCATCGCCATATTCGCCGTAAGCCTGCTGCTCATGTGGCTCATCGGCGCATCATCTTCGGTTGCACCACTTACCTCGTTCCAGGGCGACCGGGCCGGACTCGTCGCGGAGCTTCCTCGCCTACCACAAGCCGCGCATGAAAGAACGTGTTGCGCGGGCCCTTATCAAATGCTGGGCATGTTCCGCCGCGCGCATTCAAGGTGGTGGCGACGTTCACGCTTCTGGTTATCTGGCTATGCTCACCTACACCGCAGGCGCGGCAACGTGGAAGACTCCGCGCTCTACGCCCATCGGTACGGCGATCGAGACCGATGACGCGTATCTTCGGCATGGGCTGTAAAACGTTCACCGCCTGGTTCTGCGCGTTGGCTGTCAAGGAGTCGGCCGTAGGCGTGTTCTCCGCGCTGTTCGCAGGAGGATCGACTCCCAACGAGGCCATCGTGGGCGCCGTCACAGGCTCGGCATTCGTGGCGTCCAACATCGGCGAGCTCATCGCCGCGCGTATCTCGGCACCCGAGGCGCTCGCGTTCATCTTCGCATTCACGTTCAATGTGCCGTGCGCCTCGGCACACTGCTCGATTGACCGTCGCCGAAGCGCATTCTCCGAGTGGGTTTGCCGTGACCGTCGCGTTCTATATCTGCGCATCCCTGCTTTTGAGGATGCGCCGCCTATCACGTGGGATTGCTGCTGTTCGGGTGAGACGGCTCTCAAAAGCTGCTACCTCGCTTCACTGAGAGAGGTGGTATTTCCGAAGCCTAGGTTGATATATATACACAGCTGACGCGCTTTCGCCTGTGAACATGCGTCTTATAATGACGCAAAGTGTATGCGCATGCATGTTCAGTGGAAGGAACGAACGAAAGAAGCTGTTTGCAGGATGGCCGGGCCAATAACGGATTGTTGACGGCCACCGAGAGCCACAGTCTTGGAATACGGCGCCGAAGCTCGCGCCTCGGCGGTAGACGCAAGAACCTCCTGGTAAGGATTGGGCGTTGTACTGCCCCGATACCTGGGAGGATATGAGTGTGCAATCGCACGGCACCGGTTTGCGCGCGGTGTCTGCTCCATGACACCGCGCTCTATCTTCTTTCCCTTTCAGGCCAGGCTCCCGAAAAGCTCACGATGTCGTTTCCCGCAAGGCTACAGCACTTCCTCTGCGAAAAGATCCAGAAGCGGTCACGCAGGTCCTCGCCCGTAGGCAGGCATAATCTGGTCGCGACTGGCTTACGCCCTACGGCAGCGGCAGGGTGCGCGCCTATGACGCTGAGCGAACCCTGTGCGACATGCTCCGCGGCGGCTGCGCTGAGCGCCCAGAGGCTCGCCAGCCGTTCGGTCGTACCTCTCATCGAAGGAGAAACGTTCCCAGGTTGTTGGAGTGCGCGGAAGCGGTGGGCGTGAAGAAAGGTTCGGCGCGTGTTGGAGGTTCTGCTTTGCAGAGACCAGGAAACGCGATGCAGTTGAAGACGTTAGTGAACGACAAGGCGAGAGGGAGGCGAGAGTCTCGCCGCGGCTGATGTTGCCAGAACCACATGCTGGAGCGACTCATCGACGGAATCTCGCGTTCCCGCTGGCGGGATTCCGTCATTGTGAAAGGCGGCATGCTCATCGGATCGCTTATCGGCGTCGAGACGCCACCCGCACGACCAGAGTTTGGACGGCGGTTTCAGATTTCACGCTGTCACATGCAGAACTGCAGCTCTGAGTTTTCTCGGAAATATGCTCGATCGACATCGACGATCTGGAAATTCGAGCTGTTGAGGATCGGAGATATCCGTAGGAAAGGACGAGTACGCCCGGCATACGCGTATTCCTGCGAGGCGAAATGCGCCCGTTGGCAGTGCCGCTGACTATAAGATGTCACGCGACAAAATCATCCCGTCCGCCATCGTCTGCAGTCCCGTTCGTGGTGTTCGATGAAGGATTCGCACGCATCGTGGCATATCCGTTGGAAACGATGTTGCCGAGAAGGTGCGAAACGATCCTCTCGAGGAGCGTGGCGAACACACGTATCGAGGGACTTTTACGATTGTGTACGAGCTCTGGCTCCTATAAGAAATCGGATCAAGTGGATTCGAGATACCCTGGGATCCGCCAGCTCTCGCCACGTGCGAAGGAGGAACAACGTTTCCGTGATGGAATCGAGGGCGAGTACTGCTGCGAGGAGAGTGCGCACAGATTCTAGGCTTGCGAGGCGGTGGAAGGAAGCTATGCCGTCCGAAGCACTCGTATGCCGAAGGCGTTGCCTTCAATGAGACGGTGGGAGCCGTCGCCGCGGTCTGACGATGCGGCCTCCGGAAGCTTCTGGAAAGCTCGCGCTGCAGCTGCGAATCGAGCATGAGGCCTCCCTCTCTGGTGGCTGCGGCCTGCAATCGCGGCTAAACGGTGCCCTTTCTGGTTTCGATGACGCCATAGAGATACAGCGCCGGAAGAATGGTGCCTACTGCGGCGTTTGCGGTGAAGCCCGCCTCACCGGAGCCGAGGAGGTGATGATGCCGCAGACGCCGAGACCACCACGCTGATGATGCCAGCACAAGGCCGGGCTGTTCCCTGCCGTTGCGCGCAGAGGCCTTGAAGCCGCCCACGAGAGGTTTAGGAGGCCGCCGAGGAAGGCGACTGCTGCCGATTAGCCGCAACGCCGGCTGCAGCGTCGACGTCTGCGTCGGCGGCGGCACTGCCGAACGCCCATCGTCGCGGGGCGGCCCGCGACCAAAGCGATGACGGCGCCGGGCGATCAGGATGATCGACGTCACGCGAAGAATACCGCTGCCGGCAGGCTGTTGGTGCTGTTCAGTCCGACTGAAATCTCGCTTGGTCTATGTCTCTGCAGGGCTCAAGGCGTCGAACCCTCATCCGACAGGACATGCTAAAGGCGGTACCGCTGGCACGCCATCAAAATTGCAGATGGCGCCCGCTTCGAAGACGCAGCACCGATGATGATTGCAGCGCAGCGATCGCACCAAGCGCGCGAGCCGCGATCAGTCATGTCGCGCGGCGACGATCTTCGTCGCACGCTGCGCCGGCCTGATCGCCTGCAGCCGCGAGGGCCTGGGCAACTCCACGCCACCGTGAACGTATGATCGCCTTCGACCCGGTATTCATCTCCCGGCTGGTAACTGGGGAGCCGTGCCTTTCCGACGACCCATGTATGCCGTCGCAGACGGGGCTTCAGGCAGCGTGATCAACGGCCTTCGCACTGCACACACAATCGGATCTTCGCCGCCGTTAAGCGTACCGCCATCAAGATCGAAGGTGATGCGTTGCGCATCGGCGGAAACATCATTCGTGATGGTCAACGTTCCAGGCACGTAGACCCGTTGTACACACGCCTGAACGCTCTCGCCTGTGACGGTGATCCACAGTAGACGCCCTCGGTCTCGCCTTCCTCACGGGAGAATTCGTAATCGACGGTATCAGGTTAGCGTGCCGACTACCTGGCGGTGAACTCGGGTCTTTCGCGCCGACAGGCTTTACCAGGTTGCGGCGGCACACCGCACGGTTACGCAGGCCTCAGGCGCCGTCGACAAGCTTGCCCTCGGCGGTGCTGGCGTTGTGGCCGAATGCGGACGCGCGAACGGTATAGTCCATCACGTCGACGTCTTTGATGGGAGGGCAGTATCGCTCCATGTGTCACCGTCATCACGCTGTACTCGAACGTGGCGCCGGCCACGTTGGCGGTGCATTCGGCCGTGTGGATCCGGCCATCGTAGACGGCCGGTGGTTGCCAGCCGTGATCGTAAGCGCATCGGACGTTTCAGCCGTCAGCGTGCCGATCTTTCCACGCATGTGCGGCGTTAGCACCACCGGATCGACCTGACTGGGCGCGCATTGCATCATGAAGCGAAGCCAGCGCAACCGTCAGCGTGCCGGGGGCGAACGTCACGTTGTAGTTGGCAGACTCGCCGCCGGCGTATCATCTCGCTCTCATACGTACCCGCATCGCGGGATCCGCGAACCCATCCGGGCCCGAAACTGCGAGAGCAGTGGTGAACCCACGCCGACCACGGTATCGAACGAAGCCGTTCCGCATCAACGCCGCGTTGGCGTGCGATCAGCGTCATAATGGAAGGCACATGGCGGGTTCACTCCGCCATACACGCCCGTTGCATCGGCTGCCGATCACGACGTTGCGGCAGCGGCAACTGCACAGGGGTTCAGCGTCAGTGCGGTAATCCGCGAGGTCATACGTGGTGCCGCCTCCGCGCCTGCGCCGGCCGTGCGCCTGGCGATCACCGGCGACGGCGTGCCCGCCAGGCGTCGCCGCATCAAAGAGCTGCTGCGAAGCTGTCGCGTATGCGAGCGACTGGCGTCTGTGGCGTTGCCCATTCAGCTTTGTGGCAGGAAGAGGATCGGTCGTGATGATGGAAATGGAGCCGACGCGTCCGTCGTCTTTGGGCGAGCCGTCCGAGGTGCCGATGCCTGCAGAATCGCCCTCGGCCGTGGCGGCGATCGAACTCTATGATGTCTATCTCGATCAGATCTACAGACCTTTGTATGCAGCGCCGATAGCCCTTTCACGTCCTCGTGCGTGGTCTTGGCCGTCACGACAGGAGCGCCCGTGATCTTGATGGAGCCAGGTCAGGTCGCGGCCGGTACCGATGGCCGCGCCGTCTTGTTCAGGAGACGTCCGCGTCACAGTTCCGCCCGTTATGACGATGGGTGTTTTCGTGACCAGGCATCGCCATTGCCGGACGTAATCGTCGCCCGTGCCGATGGCGGCGGCAGCCCGATCCGTGAAGGCGTTAATGAGTCGGGCGCCATCGACACGTCGGAAATCACAAGCGCGCCGCAGCCCTCGTTATGCGAGCCGCCGATACCCGCGCCGCCATCGGAACCGGACGTCCGTTCTTCGAATCGTCGCGACCATGGGCGTTCAGCGTTCCCAGACGTGATGGTCATGTGAGACCCGCCGTGCGCAACCGCGACCGTAGCCATCGATCGCAAAGCCATCGCTTTCGCCTCAAGCACGTGGCGGTGCAGCCATCGTCGCACGAACTTCGCGTACGAGCCGCGCTCGACGTTGACGGCAGACTTATACGTCCGACATGTCAGCAGCAGGTTCTGGTGCGACGATCAGGTTATCCTCGGTACGCCCTTGACCGTCAAGTTGTGGTCGTGGCTTTCGCCCTGATGTAATACGCATCGGATGGATTGTCCGCAGTGTAGTCCTTATCGGCATCGTCGAGAGTCGATCGCGACATCCAGCGCCAGCGCCATGTTTGACGAAGCGGCGGCATGAAAGGCTCGGCGGTGCTGCGAACAACGCTGTTCTGCCCGTCTTGATGAGCTGCATATGATCTCTCGAGGCGGTATGCCAAGGTCTTCATGGACTGCTGCGCATTTCCAGCATGTTCGCATGGGCTGCCGGACGGCAGATTTTCACATCGACATGTGCTTTCGAAAACGAGAGACGACCCCGGCCAGTCTCGGCGGCTGGGGGTTCAGAAACAGGAAAGCCCAAGAGGGATAGGAGGAGCAGGATGCCGGGCCGGGAGGGGGCCCAGCGCCGGAAAGAGATGCGCTAGCCCACCTGGGAGTGTAGCTCTGGATGGTCTTGATGGCGTCGACGGCCTCGGAGACCTCGCACGGGGGCAGGAGGGGCCTTGCCGTACCGCGCCCATGTCATTGGTGAAATGCTGCCGTCATCGTTGACGACGGTCACGCCGATGGCGATGATCTCCGAGCGGCCGCCGAGGTGGGAGGACCGCCGTGCCGGGCCGCTGGGAAGGCGACACTGCTGGCGGGCGCCGCGAACGACGCCATAGGCACGCCAGTGGAGGTCAGGCGGAACGTCATCCTGCTGCGCCTGCCCGACGACGCGGCTCAACAGGTGCAGGAGGCCATCGTCAGGAAGATGGCGAGGCTTCCCAGCTTATGCGAAACTCGCTGACGTGGGACCAGGGCTCGGAATGGCGCTGCATCACTGCAAGGTATCGGTGGCGCTGGACATGCGGATCGTCACTGCTCTGCGACCCGCGCATCGCCATGGCGGCGCGCTCGCCAACGAGAACACGAACGGCCTGCTGCGGCAGTACTTCCCGAAGGGCGCCGGCGGCGCATCTTCCCGCGGAGCTGGATGCCGTCGCCGAGGGGCTTTCCAACGACAGGCCCCGCAAGACGCTTTCCGAGTGGAGGAAGCCCGAGCGAGGTGTTCACTGTTGATAAACGATCTCGCTGATAGCCCAGGAATCAGTACCCACTGTTGACAGCGTTGCGACGTTCCTAGAATCCACCGACGGCAGACGGGAACTACGTCTCGCATCGTCACGCCAGGTGGAGACGACGGGCTTTCACGGGCGGCCTGGAACGCGCCTGCTCACGCCGAGCTTTGGCGAGAATGTGGCTTACATGGGTCTTCACCGTGGACGGCTTGATGCCCAGAAGCTCGCCGATCTCGACGCTGCTCTGTCCTGGCAGATGGGATGCAGCACTTGGATCCTCCGTCTTGGTAGTCTGTCAGCCCCGAGGGGCGGCGACATGAAGTCGTACCACAGTAGCCTGGACTCGGACGCCCTTCACAAGGCGCGCGCCAACTGCTCTTCGTTCACGGTCCATCTCCCTCGGATGACGTGTCCCTGGGTCTCGGTGAGCAAAGGAAGCACGGCTGCACTCGCACAGCGTGACGGTACGCATCGCAGCATAGCGTTTCGCCTGTTCATGCGCACCGGTGATCCATCATTTTCCAATCTCCCTTGCCGCTGCGCCATGCGGCGATGGCCGTGAGCACGCCGTAGTGGGATGCGGTACGATGACGCTGCCGTTGCGTACGACTTGCCACATGCCTCGTCGAGCATGGAAATGAGCCGAAATGCCTCGTCATAGCGCGATTCCGGAGATATACGCCTGGGTTTCACGGCTCGGTAGATATAGCGATTCAGGCAGTCGAGCTGGCCTGGAGAGATCCGGTGCGTTTCTCCTCGCCCACGCATGGGCGCGTTCGGCCTGCAGGCGCAGCCAGGCGTGGCGGCGCAGCGCGTCGAGGTTCGCGATGATCGCTGCGCCCGGAATCTTGCTCTGGGCAAGACGGCGCCTGTGGAGATCGGGAAGCGTCAGCGCCTGACGCGCATCCCGCTGCACATGAGGTTTTTGCGCTGGATGCCGATGGCGGCGGAACCTCGACGGAAGGGTCGCCTTTGCGCCTGATCTTGGGAGGATGGCATGTTGACCCGCGCAATGTGCGGGGTGACGTCCTCGCCCTTTTCGAACTTGTGCTCTCGCAGAGGCGATCTCGGTGCAGCCCACCGCGAGGATTCTGAGCGGCCCCGGCGATCTTGCCGATGAGGGGCGCGTCTTCTCGTCCGTGGGGAACCCCAGAGGCTGAGGTCGCGCCTCCGCTGATGATGCTGGGCATGGCACTTGTCACGCATGAGTTCCGGGTCGTCGCTCGTCACTCGCAAGCCTTGGGCCCACGGCATCCGTGAGGGCTCGTCAGGCGGCGATGAAAGGAGGCGCCAGGTCGAGATACGCGCGGGTGGCATGGGCAACGCGCTTTTCGTCCTGCGTGCAGCTCCGGTGCGCGTGCGTAGCTTTCGAGCTCGGCGTACCAGCGTTCCGATCCAATGGGTGTCCACGAGCATCGAGTCGAGAAGGCTCATGGTGCACATGGCAGGCCTGGGAGAGGCGCATATCGCATGTAACTCTTCGCGGGAAGGTCGCGGTAGTAGCGCCTGAGCTCGCAGTAGGTTCCGGTGCCGATGGAGTCGCGCGTGCTCGTCAGCACCGCGTTACATGCGCACGCTGTCCTTGGCGCGCAGGCATGAGGTCGAGCGTCGATGGTGCCAGTCGCTTGGGCCACGTAATAGTCCACGGCGCGCTCGACTATCGTCGAGCGCGCGGCATCTCGTGGCGACGCACGCGCTCCACTGAAGAAAGCTGCGCATGCCTGGCTTCACGTTCCAGCCTGGTGGTCGCGCGCGTGGCGGCTAGCGTATGACGTGCTGAAGCGCGTCGAGAGAGAGCCTTGCCGCCGGCTTCGCCGAGCACGTTCGCGAGGAGAGGCTCGGCGATCCTGTCCAAAAGCGGTATGAGCAGCATGAGCTCCTGGATCCTCAGGTCAAGCGTCGGTTGAACTCGGACTCGAAGTAGCGCAGCGGCCTCGCCGGTGAGGTCGGCCTCCCATGCATCCTCGCCGTGCAGGATGCGCATAGCGGGCAAGCAGAGACCGCCAAAGGGTGATGGCGGGACGTGGCGGCGGCGATGCCGTCTGGACCCTCCGAATCTTCCGAAAACGAGGCGGGGCGTCCAGCCGCAGACGGCCGTCATGGTAGTGGAAGGAAAGGACGCCGGCGCGCAAGCGCAGACGCAAGCGAAGTCAGGGTAAGTGCGCCCCTGAACGCGCCGCCCGGAAGAGCCCTTTCACAGGTTCGCGAGCGCCTCGAGCTCGGAAGCCGTAGGGCCCTCGACGAGCCTCGATCGATCCTTGACGTTGCCGCCGAAGCACGGATCCGATGGAGAAGGTCCCGTGGGTCACGGTATCGAAGAGCGGCGTTGACCGAGCTGGTCGCCGACGCCCACCATCTGGCTCCTTCTTGGATCAGGATTCGTGTTTTGCCACTGACCACGCACACCTGGTTCTGACGGTCAGGCGGCGGGAACACTATCACGTTCATGCAAGCTCTCGCTGGTCCTGACGGTCTTGAGCTTGAATCCAAGCGCCGCTCGTCGTGCTACTGTCCGTGCAAGGTCTTCGGGCGCGCATGGTGCCACCCCGGTTGGACGCAGTGTGCAGGCTCGTCCGCGAGATGTCCCTCATCCCAAAGTATGAGCTTCAGCCGATCGCCGTGCAGGAGACCGTGCGTGTTCCGGACCGATTCCCGCTACTCCCTGGCGCCTCGAGTTCCCTGCGCGTGCAGCGCGTCCAGCAGCTCGCGGCGGCGGCTGTGCGCGTCGAGACTTTCGATAGATATGGTTGACATGCGCCTTTGATGGTCCCTTGCGCGACAAAGAGCTCGCGTTCCGCGCTTCCATCGATTTCTCGCGCGCCGTCGGCTGCAGCACCACTCTCCTTCGCGCGGTGTAGCGCCGTGCAGCTTTCGACAGATCGGACGCGCGTGAGTGGCAAGACGCCCGGCGCCCGCATCCCCGCCTGACGAGGAGGTCTCCCATGCGGATGCCCGCACTTCGACGTGACAGATTGCGCTCGGAGACGAATACCGCCACGAACACGCATCTCACGAGTAGCGATCGCTCGCGTGCGTTTTCGCCGTCGCGTATGCAGCCGGTATCGAGCGACGTCGCCATCCAGGCGCTCCGCCACCCAGCCGACAAGCTTCGACCAGATAGCGCTATCCCCCGCTCGATCCACGCCTATCCAAACCGCGCTGGATGCCGAAGCGGTACGTGATGTTGCTCGCGACAGGCGCATGATGAAACATGGAAAGCATCGTGTATCCGGCGTCATAACAGAACGCTGTAAGTTCTCCTGACAGAAAGGCGACGACGACACGAGCAGGAACCCCACGATGAAGGGCGAAACGCGAGCTGATTAGGACCGTATCGAAAGTTGAACCACTTCGCCGTGGACGTGACGCGCCGAGGGAACACCAGCGCCGTGACGGCGAGCGCGCCGGCCACGTTGCCGACGGTGAGCGTGAGCGCGGGCAGCGTGTGCCGAAGCCGCCGGCGAACGATGCAGGCCGACACTGCATGCGATCCGGCTGGGGAAAGACGCGCGTCGCGTCACTGCTCCGTGGCGCGCGGCGGAGTCGTGGAAGCAGGCAGATGGTTCATGCTCGCGCGCGCACCTGGGACAAGGATACCAGCGGCAAGACGAGCGCGAAAGAACGCCAGGTATGGCGCCGAAAGCCCTTATGCTAAAGAGCCACTGATTGCACCTCTCCGCGAAGATGGCCATCGTCTGATACACGGCGACGCGCGGCGGGATTGAGCATCCCGTAGAATTCCGGCCCACATGGGATGGCGAGCCGAGCGCGCATCCCGCAAGCACGAGACCCGCCACGCCCGAGGCGCCGCGAGCGGCCAGATGAAGCAGGATACGATGACGAGCGCCGACCCTCCTGACGCGAGACAGAGCCGCGAGCGCACGGGCACGACCGTTCCGACCAGAGCGGGCGTGATGCGCGTCGCCCGGCAGAATGCGAGGACCAGCGGAACATCCGCCGACCGCGCCTTCGAGACATGAAATAGTCGAACGGACCCACCGTCGGGAACGCATCGAACCGAAAGAATATGGACAGCCATGCGGCAGATGCCGACGCCGCAAGAACGAACGGTATCGCAGTTATGCGCTTCGACACGTCCTTCCAGCGGCGTACCGACAGCGCGCGCGAGCACGTATGGATTCCAATGGACCCTCCTCCGCACGCCATCATAGCCCACCCGCGGCCCAGAACGCCGAAATATCCTCACCTGGTCAGGGTTATTTTTCGCTATCGATTTAACCGACACGGATAATTGGCCACGCCGTCCTTCCGCGCTAGATTCCATGGCAACGGGCGCACCGCAGGGAGGCGCGGGCAACCGATGCCCGACGGTCTAGAGAGAGGGGTCTCCCGCGAAGAGGATGTCGGAAGGTCGTTTTTTGCAACCAGCGGAGCAGCCGTCATCGGCGGCGCGTCTGCGTCAGGATGCGGCGCTGCGGGTCGAAGGCCGCAGGAGCCGATGGCCGACGGCGCATGGGTCGGTTCAGGCGTCGGCAAGCCACGGAACCTTCAACGTCGAGGTGGCCGTGAAGGACGGCGCGATCGAACGCATCAACGTGCTCGACGCACGCGAGACCCAAGGCATGGGCGACGTCGCCATGGAAGAGATCTCGAAGCTCATCGTCGACAACCAGACGCTGAACGTCGACGGCGTCTCGGGCGCGACCCTCTCGAGCGGAGCGTTCATAAACGCCGTGGGCGACGCCCCTCACGCAGGCGGGCGCCGATGAGCGAATGGAAGACGCGTGCCCGTGCGGCATATCCGATGCGGAAGATATCCGACCGAGGCCGACGTCGTGGTCGTCGCGGCGGCGGAGCCGGTCGCAGCCGCGATCACCGCCGCCACGCGGCAAAGGGTCGTCCTGCTCGAGAAGCTCGGCATCCTGGGCGGCGATACCTCTGTCCGGCGGCGACGATCGTACGGCAACCGGATCCAGCTCAAGCGAGGCGTCAAGGACTCGCCCGAAACGCTCGCTGAGCGACATGCTCAAGGGCGACAACGCGTGGGCGACCCCGAGCTCGTCAAGGTCATCGCCGAAGGTGCATCGCCGACTCAGCCAGTGGCTCACCTTCGAAGGCGGCGTCTCCTGGGAACACGACCTGCTCTTCTTCGCGGCCATTCGGTCTACGCTCCATCATCCCCAGGGCCATACCGGCCCGGATGATCGTGAAGCTCACCAAGCGCGCCGGCGAAATCGAGAACCCCACCATCGTAGAAGAACATGCGCGCAACCGAGCTCGTCAAAGACGCGTCAGGCGCCGTCGCCGGCGTGAAGGCCGAAAGCCAGCTGTCGGGCGACGCCCATGAATTCGGCGCGAAGGCCGTCAGCTGCCTGCGGCGGATCTGCCTCGAACGTCGACACGCGCGAAGCGGCAACGCCGACATGCGACGACATGCGATCCTCTCCACCGACTCTCGGTCGGCGCGCAGGGCGACGGCCCGACCATGGCATCCGCCATCGGCGCCGAGCCCACCTGACATGCGGTGCACATCCAGACCTACCCCACTCTGCGTGATCCTGGAAACCGGCGCAAGGTGCTCTACGTCGATGACATGCGCTGAGAGCCGCGCCATCATGGTGGTCAACAAGGAAGGCGACCCGCTTCGTCGAGGAGCTCGACCGTCGCGACGTGCTTTCGAACGCCATCAAGAGCCAGACCGGCGGCATGCTACATGCTGTGGAGACCAAGCTGCGGGTGACGAGACCGGCCTGCTCAAGCAGCATGCCGATGAATACGACAACCTCGGAAAAGCGCGGCATCATCGTGAAGGCTGACACGCTTGAGGAAGCGGCGGCCCACTTCGAGATCGACGCGACGAGCTGAAGAAGACGGTCGAGCGTTGAATCAGTTCGCGAAGGGCACGCAAGGACACCGACTTCAACTATCGCGCCGACCTCTTCACCATCGATGCCGGCCCGTACTACCTCAACTCCTACAAGCCCGCCGTCCACTACACGATGGGCGGCCTGCACATCACGACGAATGCCGAGGTCTTGGACGAATCGGGCGCAGCCATCCCGCCTGTACGCCGCTGGCAGGTGGCCGGCCACAAGATGGGCACGAACCGCCCTCGGGTCGTGCTCATGGCCGACATCTACACCTTCGGCCGCATCGCCGGCGATCAGGCGGCCAACTTCGTCGGATAGACGGATCCGACGGACCGGACGGCTCGCTTCGTCGGATGGCGTGCGAACCCGATTGGATGGTTCGCACGCCCTCAGAGCGCGGGCCCTGCCTGAGAGAGCACGCGATCGACGACGTCATGCTCCGCTCGTCCTTGCGCGCAGACCCTCCTCCTGCGCGCGATGAACTCGATACGCCCTGCACGGCCCCATCGGTCGCAGGGCGTTCTTCATATCGATCGCACGTTCGTGCGCGCCTTATCATGTCGGCGCACGCCCAACGGATCTCCGCTGCATCGCTGGAAAACGGCACGCCGTCTTCACCCATCCGGACGTCAGCAGTTCGTCCGCAGTACCCGCCGACCAGCTCAGGTACCAGGTCGCGGCTGCTCGGGCGCCGTGCGCGCGTCGTCGTTCATCCACCAGACCACGGCGCTTATGGATGCGCTCACCCGCAGCGCTATCGCCAAGTGCAGCGTGAACGCCTTCGCGAACGCCCGAGCCGTCGCGTTCGAAAAGGATGGCAAGGCCGCTCGAAGCATCTCGTGAAAATGAGGCTCCCGTCCCGTGATGCGAGCTTGCCGCACACGCCGCTATGCGTATCGCGCAGATGGAACGGCGATGCGCGAGCTTGCCACACAGGTTTTCGGTCACGAGCGTCGGATGCGTCACGCAATATTCGTTCACGCCCTCGAAGATATGGTCGAACATCTGCGCACATCTCCGCGAGCAGATCATCCTTGGTCTCAGCGCGTAGAAGGTGCTTCGCCCGATATCGGCGCGGTCGATGATCTGCGCCACCGTGACCGAGCGAATGCCCCTGCGCCATAAGCTCCTCAAAAGCCTCATAGATGGCGCGGCGCGTCTTTTCTGCCGCCTATCCAAAACGGTCTCCTTCCGCATGATCGCGCGCAAACGTTTTCCCAACGCCCGCGCCGGAAGCTCGTCGTCTTCCGCACAATCACGCGCGGTGCTCCGTAACATCCAGTTCGCGCGTTTGCATGTTCAAAAACCGAACTAAAGGGATTATACCGAACCATGAATTGATATCTTCCTATCAGGAAGGAAACCTGCGCCCATGGAATCATTGAAACCCCTCTTGAACCGCTGACGAACCTGCTCGATCTGCGGAGGTGCGCAAGGAGTCGCCCCATCATCCTGTCTGCCACCAGCTCTTCTGCAGCTTCTCGCCCCCTGACGAAGCCCATGCCTATCGACCCCTGCATGGATCGCCATCATCCTCTGCGGCCTGCCGATCGTGGTCGGAGCCTCGTTGCGCTCGTCACCGAATTCGATGTGAAGGCCGACCTGCTCGTCTCCATCGCGCTCGCATCGTCGCCATCGGCAATCGCGCCGCAGGCGAGGTCGCGCTCATCATGCAGCTCGGCGCGCTCCTGGAAGAGCACGCGGCGCGTGCGCAGCGAGGGATCGAACGTCTCGTGGAGCTGACGCCGCGCACCGCCCGTCTGTGCTCGAAGGCGGCGAAGAACGCATCGTAGAGGCGGAAGATGTCGAGCGGCTGCAGGTCGTGCGCGTGCTTCCGGGAGAATACGTTCCCCGTGGACGGCATCGTCACCAAGAGGATGCACGACGCGTCGACGAGCGTTCTGACCGGCGAATCGATGCCGATCGACAGCAGGGAAGGCGACGAGGTCTCGTCCGTTCGCTCAACAGTTCGGAACGATAGAGGTTCGCGCTGCGCGTCGGCGAAGACGGATCCATCCAGCGCATGGCGCGTCTGGTCCAGCGCCGACGCTGGCAAGGCGAGATCGTCCGACTTGCCGGACCGATGGGCCACATGGATCGTCGTCGGGGCTCTTACGGCAGCGGCGGGCGCTTATCTGATCACGGGCGACATCGTGCGCTCCGTCACGGTGCTCGTCGTCTTCTGCCCTTGCTCGCTGGTCCTCACCCCCACCGCCATCGTTGCAGTATGGAAACGCCACTAAGCACGGCTTCCTCGTAGTAGGAGACGCCCTTGAACGTCTGGAGCGGCGTGAAGGAAGCGGCCTTCGACAAAACCGAACGCTTACGAAAGGAACACCGGAGGTCCCTGCGTCGTTCGATCCCCTGGCGGCCGATTCACGGATGAATCTGCTCACGAAGTGCTCGCCGGAGCTGACCGCGTAGCGAGCATCCGCTCGAAAGGCAATCAGTCGCTTGCGCGAGGCGCGCAGGGACGATCATCCCCGAACCCGAGGAATTCCGCGCGATCCCAGGTCGCGGCGTCGAGGTGCGCGTTTCGGGATCGAAGCGGTCGGCAACGCGCGCATGATGCAGGAAGCGGGCCTTGTGACGGAGGAATGGCGCGATGCGGGCGTCAGAGGCGTTCGAAACAGGAAGCGACGTACCGTCTCATACATCGCCGTCGAGAGAGAGGCGACAGGCGTCGTCGCGCTGACGGATGCGCTGCGCGACGAATCGGTCGAAACCGTGCGAGCCCTCTATGCCTTAGGCGTATCCCCCGTGCTCCTCACGGGCGACCATGTCGAAGCCGCGAGCGCGGCGGCCCGGCAGCAGGCTTCGCACCTTCCTCGCTTCGTGTCGCCCCGAAGACAAGATGGCCTACGTCGAATCCCGCGAATCCGCAGGGCGCGCGGTCGTCATGATCGGAGACGGCGTCAACGATGCCCCCGCTCTCGAGGCGCGCTCAGGTCGGCATCGCCGTCGGGGGCGTCGGAAACGACCTTGCCGTGGAAGCGGCCCGGATATCGCCATTGTCGAACAAGGCATGGGGCAGCTCGCTCACCTCGTGGCCCTCTCAAGGCGCATGATGCGTACCATCAAGGTGAACCTGACGTTTTCGATGACGTTGAATTTCGTGGCCATCGCGCTCGCCATCCCCGCCGTTCTAAATCCTGTCACAGGAGCGCTGTAGTCACAACTCGCGGCAGCGTGCTTTGTCATCGTCAATTCATCGCTGCTGCTCAGACGGAAATCCCTCTAGGTCGAACGCCAGGTCGGCGGATACCGCCGCATAGAAGCCGCACGGTCTGCCGGCTCACATCCCTGTCGAACGATCGTGAATCGCTTCCGTGAATCGCCCAACTCCCCATGCCACGCCGCGAACCGTCTGATTGTTCGTACGCCCGCGCGCGCCGCTCGCGTCGGGCGTCAACCGCATGCGCCTCGCGTGATATGGTTTCAGAATCGCATGCGGGCAATGAGGGCTCGCGAGCGATCGACTAGGCGCGAACGGCAGGGAGAGGCCGCGGCCACGCTGCGTATCGCGATGCCGAGCTCGATCGGACGCAGTGCGGATCAAGGGGATGCACGGCGACGTTCTCCCACCGCTGCGACATGAGCAGATTGTTGACGCTATGCCCAGACCGGCTTTCCACCATCGCGCCATGCGATATACCCATCGTGCACGGCGAACTGATCGTTCACGGCAACGCCGTGCTCGACGAAGACGCATCGACGTCGTTCCGCCGTCGGGCAACGACATGATGATCGGATGCTTCGCCACCCGCCCAGCGGGAACGTCGGCTTTGACGCTCCGGCCACGACCCTGGAACCCAGGAAACATGCGGACGATGGCGGAATGATCGAATCATCGGAGCTCACGACGAGCCCGATGAGGGGCATCGCCCTCAGAATCGGCTACGCAAGACGTTCCATGCGCACGCCCAGATCGATCGGCTTCGCGTTGAACGGGGCCGTCGTGGCAAGCCTGTCCACCCGGTCGCCGCATAGGGAGGCGGCGCGTTCGCCTCATCGATGCCGCCCGCAGCGATAATCGCCGACGAGGGCGGTCGATCGTGCGCAGTTCGCTCACCAGTTCGCTCATCTCGTCGACGCGTCGACCTTGTCAGAGCTGGATCCCATCGACCAGCGGAACGCCGCGCGATGCGCGCGCGAGCACACGCGCCTCATCGGGCGATGCTTCCACGAAGATCTTCTCTCACGCACCGCGCATCGCAGCGGCGCAGCACGCAGCCCTTCTAGATCCTCGAGAAACTCCCTGTGCTGTGCGAAGATGAGCGCCGTTTCGGAAACGCCAATCGATGCGGCCATGCTCCACCCGCCATGACGGCAAGCGTGAGCAGATCCTTCGCGCCAGGCTGGCTCTTGCGCGTGGTCGGATCTCGCACGCCGATTCGCCGCATGCGCGGCATCGACCATGGCACACCGCTTTGCGGCCACGGCCGACAGGTGGTCGTAAACGTTCTGCCCCACCTTCCACATCGCATGGAGCGAAGATGCACGACCGCTCACGACCATAAGCGCGCTTCCGCGCGCGCACGGGCGCCATCGCATACCGCCTGTTCGACGGAAAGGCCTAGCCGCTGGGCAATCCTGCGGTTCACATCGGTGCCGGCGACAATGCAATCCTCGCGCGTCACGTAGGTCATGCGGCCCCTGGTTCTTCCCGGATGCCCAGAAGCTCGGTCGTAAGATCGATATAGGGCATCGTCTTCGGCGATAAGCGCGTCGATGCGCGCATCAGCCATCACAAGCATTACCGTCCTCCTTCAGCCGTCCATTCCTCAAAAACGACGATACGTCGTCATCGTGCGCCGCATCGGGCAGGTCGTCTGCCGCGACGACCGCCTTAAGCTCCGCCATCGAGCACGATGCCCACGCGATCCGCAAGCTGCTGCGCTTCGTTGAAATCATGCGGTGACGAACACGATCTGCAATCGAAAATCCCTGATGCACCATGCGCAGCAGATCGTGCATGCGTGCCTTCGTCGTGGGATCGAGCGCCGAGAACGGCTCGTCCAGAATAAGAAGACTGGGCCTCAGCACGAGCGCGCGTGCAGAGCGCGCGCGCGCTGCGATTCGCCGCCGCTGATGACGCTGGGCATCTTATCCGCCAGGCCCCCGATGCCGAATGCTCGAGCATCTCCCCAACGCGACGTCGTTCCTCGTCCACGCCTATAGTGCACGCCTCAGCCCGTATGCGACGTTATCGCCCACCGTCATGTGGGGGAAAAAGGACGTAGTCCTGATAGAGGATGCCGATGCCCCGGTCTTGGACCGCGATATCGCGTGCGTCACGCCCGTCCAGCAGCACGCGACCCTCGTAGTCCTCGAGATGCGCCGGCGATCGTTTCCATGAGCACGGTCTTGCCCGAACTCGGTCGCATTCCAGCACGGCGAACACCTCGCCCGCCTCTATCGCAAGATGCGGCACGCGCAAGGCGAACGACCGCGACGAACCACGAGGTCTTCGACATCCACGCGCATGCCCATTGGGCATCGCCCCCACCCGCGTCGCATGCGACGGCCCGTTCAAAACATTGGCAAGCACGAGGGTCGCAGCGCTCACGAGCAGCATGATCATCGCCGTCGCCATAGCGGTATCGGTATTGCCGGTGGAGATACTCAGGTAGATAGATCCAGGAAGCGTCTCGGTGCGCATGCGCGTGACGCCTACGAGCATCAGCGTCGCACCGAACTCGCGCCATGCCGCGCGCCCAGGGTAAGAACGGAATGCCGAGATGACGGCATTGCGGCACAGGGGCAGCGTGACGGTTCTGAACGTATCGAACGGAGACGCGCCCAGCGTACGTGCGACGAATTCCATGCGCGGATTCACGTCGGCCATTGCCGTGCGCACCATGCGCAGAGAAAACGGCAGGTTCACGATCATCTGCGCGAACACGACTGCCCGCAGGTTGGAACACCACGGAAAACCCTGCATGCGCAAGCGCCTTGCCCGCAGGCGAAGAGAACATCACCAGCAAGGCGAAGCCCAGCACGATACAGGGCAACGACAGGGTGAGCTCCATCGACACCTCCATCGCACGTCGCCCAGGAAAGCGCACGTGCGTGAGGGCATAGCCTGCGGGCAGAGCGAGCAGAAGGCATATCGTCGTGGATATCGTCGACGTCACGACGCTCATGCGCAGCGAGAACATCACTTCGTCGGAGGATACGGCCTCGTGGAAGTGCGTGATGCCACTCACGGCGATCGTCGCCACCGTCGCGCCCACGAAGAGCAGCGACGACCAACGCGGCGACGCCGCATACCAGCGAAAAAGACCTCGTGCGGCCGACGCGTGGGTTTCGATGCGCCCTTCATGGTGCGAAGCGGCGGCGCGCGCTATGCGATTTCGTAGCCGGCTGCCGTCCAGACGGCCTTGGCCGCGTCGCTGCCCAAATAGCTCATGAACGCATCGAGCGTTTCCTGGTCCCTGCGTATGGAAAGCTCGACGGCCAGAATGGTCTTGGTGTATGCGCTCATCCGTCATCACGACGGACGCGACGCCGTCGACCATGTTCTCTTTCCACACGATGCCCGCGTCGCCTGATCGGATGCAAGCGCGGTGGCGATCTGAGGAGCCGTGGTGGTCGTGGTGATCTTGTCTTGCAAAAGAATCCCACAGTCCGGCATCGCTCAGGGCCTTCTTCGCGACCTTGCCGATCGCCACAGATTCGGGATCGCCGATCAGAAGGCTGTCGACGTTTCCAAGATCGGCGAGCGCATGGACGTCGCTGGGATTAGACGAGGGAACGACCAGCACGGGATGTGCTTCACCAGATCGGTGGACTTCGTCGTCACGTCGCCACGCGTTTGGCCTCCTCACCCGAGCCGGCGATCCACAGATCGCCCGATTCCGATTCATTGATCTGGGTCTGGATCTGAGCCGCATTCGCATAGGTCACGTTCATCGTGCAGCCTGTTTTCGTCCTGGAAGTCTTGGGCGATCTTCTTGAACGGTTCGGTCATGCCGGCGCCGCAGTAGATGTTGAGCGTCTTGCCGGCCAGGTCGGCAGCTGTTTTCATTTCCGCATCCGAAGCGGGCGAATCCGATGCGGCATCGCTCGAAGCAGACCCGCCATCGCTTCCGCATCCGGTAACGGCGAACAGAGCAGCCGATGCTCCGAAAAACGCCAGAAAGCTTCGAGAAGTTACGACGGGACAGGGTTGCTTGCATTCGTGTTCAATGTAGTTCCTTCCTTGATTTGCGCAGTTCGAACGCACGGCGATCGGCCGCGCGCCTCCCCTGTCGTGTGCCCCTCCGACACATAGCCGACGCCGTCCATACGCTCGTCTCCGCACATGCGGCACGCATAGAAACGGATTATATATTCCTATTTCAGAATATTTCAACCAAGGGATAGGGTATGAATTTAGGCTCGAATCTCTTTAGCGTGTCGAATCATTGTCTCTAGCATGTCGAGTCATTGTCTCCCTACGGCACAACGGCGGCCCTCGGCGCCACGGGCTCCCATGTCCAGCCGCAGCGCCTGCTCGACCACCTTCATGAGGTCTTCATCGCAGATGAGTCGGCTTCACCTACGAGCCCCACCAGGCCGAATATCACCAAGCAGAACATCTCGTATACCAGTGTGTATCTCGATCTGATGATACGCCGCGTATTCCCACCACGATGTGATCGTTCAGGCAGTCCACCGTCTCCACCGTCGCACGCACGTCGAGACGCATCGCGCACGAGCTCTTCGAGCACGGATATCATCGACCGCGGTTTCATCCGCATCGTAGCGGCATAGCGGAACGTATGGACGCAGGTGCGCAAAGAGCGGCCGTATCGCCGAACGCACGTGATTCATTCCATGCGATAACGCTTTCCACCAGGTCTTCCGCATAATCGTCGAGCACCGCCTCGATGATCCCGTTCTTATTGCCGAAGTGATAGTACGCGAGCTCTGCGGGTCACGTTCGCTCGCGCGCGATAGCTGTCACCGTGGTCTTCCGAACGCCGTCGCGCTCGAAGAGCGCCCGGGCTGTCGCTGCGATCACGCCGGGCGTGCCTTGAAGACGCCGCGTTTCGTAAGATTCTCCCGATGCCTGCGTACGTGTGCGGCAGCCTCTGCGGCGTTCGCTCTCCATCGCGCCGTATCGTCGCCATGATCGTCCCTTCTCTTTCATGCGTTCTCGTCCACGTGAGAGGGCTTCTCTACACGCGACCTGGGGTCTCCTGCAAGACCGCATAGCCTGAGGGTTCGAACGCGTTCTTCTGTACATGATCCGGGAAGCTCTCCGACGGTATTGCACATACAAGAGTCTTTTGTGAAATCATATTCCTATTCCATGATGCTACACTCGGGTAATTTCACCATCCTGACTTGGGAAAATGCACTAACAGGAGGTATGGCATGACGGTTCCTGTTTGGGTCACTCCGTATCCATGGCGGTCTACACTACGCTCCTCATGCTCTTCACGGAGTTCATGCGCCGTCATTACCGCACGTCCATGTGGTTCTGGGTGGTTTCGCTCGCCACGGTCCCCTTCTGGATCATGAACATACCTTCCGACGACTGGTTCCGCTGGGCGAAGAACCTTTCAGCTCATCCTTCCGCTCATCTATGCGGGCGTATGTTCAACGGCATCATCGGCCTGCCGTTCGTGTTCTGGTACTGCTACCAGCTCCATGCGGGCAAGGCCGATATCTCCTTCCGCCGCCGCAAAGCCCGCGAGGCATACCCTCATCGGACGCGAGAAGGGCCTCATCGACGACTACGGCGATCCGGTGAATCCACGTCATCCGCACGCGCGCAGGCCGCGGCCGCGAGCGTCCAGACAAACGATGCATCGAAGATGTCGGTAAGACATCGACCTTTGCGCCGATAAGGGCTATCGACCCTTGCGCGTCCCCTATTCCCATTCGCCGTCGAGGCGAAGAGCGCGACCGCTGCGTTGGAAGCGGCGAGAGCCATGCCTCAAGAAACGTGGCAGAAAGAGCATGCGAGGGCGACCATGAGAATCCTCTACCAAGCAGCCGACCCGATCTACTGGGCGATATGGGTGTTCGTGCTTTTCGCGCTGATGGCCTTCAACGAACTCAGCCGCGTGAAGCCTTGGTGCGGACTGGCCCTGTTCGCCGTCGTCCCGATCGTGCTCACCCTATTCGTCTGGCCCCAAACCGCCGCACCCGGCAACGAATACGGCACCGGCACCTGGTTCAACTGGGTCAAGACCTACTCCGCCCTTGCCGGCCGCCTCGGCTTCATGGGCCCTGCGCTTCGTGAAGTGGCAGGGCGCGGACGGCACGACGCATCACCTGTACGAGAAGAGATGGGCGCCTGCTTCCCGCCGTTCATCCCTGCCCTCAACATCGCCGAGGCGGTGATCAGGGATTTCAGGTATACGGATTCGGTCTTTGGGAAGGCGGCCTGGTCGAGAACCTATGGACCATCTCGGGACCGTGGAACATCATGAACGGCATCGCCGGCATCTTGAACATCGTGACGATCTGCGGGTGGTTCGGCATCTTCATCTCGAAGGATCGTTCTAAGGATATGATCTGGCCCGATATGAGTCTGGGCATGGATCATCGCCTACGACCTCTGGAACTTCGCCTACACCTACAACTGCATCTCCGACCATTCGGCCTATTGCGGTTTGGCGCTGCTGCTCTCATGCACCATCCCCACGTTCTTCATCAAGCGCGGCGCATGGCTGCACGCATCGCGCCCAGACGCTGGCGCTCTGGATCATGTTCGTCGCGATCATGCCCCAGTTCGCCGACGTGTTGGCGCCCATCCCGACGACCCACAACCCCCGGCATTCTTCGTCGAGCCTCGTCGCCCTGGCATCGAACGTGGCCGTGGCGGCCTATCAGCTCCATCGCGTGCGCGCACGGAAGCTGAGCCCGCTGAAGGACCAGATCTATGCCGATACGAAGGCCTATCGGCACGTAGTGGACGAGAACCGCTAACGGGACAGACCGCTTCCAAGCGAATTCGGGCGCTTCCTTACGCGCTCGCCGACATGTCGATAGCCTCCCCGCGCTCGCGCTTGTGCCGTCGTAGTGCAACGCCATTCACATAGAGCGCATGGCCGTTCAGATCGATGCTGCCCGGCACAGGCTGAGGCTCGTGACGTAGGGTCGCCGGTAAAGCGTCCACGTGCTGTTCGCGTCGAGCTCGACGTACACGTCGCCTTCCTGGCCCGAAGGGTTGACGGCCCCGGAGAACGAGGATCCGTCCTGCAGGTACAGGTTGAGCGCCGAAACGTCGTCGACGAGCATATCCCCGTCGATGGCCTGGCTCGACGCGTTCAGCGTGACATTCCCGCCGTTGCTGCCCTGCGTGCCCCAGCCGGCCGCCGCCGCGTCAAGAAGACCCCAGACGCATCGTCGTTCGTGATCGCGGCATCCGTGAGACCGATCCGGCACGACGTTGTTGACGAAGAAGACATCGCCGTTCTCGTTCGTGAGCGTGCCGCCGTCCATCGAGAACGACGAGGTTCCCGGAATCCGCATCGCCCGACATGGACTGATAGATCGTGACCGCTTGATAATAATCGGACTTATCGCTGTTCTTCGTGGTGTTCGATGCGATGAGCTGGCAATCGGTGAGCGCGACGGGTTCTTGCCTTCCACCACCACGCCCTGGGAAGCGCTCGACTGCAGATAGGCGCCCTGCACCGAGATGTCAGCCGTGGAATGAGATCGCGGGTGAACCGGTGCCTGCGGTGGTGTAGTATCCGCCGGTCACGTTGACGTCGCCGCCGCCGCGGTCGGGGCGGATCGCGGCGGACGAGTTCCCCTGCGTCTCGGCGGTCACGTCGGTCGCGTTCATGAGTGCCGCCGCCGGTGGTGCCAAGGCCGCCTGAGCGGTTCGGCGGTGCGGATGATGGAATGCGAGACGTTCACCGTCGTGCCGTCGCCGTACGAGAACACGCCGTTCGCATGCGTGCCGTCGGTGGTCGCGATGAGGTCGCTCAAGTCGAGCGTCGCGCCGTCCGTGGCGAAGACGGCAGCGTTCTCGCCGTAGAAGTCGGCCTCGTCGCCATCGGAATCGCCGGTCTTCCCGACCGAAGGGCGTTCGAATAGCCTGCGTGATTCGCCATCAGCGGTTATGGCATGTCCGCCGTCGGTGGAATCCTCGTGAAAGAGCTCTGCGTGGAGATATCCGCGTCGGCGAGCCTTTTGCGACGAAAAGGTCGAGCGCTGCGGCCGTCGTCGCGGCCTCGGCCGACGTGCCGGCCTGCGTGCCGGCCGCGGCATCGGCGCCTGCGCGTTCGCCCTGCGCGTCCGTCTCGCGCCTGCGCAGCCGACGAGCGAGAACGCCAGCGCGGCCGTAAGGCCTGCGGTTTCTATAAGATGCTTCTTCATGGTCGTGCCTCCGTTCGCGTTTCCGCCTGATGCCGGAGACGATAGCCGCCCAAGCTGAAAAGCGTCTGAACGATGAAGCATCTAGGCCGACCGGGAAGTACCCCGCCGCGCCGAGCTAATCACCGTATCGAAGCACCAGGGTCGCGAAGCGCCTCGCGCGACAGCGGGTCGGGCACGACGAACATCTCGTTATCCTCGAGCGCCTGCGCGAGCTTCCGACTACGCCTGCGCCTGACTGCTTTCGGAGCATGCTCCGACGACCGTCTTCTGATGGGCCTCCGCTTTTGTCAAAGCGCGTCTCGCGGCACGACGCCGAGCACAGGACGCCGATCGCCTTGGCGAACCCGCTCACCAAATCCATCTCACGCTCGGCATTGCGGCGGTTGCAGATGATCCCCGATGCGCGCCTGTCCCGACGAGGGCGTAGCGGCGCACGCCCCTTGCAGATATTGTTCGCCGCATACAGCGACATCATCTCGCCGCTGGTCACGAGATATATCTCGCGGGCGAACCCCTGGCGGATCGGCATCGCGAACCCACCGCACGACGTCGCCGAGAACATCGTAGAAGACGAAGTCAAAGCGAGTCGTCGATCGCTGCCTTTGCGTTTGATGAGATCGATCGCCGCGATTATCCCGCGACCCGCGCACCCCACGCCCGGCTCAGGGGCCGCCAGCTTCTATGCATGCTATGCCTGCGAATCCCATCTTCACCACGTCGTCGACGCCTTCTTCGAGACGGGATCCTCGAGAAAGCGCGCGCACCTGCTCAAGCACCGTATCGTTCAAGAACTCCCTGGTAAGCATCGACGTGCAGTCGGCTTTCGGATCGCACCCGACCACCATCACCTTTCGACCGGCGGACGCCAGGGCGGCCGCTATGTTCTGGCTTACGGTCGATTTGCCGATCCCGCCTTCCCGTAGAACGCCACCTGACGCGGTGCGGCGCCTCGACCTTGATGGGGGTAGGTCCCTGTCGCTGACCGATATCCTGACGCGGGTCGGACATCGGTCGCAGGCCACTACCCCTGATGCAGGTTGATTTCCTGTTGCACGCCAATCTCTCGACGCAAGCTGGAGCCGGACCGCCCGTTCGCGCTATCCATGACGTCTCCCTTAGAAATAGCGTGCGATCGGAAGCTCATGCGGTTCGAGCGAAGCTTCTTCCGCTTCGATGAGCACACCGGCGATGTCGCGCAGCAGACGAATCGTCCGCGATACCCCATGTACGAATCGATGAAAAAGCGGCCGATCCGTATTTGGGAAACCCCACCCTCGCCAAAGGAACGCCCGCGCGCGCCGCCGAAACGCTTGTTCCTGCTGTCGTCCAGAATGATATCCACGGGATGCGCCGCCAGCCACTCTTCCGCATCCGAGCCGATCGGAAGAAGCAAGCACTGCGCATGGCAAAACGTTTGCGGCGCTTCGCTCCTCCGACGCGGAGGCGATGCACCCCTGCAGACGCTCCTCGAAATCGGAGGCGGCATCGCCCGCGACGACGCAAGCGGGCACCATTCCTGCATCCACCAAGAACCCCGCCAAGCCGCACGCCGCGTCAGCGTCGCAGATCACCATGGCGCGCTTGCCGCAGAGCAGATCGGCCTGCGACATCGGGGCTTCGACCGCCCGGCGACGCTGCTCGGCGATGCGGCCCGGCATCACGCGACCCGACATCTCATGGGCCGCCTTCACGATCGCATCGGAGGCCGTGACGCCTATGGGAAGCGCGGATCGCACGATACGGGCAAGAGGCGACGTTTCTTCGAAGGCACGCGCCGCCGCTTCGGTCGCTTCGATGCCGACGAACACCGAATCCGCACGATGCGACTTCTTCGATCCTGCGGCGGCGTTCCTCGGAGGATAGATATCGGCCGCATCCGAGGGCCGCACGTCGTACACGTCGCGTATATCGAGGCAACACGATCGCATCTGCGAAGAACGGAGCGACCAGCTCCTCGATGGCTTCGACGTCCGCCGGATCGCACCACCCGGGCACCAGGAGCGCCCTGTCGCCACGCAGCCCGCACGTATTCACGCCTCCGCTGTTCGCATCGCCCCGATCGGACCACGTTTCGGAACATGGGGAATGCACCTCGGACTGCGAAAGCCATCATCCGATCGCGCAGGATGGGCATCGAGCCGCGATAGCGGCGCTTCCTGGCGCGACGCGCCAACTGACCGATCATCGCCGCGACGCACGCGCCGTACCCTGCAAGATGCGAACCGGTGTAGCTCGGCGTCGAAACCCAAACCACGCTTCCCTCAGGAACATCCAGCCTGTCGACGATGCCCCGCATGTCGTCGCCGATCGTTTCAGAAAGGCACGTGGTGAACAGCACGATGGTTTTCAGGGATCGTACAGCCGGAAGACGTTCGCGACCGCCTCGCGGACGTCGTCTTCTCCCCGCACATCGCCGCCCGATCGTCGAGCATCGTGGACGGGACGTGCAGCACGCGCTGGAAATGCCGCGCGATCTCCATCCGCTGAAAACGCGCGCATCCTGATGCGCCGTGCGACAACGGCATCGCTCGATGGACCCCCGAAAGCCGCGTACATCGCGCCGAGCGACATGCAAGGATTCAAAGGGGTCTATGGTCAAATCGCGACGATCAGGTCTATCGCCGAACGTGCATTCATCGCTTGTCCTGCGCGCCGGATCATCCATCTTGCCTGCCCTCCGTCAGCCATGAGGGTTCCGTATCCAGCCAATGCCCCAATTCGGATGCTATCGCCAGATCGCGGGCGAAGCTCATGAACCCTTCGAACCCTCCATAGTCCGTGCCGCGCTCGTCGGAAAGGAACTTCTCGGAGCGCATGGGCGTCCGGATCCCTGCCGAACCGCTGTTCTACGCCGGCGAAGCATATATCAGGATTCAATATCGAAAGCGCATCGGTCACCTCGCGCGAGGAAAACGTCGCGCGCAGTCCGCATCTCGCGCGGATACCGGACGCAACGCATGCTCGCAGCCTGGAAGCGACGCTCTCGCGTTCGCCCGATGAAAACCCCGAACAGGCGACCCTTTCGGCCAATGCGACGGGGACGTTCATGCAGAATCCTTGGTCCGTGCAGTGCTGCGCAGCGTAATCAGGAGCGATCATGACCACATCCATACCCAGTTCAAGAGCCATGGTGGCGAAGGCATCGCTCGGAAGATATCTTCGAATACGACCGCGATGCGCCCGGCGTAATAGGCGCAGCCCACCGGTCCATGCGAGATGAGCGGGACATCGCTGATTCCGCCGAGCATAAGCCCGCGGCATGCCATATAGCAGCATCCGCCTCCGTAGAACACGCCGGGAATCGGCATGAGCCTTCGTTCGACGGCCCGGCGCCCCATCGCTCGGACCGTTTCGAACATCGATCATCTGCCCTCCTTCGTCAGGGGTTTCGTCGATGGGAACCTGCACCGCCGCGCATATCCGAAAGGCGCGCGGCGGTGCCGGATCATTTCAGCGGGGAGAACCGACGACGCGGTGGCGGGCAGGCCGCAACCGATCGATCCGCCCAGACTCCCGAGTGATCGAGCTAGCGAGAGGCAGAGGCCTTCGCGCCCGTGAAGCTTATCGTCTCCTGCTGCGTAAGCTCCGCAAGCTGCTCGTCGGTCAGATCGACGTTGTAGAACAACTAGAGAAATCGGAGATCTCTTTGGTCGACGTCCACATCGATGTCCGGATAGCACACCTTGGCGAACCATTCGATGCCCAGAAGGCGCATCGCGTTCGGCGGACGGTCGAACCAGTTGAAGGCTGCGCCGGCGTATTGTGAGACGCGCCCGTTCTGCACCGCCTGGATGTCCGCCCATTGCGGGTTCGACACGATGTCGTCGGCAGACGAACCCCGAGATGGCACAGGATGATCTGAGGGATTCCACTCGATGACCCTGCTCGATGGATACTTCGGTGCGACCCTGGCCTTTCTTCATCTCGACATCGGCGACATTGATGACGTGCACGTAGGAAAGCACCTCGGTATGGCTCGAACCTTCGGGGTCGGTGGCCAGACCGTCCGTGTTCTCGGCATAATAGACCGTCGGATGCTCGGATGCGGGAACGGTGTCGAGCTTGGAGGTGATGTCGGCGAAGTGCTTCTCGTAGTGGGATGCCAGCTGTTCGCCGCGATCGGCCCCGTCAAGCCAATCGCCCAGCTGACGGTACACGGTCGCCGTATCGGAGAGGTCGCTTGAGACGACCACGACAGGAATGCCGGTCTGCGTCTGGATATCGTCGGTTGGGCCCCACGATCATGCGGGAAAGATGCGGGATGACGAGGCCACGCAGCCGACCATCCCGCCGCAGCGACGGGGCTGCCGTGACCAGGTCGCGCAACCGATGAACAACGCTCTGATGAACGCCGTGTTCACACCGAGCGCCCGAGCTTCCTCGTCGCCGAACGAGAGCACGTTGACCTGGTAGCGAAGCAGCAGCATGGGAACGACGACGATCAGGAAGGGAACGACCAGCATGGGCGGGTCGTCGGGTTTGGTGTCCGAGCCCGCCCATCAGCCAATGGGTGATCGAAAGGCGGGATATCGTCGGGATCCGCGACATATTTCGTGATGGATATGAACGCCTGGAACAAAGCCGAAACCACCATGCCGGAAAGGACGAGGCTGAGCCTCATGTCGTTACCGCGGCTGACCGTCTTGCCCACCGCATGGGTGAGCAGCGACCGCGACGATGCCGACGGCGAAGGCCGAGCCTGCACGAAAAACGCGTTGAGGCCGAGCAGGAGCGCATAGCATGCGCCGCACCCGGCGCCGGCCGACGCGCCGAGCAGATCGGGCGAAACCATCGGTTCTTGAACGAGCCCTTTGAAAGCTCGCGCCCGCCGACGAGGCGCGGCCCCGATGACGATGGCGCCGATGATGCGGGGAACCGGACCTGCGTGATGACCGTGACGATAGCCGGCGCCACGTCGTAGGAGGTGCCGAAGAGCTGATTCGACGTCACCTGGAGGACTTCGCCGACCGTCATGTCGTAATGGCCGAGCGTGAACAGAGTACAGTGCAACGGCGACGAGGATGGCAGACAGCACGGCTAAGCGTGCTCCCATAGACAAAGTCGGCTTCTCTTCTTCACTACGCACCTCGTTGCGCGGGTGATACGTCCATCTGCCGTCCATTGGTTACTATCCTTTATTGAGGATAATATGTTCACGCAAATATAGCATGGTCGATGACGCGGTGCATAGAGCGTGCAGGAAAACGGGTGGAGAGTGAGTCGAATCCGATCAGCGCATGCTTCACCATAAGGCTGTCGCAGCCGATCATCTGTTCGCGCGCAGGGCGGATGCCGGGCGATCGACTCGCTTGAACTTAGCTCAAAGATATCCTCCGACCATGCTCATGATCGGCGTTGGCTCCTCCTTCTGATAACGAAGACCGAGATACCCGAGCGCCATGCCGACCAGAGAGATCGCGGCACCCGCAGGCACCATGGAAGCCTCCGGCATGTTCACCCTTGCCGAACGCGAGATTGTTCGCCATGCTGAACGTGGCGTACTCCGCGAGCATGTACATGACGCCGAATCCGATGCTGAAAACCCATTTCCCTCTTCCCCAGTAGTCGTTCCTGCCGATCAGGAACGAGACGACCAAGGTGGTCGCTGGAAGGATGATCCGAGAGGAACGTCAACGAGTATCCCATGGCGCTTTCGGCGTACGTTATGGCGAAGGCCCAGAATACGACGATAGCTGCGATCCAGATGACCAGATACGACGCAATCAATGCCAGTTTGGAAGGTTTGCCCTTCGCGGCATTCGTGCTTTCATTCCGATAGCCGATAGGACTGCTCATCAGATCGTCTCTCCCTTCGGAACCCTCCGGTCAAAACTCCTTGCATCCCTCGCATCAGACATACGCCTTCTTGAGCGCTTTCTCCAGCCGCTCGTAGGTTAATCGGGGAAGCAGGATCGCCAGCACCTCGAATGGCAACGCGACGATCCTGCGACTGGAGACGAGAGATCCTGCAAAGACCATCCAAGGGCATGAAAACGACATGGGGCCGATGGCTCTGAACCAACCGAATCGCGACCGATCGAGTTCGTTCAAAGACGAACAGCTGTACACATGCGCAGCGCGCAGTCGACAGCCGTTCATTCGTGCACATGCGCGGCATTCGCTACGGCCCGAAGCCGCCACGATCCGCCCGATCAATTCCCGAGAATCTCCTTCGCGACATACACGCCCGAACCGACAGCCAAGCCGACCGACGAGCCGGGGTTGGAATAGTACGGAACGCAATACGAGCTTCCTGATCGACGCCGGCGACATACAGGCCAGAAATCAAAGGAACGTTGACCGGCCCTCGACCGTCCTGCATTTCCACGGCATGCTATAATGCGTACATTCGTTCGTGATTGAAATGCCATGAAAACCCTCTTTCGTCGAACAGGACTCCCTTTTTCGACGCACAGGCCCGATGCGGCACGCCCGCTCGCCGCACGACTGCGCCCGCGCTCGCTCGATGAGGTCGTCGGACGGCGGCATCTGATCGGCCCTGGCAAGGATGCTGAGGCGCATCATCGAATCCGACCAGGTATCCTCCATGATCTTCTGGGGGCCTCCCGGTGTCGGCAAAACCACGCTCGCCCTGAGTCATCGCAGATCAGACCGAAGCCCGATTCATCAAATTTCTCAGCTGTGACCAGCGGCATTAAAAAGAAATACGCACGATCATGCAGGAAGCGGACGCGCAGCGCGGTCTGGGAAGGCGCACGATCGTCTTCGTGGATGAGATCCATCGCTTCAACAAGGCCCAGCAGGACGCCTTCCTCCCCTTCGTGGAAAAGGCGCCATAACGCTCATCGGTGCCACGACGGAAAACCCTTCGTTCGAGGTGAACGGGGCGCTCCTGTCGCGCTGCAAGGTATTCGTGCTCAAGGCGCTCACCGAAAACGATGTCGTCGAGCTTCTCAAGCGGGCACTTTCTGATGAGCGTGGTTCGGCGACGCCGACGTGCGCATCGAAGACGACCTGCTGCACGCGATCGCCCTCTTCTCCAACGGCGATGCCCGCAGCGCGCTGTCCACGCTGGAAATGGCGACCCTCAACGGCGACGAGCAGGACGGCATCATCGCGGTCACGTCCGACACCGTTGCGCAATGCGTCGAACAGACGGCTTTTTATGACAAGGATGGCGACGAGCACTACAACGGTATCTCGGCGCTGCACAAATCCATGGGAATTCCGACCCTGATGCCGCCGTCTACTGGCTTGCGCGCATGCTCAACGGCGAGGGCCCGCTCTACATCGCGCGACGCATCACGCGCTTCGCCGCGGAAGACGTCGAGCTCGCCGATACGAACGCCCTCAACGTCACCGTGAACGTTTTTCCACGCCTGCCGCTTCATAGGCATGCCCGAATGCAGCGATGCATCTGTCGGAAGCCGTCATCTACCTGTCCCTCGCGCCAAAATCGAGACAGCAGCTGTCGCCTACGAGCATGCCAGAAGGATGCTCTGCCACCGTGGCCGAGCCGGTCCCGCTCGTCATCCGCAACGCGCCGACGCGCATATGAAGACCTCGGCTACGGCAAGGGGTATAAAGCTCTGCCCATCATGAAAGAGCACAAGGTGGCGCCGGCATACGATGTCCCGGTCGCTTGCGGGCCGCACATGCCACCAACCTACCGAAGAGGGACGGGAATCCTGGCTCAGGAACGTCTCGAACAGGTGAAGGCATGGCGTGGGCATGCATCGGAGGAAAGAAGAGATGCTTTCGGCCAAGGGCCTGCCATGCTGAGTTGAATGCCGAGGGCGTCGCGATGCCGCCTTCCGACTGGAACGATGAAGGCGGTGATCGCACGCGTCCAGCCAGCAATCCCGCTATGCTTCGTCGGACCCGTATTCTCCGCAGAGATATGGCAGGCTCGGGCGCATCGATCTTAGACGCGTCGCCCTTCCCCGCCGCCACGAGCAGGATGGTGCATAAGCAAGGCCGATCAATCCACGACAGCGACGTTCCCACGCGCCGCCGAGCACACGGGCGCTTGAGGCTCGATGGCTCCCAGCTGCTGCCGCTCCCCAGAGCCATGCGTGCAGAACAGAAAGAGCCGCGAGGTTCCGTGAGGCGATGACCGCAAGCGCGACGCCTGCAACGTCGGCTGCGGGATGAGCGCAGTTTCCCGTGGCGTTGCCCGCGCGACGGCTATCGATCCGGGACGAAGGCCGTTATCCACACCGCAGCGCACGACGCCGCCTGCGAACATGCCAGTCCGTCGTGACGAAACTTCCCCATCCACGGCTCAGGGGCGTCGAGAGCATCGAATACGCAGCGCCGCCGCCGCGAGTGGCGAAACCCGCAGAACAACGCCGCACCTGAAGCGACAGCGTTCCAGGTCGCCACTGCGTAGCGATGACTGCGGTCGCGACGATCGCCAGCACAAGCCCGCCGCTTCGGCCCCTTGAGGGAAGGCGTTTTACGATCATGCAGCTTGCGATCATGATCACGACGATGTTGAGGCTCTGCATGACCGTCGCCGTGCCCGCATTCGTATACCGATGGCGATCACGTAGGTGAGCTGGCGAAAGGTATAGGCCGCGATGCCGAAGAGCAGAAGGCGCCCGTCGCGCATGGCGGTCGGCCAGCATCGCGCCTGCGCACGATAACGAACCGCGATAACCGCCGGAACGGGAACGCCCGCGCCCAACATGCGAACCATCGTGATGAACCAAGCTCCGATATGGCGCTAGCTCCAGCAGGAACTGCGAGCATGTGCCCGAATCCCCAGAGCGCCGCCCCCTACGAGCGTGGATGCTGATGCCTATCGTCCGTTTTTGCATGAAGGCATTATGGGCGACCGATACCTCCATCCGCGCGCGCCTGCATGCGCATGATCCGAAATGATCAACTGCCGACGAGAGTGTCCTGCGCCGCGAACGGGTATCGACAAGATATCCTGTACCCCGTCCGGATGCATATCTGCTAGAAGAAGTTCGTAATGCGTCCATGCTGAGGACCCTCACGATTCCCTCGTGGCAACACCGCCTTCTTCGAGCTCTCCCTCGATGACCTCATAAACGAGCGATGCTGACGATCCGATGCGCCTCGAATACATACCGCGCAGGCTGCCAGCCAGCGGCTCGACGAGGCGTCGTCATCCTGAACGACGCCTGAACGACCATTTCCGTTGGATGATCGAACGGCAGTGCAGCTTGCTTACGAAGAGCCGACTGATCGGCGTGCGGTTCGAGCCCTGCTGGAAGACGGGTTTTCACCCTCCTTCTTATATTCAAGATGTATTGCAATAATAATATAATGCGATTGTGGGTGGAAAATATGGCGAAGACATCGGTCTTGCAGGGTGCGCATGGACGGCGATCTCGAGAACATGCCGAGCGCTGCTCTACGAGAATATGGGCACCTCGCTCGCCGAGGCGGTGAGGATATTCGCCCGTCAGAGCGTCCTGGAAAGGCGGGATGCCCTTCACGGCGGTTCACATGCCCGCCGAGCCGCAGCGGTCGCACCTATGGGAAGGAATCGCCCGAGCGGGCGCTACGCGCGTCTACGACGATTATCGACGCGAGACAACGAAATCGCCGCCCTGTTCCGGGAGTGGTCCTGAGATGAGAAGCGCTCCTCGACACGCACATCGCGCTCGGGCACTGGCCGCGGCTCGAAACTGCCGAAGAACTCCGATACCTCTCCTCGAATCGCGTAGCCTCGTCTGCTGGCATCGTTTCGGTATGGGTCGCCATCAAGCATACCATCCATCCGAGCATGCCTATGCCGGAAGAGGACTACGTCAAGCTCTGCGAGCAGACAGGCTTCGTTCGCCTGCCCTCCGACCCTCACACGTCTATGCCGTCAAACGCTCTCAGCGCGAAAGACGCCGCACGGCATAACGACCCCCTTCGACCGTCACTCATCGCGCAAGCGAAGGTCGAGGACTTACGTTCGCGACGCGCGACCAGTTGCTTCCGCCTATCGCGAAGGTGCATCGCCTTATTCTGAGGCGTGGGCGGGCCGCCTCTCCGTCGCAACCGGCTCGCGGGAATCCGTCTCGCATGCGCCCGATACCGACAGAACGGTATCGCCCTTTCCGGTTACGACCAGTTCGAGCATGGGCTCCCCTACTCCGTCATGGGCGAGCAGGCGTATCGCTTCGTGCGGCGCTTCTTGTCGAGCCACGCGCATCGGTATCCGCGACACGATGCCGAGACGCCCGAGCCCGATCAGCGCGGGGCGATCTTCGAAGAACTGCCCGTTCCTCCGCGGGCGTCGTCGACGTCTCGTCCGCAGAAAGAGGCGCGCGCGCGTCGTTCTAAAGGAACCGCATGAGGGGCGTCGGCGAGTGCCCGTGCAGCTTGATGAACCGGTTCGCGAATTTCGAGAGCCGTCCTCGTTCGTGGCGTCGAGAAGCCATCTCTCCGCAAGAAAGGCAGCGGCGCGGGCGTGCACGAGTCTTTGACCTGCTCCGGCTCAGTATTGGAAAACGCCGGGACGGACGGCGATGCGCGCGATGAGCCGGGACGTACGTCGTGTTCGCCACGCCTTCGGGCTTCTTCATGCGCATCGTACTCGCTTGGATGCCAGAACGCCGACGCATCCGCGCATAACGGCATTTCCCTGAAAATCCTGGCACGCTCAGCTGATCGTTAGCTTTTGCACGCGATCACATTCTGCGCGACGGTGCTCCATCATCTTGAAAGCGTATCCGAGCAGCTGTTGCTTCGGACTTGCACGCCGATCTTCACATAGTTTCTCATGTATGGCCCTTCACGGTATTCTCCGGGGATGAACAGCTCCTCACGCAGTGCGGCCCTTGCTGCGCAGCGGCAGTATGTGCCAGGCCGCTGTCCGCGTCACGATCAGTTCGGGCCGAAAACCTCCTGAAGCTCAGCGCGATGCTCAATGCATCGACCGCGAGATCGCGCTCTTCAGCGGATGGACGTTCCGACGCCTGCGCTGATCGCAGAGAGTCGTTGTGCGGCCGTCGATCCGAGAATCGGCGAGGGAGGGTCGAGACGCGGGCACGTCGATCGCGGCTTTGAAAAGGCCATGCTGAGCAGGCGCAAGCAGTACACGCGATCGCGATGGCGGCGGTAACGAACCCATCGGTGCACCGACGACGGATGCTGAGATGCCGACCGACCTCCGCGCGGTGAGAGATGTATGTTACACACCGCCGTAGAACCGAGATGGGACTCATGTACGAGACTTGTCGCGAAAAATCGCAGACGCAATACCAAGAGCGGCCCGGGCATGCGCGTGTTCGCCATCGTGACAAAGCGGCTCCTGTGCTCCGCGAACGAGCTGATCGAGCGGGCGTGCAAACGGCACCTGCCACCATGAACGCTGGCTCTGGAAACGCCACGCAGATCCGAACTTCCGAACCGCGCGCCGCGTGCAAGCACCCGCCAGACCACTGCGGTGCGGGTAGAGCGACTCCGACCTGATGGACGATCTGAAACGGCACCGAAAGCGCAATCGATTTGACCATCTTGGAAACCGCGCGCGATGCCGGGCGAAATCGAGGCGCCAATGCAAGTCCGCATGCCAGGCGTATGAACGTCGATCGGGGCTCGGCGTCATGCGCACATGGTCGCGCGGCTCGCATCGCTCAGGGTTCCCTCATCAAAGCGGCACAGGCTTAGCGCACAATACGCGACAAAGGGCGAGCGTGAGGCAGGAATGCTGCGATGGCGTCGACCAGGTCTGCGGTAGGAAGCCGATAGCACTCTGCGCCTGCTTCGCCGAGCGCTTGCGTGCGGCGAGGCAGGCGAACGCATAGAAGAACGCGACCCTGGGCGCTAAGCGCACAGATGCCGAGCCACATGGGGCGCCCCCACTCAAGCTCGAGACCGCCGATCACGCATGCGAACAAATCCGAAAAGGAACGCCAGACGCAATCGGCTGCACGAGATGAAACACGGGCGCCAACGCGTCATCGCCGTGACGGAAAACCAGCTCAGATTGCGCTGGACGATGCGTCCCGTGCTTCAATGCGAAAAGACGGCAAGAAGCAGCACGATGAACGCGACGCGGATAAGGTTTGCGAGAATGGTATGTGAGCCGAAATCGGTCGCAGCATATCGGCCGTAGATGATGGCCTGGATCCAAATTCTCGACCGCAAGCCCGAGCAGACACGTCTGGACAGGTCGCTGATCGGACAATGGAATCTCTCGGAGCAGTTCGAGATCGGTCTAGAAGCCATGCTCGGCGGCTGGAGGAACCGACGGAACGCTGCCGCAAGATCTCTGAGGGAATTTCGGAACGCGCAGGCGCATGCGGGTGAAATCCGCTCAGAGCGGTGTCGCGGAAACGCAGAACCCGCCTGACGACTCAGGCGGGTTCGCAGATTCGAACGGGAATGGTGCCCTGGCAGGATTTCGAACCTGTGACTTTTCTGCTCCGGAGGCAGACGCTCTATCCCCTGAGCTCAGGGGCACGTAGAATGGATGTCGGTTATTATACGACATCTTGCATGCATGCGACGGATGGAAACCGATGCTTGAGAAGAACTCACCGCCGACGGCTGTCCTGCGGAGACGAAGCCGTGGCGCGTCACCCTGAACGACGCGCGCGTGAAAGCTTTCCATCGAGGGCGCCTGCGGGCGACCGCGTGCGCGCGGATATCGCGAAGGTAGAGAACGCTTCGTGCGCGGACGTGTGAGCGGATGTCGTCAGAAGCATCCCCGATCGCGTCGACCGCGCGCACCCTTCGAAATCGAGATGCGGAACCTGCGGCTGGCGGCGGCACGTCGCCTACGAGCGTGAGCTCGTCAGTCGGCGACTACATCTTTGTCTCGTCATGCCAGCTGGGTCAAAGTGGCGCATGTCGATGCGGGCGCGCGGAGAGCATCGTCGCACCCACAAGCACTGAGCGATCGACCGTGGGGATATCGCGGCAAGCTCAGGTCGCCCTGCGCGACCGACGCCTCGGGCTTCACGATGGGATACCATGCGCAAAGGCGCCGACGGCATCGTGTCGCCAGGAATTTCCCCCTGGGGATCGCACGCGCTCACGAGGGCGCCCAAGGGCGCGATCCACGGCGCTGCGCTTTCCTCGCGGGCAGCGATGACCTGGGCATGCCGCCGCGTCGGTATCCGAGGGTCGATGCGCACGAAATCGCTCGGTGGCGCTCTGGACCGAAGGCGGCAGCTTCCGCGCGTCGCCGTGGCGGGCACGCTGCACGCGCCCTCAAGGCGTCAGGCATCGTGCGCCCGGTAGCGACCAAAGCGGCCCTCAGGAGCGCTGCGCAGGTCAAGGGCGATGGAGGTGCTTCCACGGAACCGGGTATTGGAAAGAAACGCCTCCGGCAATACGTAACTTC
>BNJV01001273.1_pt1 | contig 37661 bp, 53 predicted proteins | sample 8540591 | NCBI WGS metagenome assembly BNJV01 (sample SAMD00202457, study PRJDB9452) | human saliva metagenome | host: Homo sapiens
GGTTACGTATTGCTTACCACCCCATAGATATAGAAGCAGAACGGGCTGTATTAGGGGCGATTTTTACTGAATGAGGAAGCTTATGAAACAGTAGAGTACTGTATGTGCAACCCTAGCGATTTTTACAGCGACCATCACCGCATTATATACGAAGCTTTGATGACGATTGTGAATAAAAATCGACGAGCTGATTATATCTTGTTAACAGAAGAATTAAAAACGTTTACAAAAGTTAGATGCCGTAGGCGGTATTATATATATAACGTCTCACATCGGATATGCTAGATGTCTATAATGTGAAGAACATGCAAAAATTGTACGAGATAAGGCTCAGCTCCGCAAATTGATTCATGTGGCGAACTCCCTAGAATCCATGGCATATCGTGAAGAAGAAGAAACAGAAGACATTGTAAACCGCGCCGAGCAAATGGTATTGGATGTTAGTGGTGCGACACGATCAGAGTCGTCTTTCAGTTTCCATGGAAATGGTCATGCAAGAAACCTTGAATCGCATTAATGAACTGCAACAATATAAAGGGTATTTTGACAGGTGTATCGACAGGATTTAGGACCTGAGATATGATGACTAGCGGATTGCAAAAGTCGGACTTGATCTTAGTGGCGTCGTCCATCTATGGGTAAAACGGCATTTACCCTCAATATTGCTCAAAATGTGGCGATGAAATCTAGAAAAAATGTAGCTTTCTTCTCTCTAGAGATGTCGAAAAAGCCAGCTCGTGGCCCGTGTATTAGCATCAGTAGCAGGCATCGATTCCAAACGGATACGGAATGGACAACTTAGCACTGAAGACTGGGATAAAGTGGGTGCTGTGTTGGATGATTTATCAGAAGCACCGTTATACATTGACGATACATCGAGGTTAACACCGCAATTGATGAAGAAAAACTGCGCCGTTTAATTCAAGAACGGGGAGAATTGGGACTCATTGTGGTGGACTATATTCAGCTTATGGAAAATGGCGGTAAAAAGGTGGCGGACAATCGTCAACAAGAAGTGTCGGCCATTTCTCGTCAATTGAAAATTATGGCCAGAGAATTTAATGTGCCCTTGATTGCCTTGTCCTCAGTTGAGCCGTGGTGTTGAAAGTCGGGCTGACAAAACGCCGATCTTGAGCGACTTGAGAGAGTCCGGTTCCCTGAGCAGGGATGCGGATATCGTAGCCTTTTAAATCGTGAAAACTACCGAGATACAGAAGATACTAGCGATGGTGTAGAAACACAAGTCATCATTCGAAAAACATCGTAATGGTGAATTAGGGTTGTGCGCTTGTGGTTCGAAGGTGCCTATACTCGATTTAGAGATGTAGCGTATCGAGATGATGATCCGGTATGTAACCATCATACAACTCATGGTTATCATTAGCTGTGTAACAACAACCTTGGTATCGATGGTTGTCGATACGGAAGAACGAAAAATATAGATTCGCATTGACCTTGTTCGATATAACTATTCCTAAACATGAAAGAATGATGAAGAAGATAGGTTAAGTATAACTAAAAGTAATGATTGCTTGAAGCCTATAGAATAGCTACTTTCTTGGAAGCGAAAGAGAACAATCAGGTAGATTCTCTTAACTATGCATATATGATAAGGTAAAAATAGCGATAACTGTGGGATTTCTATTCCATGTGGTGTACATGTGTGCTATAATTTACGTATCAAGAGTAGTGACAATTTATTGAGGAGTACTACGAGTTGTCACTGAGTATGATGGTTAGGGAAAGAGGTTTTAACGATGGGAAATTTTTGTTTACATCCAGAGAAGAAAAACTTAACGCATTCTGTCAAGACGCATTCCGAAGGATTTGGTTTCAGTCCTGAAAGGCAGCATCATTAAAGACGTATTGATGATGTCCGACATGTACGGTATCCAATCTCACGGTATGCAACGTGTAGTTCGTTATCACAAAGGTATTGAAAAAGGTCTTATCGACATCAATGCAAAACCAGAAGTTGTTTCGAAACTCCAGTATCTGCAGTTATCGAAGGCCATGATGCAATGGGTCAATTAGTTGGTCACTATGCAATGGAATTAGCTATTAAAAAGCTAAAGAAACAGGCGTTGGTATCGTATCTGCTCGTAACTCTAACCACTATGGTATCGCCGGTTACTATGCAAACCTTGCATTAAAAGAAGGCTTAATCGGCTTCTCTTGCACTAACTCCGAAGCAATCATGGTCTCTACATTCGCTCGTAAAGCAATGCTTGGTTCCAACCCAATCGCTTTCACAATGCCGCCTGAACCATACAACTTCTTCTTCGACGCTTCTACAACAGTAGTAACTCGTGGTAAAATTAGAAATGTACAACAAATTAGGTAAAACAATTACCTAACGGTTGGGCATTAAATAAAGACGGTAAAGCATCTCAAGATGCTGCTGAAGTATTGGGCAATATCTCTGACCACGTTGGTGGCGGTATCATGCCTTTAGGTGGCAACACTGAACAATTAGGGTTCCCACAAAGGTTATGGTTACGGTATGCTTTTGCGAAATCTTCGCATCCATCTTCTCTCAGGTGGTACATCCAATAAATGTATGACTGGTGGCCGTTCCAACATTTGTCATGGTTTCATGGCTATCAACCCGACTATCTTCGGTAACCCAGAAGAAGTTAAAAACACTTCCACATTCTTACAAGAACTGTGAAGCTCCTAAAGCTGAAGGTGCTGGAAACGCATCTACACTCATGGTGAAAAAGAAGCAGAAGCTATCGAAGTTTGCCGTAAAGAAGGTGTGCCAGTTATCGATAAAACAGTGGCAGAATTATTCGATGATGCGAATTATTGAAATTGATCCTAAAAATACTTCAGCGACTATGAACCACCCAAAGCAGTTGCTTCCAACTACTAATTTGCAGTTCAATAGCTGACAATTACAGATCTTTATCGATGCAGAATCAGTAGTTTTGTATCCCTAAGGAATACTTCTTAGAGACTGGTAACAGTCAACATCTTTGAATATATGAGAGAGGGAATCTGTGGATTTCCTCTTTTTGTTTATACTACACTGTGCGTATGCTAGAATTTGAATTACAGTGATTCACACTACAGAAAGGGATTGTTAATATGGATATATTTTTAGCAGTCTTGCCGATCCTATGGCTTATCGTAGCGTTGGCAGTATTAAAAAATGCCGGCATGGAAAGCATGCTTTAGCGCAGACAATTGGTACGTATATTTTTAGCTGTTTTCTACTATGGAGAAAAATGCATATATATGCACACAGGGGCTATGGAAGGTGTTGCTCTTGCAGTTTGGCCAATTCTTTTGGTTATTACAGCAAACATCTTCACTTACCAATTAGTAGTTCATACTAAAGCGATGGAAACTATTAAAGTAATGTTATCTTCCGTAACTAGCGATATGCGTATTTTTAGCCGTATTGTTAGCATGGGGCTTCGAGCTTTCATGGAAGGTATGGCAGGTTTCGGGACAGCCGTTGCAATCCCAGCAGAATGATGGTAGCAGTAGGCTTTGATCCATTGAAATTATCTTGGCTTGTTTGGTAGCAAACCCGTACCCACAACATCTCGGTTCGATTGCTATTCCAACAACAACATTGGCATCTTTGACTGGTCTGCAAACTGCCTGAATTGGGTACATTCATTGCAGTGCAATTATTCTTCTTAAACGTGATTACTCCATTCTTCATCGTAGGCATCATTGCTCGGGTGGCGTGAAAGCAATTAAAGGGTGCGTATTCGTACAAACTTTATTAGCTCGGGTTTGGCATTGGCAATTCCAGAATTGTTGATCAGCATGTATGCGGTGGTCCAGAACTTGCTGTTATGGGTCCTCCATCGTAATCATAGGTGTCATCATTGCTATCGCAAAAATTAATGCCTGTTAACGATCCTGAGTACAAAGTTGAAGGTGGTGCAGCAGCGTACAGTATCTGCTAAAGAAGGCTTAATTGCAAAGATCTCCATTCATCTTGATCTTCATCTTGTTGATCGGTACATCTAAATTAGTACCAGCTGTATATAATGCATTGATGGTATTCAAAACATCTGTGCCTATCCACGCCGGTGTAAATGCAAAACCTACACATTTGTTTGGATTGCAACCCTCGCATTATGATTTTCATTTCTGCTTTAATTGGTGGTTTCATCCAAAAAGCAGTGTCTTGGAACTCAAAAACAAGTATTAACTAACACTTTCAAAACATTGAAATTAACGTATGTAACAATTATTTCCGTAGTAGTAACTGCAAAATTGATGACATACCCGGAATGACTGGTATGATTGCTAACGCATTGGTAGCAGAACTGGTACTATGTAATCTCTGCATTTGCTCCTGTAATTGGTGCATTGGGCGCGTTCTGACAGGTTCTGGTACAAATGCGAACGTATTGTTCCGGACCATTGCAAACAGCAGTGACTCATCAATTGACACCGGTCATGATACATTAGCATTGTGGTTGGCAGAACTAACTCTGGTTCCGCCGGTGTTGGTAAAAATGTTCTCCCACAAAGTATTGCGATTGCGATCGGTGCCGTAGGTCCTGCTTTAACACGTTTATCGAAGAACACAAAAATCGATGCACAAAAAGCTGACCAATTACGTCATTCTATCGATGCAAGTTCCATCATGGTTCATGTAGCTAAATACTCTTGTTATACTTAATTATTTCTGGTATTTTTGCTTACTTGGTCAAGAATTCTTTTCCCTCAATTGGAAGGTATCTTAACAATGGTTAAGCACTAATTACTATCTAGCATACAAAATAGAGTAAGAGACAACATTTCGATGTTGTCTCTTTTGTATTCCTATTAGATATATAGGCTCTTTGTCAAATGTGGGGGTTACTCATATAAAAGTTCTATGGTAACGATCTGCCACGATATGCGCATGAAGGACCATAGTTTGTATCACTAACTTAAATAGTGGAGACATATTGTGATAGCACCTTCTTTCTTGGTGGAAAGGAAAAGAGCGCACTTAAAGCGCTATCTGAAATATTGCTAAAAGAAACTATCGGCCTATTTAACACATCAGAAACACGCTCCAATGCTAATAGTTATGGACTCAATTACCAAAAGACAGGAAAGGAGCTGATGAGCCAAGATGAGATAACAGTTATGAATGGCAGTAAAATGTATTTTCCAACTTCGAGGTGTAAGACCATTTTATGACTATTGCAATTTGAATATCTAAATGGTATATCGTTATCAACAACGTTGTTAATAACGTTGATACGAGGTGATATAAATGGATGTGAACTTTTATTGGAAATAGCAATTAAAGAAACGATAAATTTAAAGACGAATGAGGTATTTTTACTTAGAGAATTATTTAAGGGTTACGAATGGAATAGGATAGAAAGAAAAGATAGATTATTGTTGGGATCTCTTTTTCTGAATTACGTAAATAGCGAGAATTCTAACATAAAAACATTAGAAAAGACATCTTCAGGACAACAAAATATATTATTGATAAATTAATACGTCAAATTAAGGAAGGAAAAAGAAGAGTTATGATGAACTCTCACCAAGGGAGGAGTTAAAAAGCGTTAGAAGATTCTATGGTTAATCTAGATAACCAACAAAGTAAAGTTGTAATAGAAACTGATGATGGCGTTCAAAGGATAAGAGGATTGGCATGGTTCGGCAAAAACTATAGTAATTGTTTCCAAAGCAGCCTTATCTTCATGCCAACATCTAGATTGGAAGATAGCTATAACATTTAATAGAAGATTGCTTAAAGCTCATGTAATATTCATGATAATTTCTAGAAGGCTCCATATCATCATTCTTTCATAGATGTAAGGTAAGATATAAGTGTTAGAAATAACGAATATTTCTTAATTAAAATATGACACGATGCAGATAGCATGTGAAGGAGGAAACTATGATGTTTCGTTTTTGGAGCTTCAGTGATGGCTCTAGGTGCAGGCCTTATGATGGCAAGTGGTGTTGCGAATGCAAAAGAAAAGTACAAAAGTGTTCCAGCAGATCAAATGGCAAAAATTAATTCTTGGAATGGTGTAGGCAGTGTTGTTCCTAGCGTATTACCATTGAGTGATGTAGATTATAAAGGTAAGTGTTACAAAAATTCAAATCTTTATATCCAGATGCACATATTGTGAGGTATTTCCTATGATGGAAAAACACAATCCAACTTATGAAGTAGATGGTATTGTAGATGGCCTTAAAATTGGAAATGCATATCCGTGAAAATGGAGATATCATCAATACAGAAGTGAAACCAATGAAACATGATGGTAAACATATGAAAAACAAGGTTCTATGATGTATGGTCAGAGCTATGAAAGCGTAGCCATAGTATGTCTAAATCGTTTGATGTGAATGATATCATCATGCCAGAAGTAGCTGAAACCAGCCCAAGAAAAAGTGGGTGGTATGTTCGAAAGCTATGGACTGGTCTGTTGAAAAAGAACATGGTCGCTTAGTCTATGAATTAGACATGATTGACGGCAGTGGCAGAAGCTGAAGTGAAAGTAGATGCGATCATCAGCGAAATTATCAATGTGAAAAATGAAAACTAGTAAATACTAATTCAAACCCTAGAATTACTCTCCTTAAAAATACTCTTACTATAAAACATAAATAACACAAATAATACAAATATACTCTATGAGACGTCACTGGTCTCTGTTATGAAGCCAGCTGGGCGTTTTTGCTTAGGTTGTAAAGGGAAAAGCGGTCACACCCTTCTCAAACTGATCCTACGGTGAGGTTTGTTCAGGAGTATGCCGCGCTTTTCTGGAGTTTCTTTATTTAGTTAAAAAGGAACGCCACTGGCGTTCTACACGTAACTCGCGTTCCTTAGTGGTGCTGGTTGTGTCGTGCCTTTCAGTATTCCTTTATTTAGCAAAAAGAACGCCACCGGCGTTCTACACGTAATGGCGTTCCTCTGGGTTAAAAATGACCGTTTTTCCCTAGGCTAGGGTGTTTGCACGGCTTAATGTGTATTGGCCGATGATACGGCAGGCTTCGTCGAGGGTAAGGTCTTCTTTGGTAGATCCTTGTTCAAAGATGCATCGTGGATCGCTAGAGCCCACTCGCCGGCCGTGGTAGGTAGAGTATTCTGAAATTATAGGGGTCACCAAAGATGTACCGCTTAGTGTTCTTGTGGATACGGCTCATGGTATCTCCTCCATCATAAAATTTTACAGCGTCTGCTGATACTAGGTGTAATTGTGTGTGCCTCAATGGGAAGGGACTTTCTGAAAGCGATGTTTTGTCGTAAATGACCAAATACGCAGTGATCTACGTGGTATTCTTCCAATAGGTCCGTGAAACCGTTTGCGTGGTTTTCCAACGTAGGCGGATAGTGTAGTAAGAGTATGCGTGTTACCTGAGACGGTCATCGCCACTTTCAGTAATGGCAGTTTCCATAGCGTCTAAGGTCGCTTTTCGGGCACGCATTACTTCTCGTTCGTATATGTGGCGGTCATCGTCTTCTTTTAAAGAACGGGTCTTGATGGATAGATATATCCTTTGGTGCCACCGAAAGCAACTGCCTTGATGGTATTGACCTCACCTTGTAAGAAGGTGATGCGCCCTTCCAGTGAGGGTATTCATTTTTGTAGGCTCGTCCACCAGTAGTCGTGATTGCCGCTGAATCACAAATTCTTTGTCCCCGCAAGGCGGAGATAGCGTCTCAAGTCCACTTGGGCATCGTTGAGGCATGGCATACCCAAGACATATCGCCTACGAGAAAGACTCAAATCGTCTGGCTTCTATATGTTCCCGCCAATGGGCTTCGATGTTCTCAATGGTGATCCCAGTGGGGACCAAAGATGGTCATCGGCTTTTGTGGGTGGTCGCCCAGTATAGGTGTAAATCGCCAATGGCAAAACTTCATTAAACCTCCAAAGAGTTGTGTAAATACGGCTGGATGTGGCGGATGACTTCTAAGGCTCGTCTTCGTTGCACACTTGTGGAATCACATAGCCAATGACTAGGGGCGATGTGGACGTAGCGGGGCACGATTTTTAATATAGTGAAAGCCGTCGCCAATATCATAGAAAAATAAAATTATAGGATTTCGCATATTTCGAAAAGCCTTCTAATAGGTAGCGCAAGGTACGCTGTAAATAGTTGGCAAGAATCGATGTCTCTAGGTGTAGGGTCAAATCGCATATTGAACTCAAAAACCGCTGATAGGACGGTTGGATAAGGTCATGCGAAGACCTGCTCTTCATGAATGAGCCATCCTTCAAAAATGCTCCTCATGGATATCTTGGCGATAATCATAGTCCCCTAAACCAATGATTTGGCTGTGAGGGTGGTAAATGGATCCACCCGACATGGGGCCATAGTTTTGGAAAAATAAGACAGATCTGAAACGGGGATCTCCTTTTCACCTGTTCCCATTTTCACGACCAAATTCTAAAATATGGATGGCCCCGGACAAGGGCAGTTTGGAACATTCTGTATGCACATGGGGCGGTAGTCTCGATAATGACCAGTGGGCCACGTATGTTGTAGGACCGGTATTTATTCATGAGCCAAAATGATGGACCCCTGATGTATCTATTATGTCGATTAATTGCGAGGGCTCGCAAAGGGCAATGCCCGTCGCGATTGTGCATGCTGTCGGGTTTCGTTTCTGACCCAAGGCAATATCAAAAATTAATGGTTCTTTTCATAGTCTCACCTCACTAGTACTATAGTATCATAGGGGCGATGTTTATGAAAGTGTGAAACATGATATAACAGAATAGGATAATTATGAGGCTCACAACATATAAGTTTTCCCAAACAGGACAATTTATTTTTATTAGGACGTAAAAACGGGGCTTTGGCACCGGTTATTATAATGGATTTGGCGGTAAAATCGAGGATGGTGAAAGCCTCGGGCTTTGTGCAGTGCGCGTAAGTCTTTTGAGGAAGTATCTTTGCTCGTGAAAGAAGAGGACCCACAGGAAGTGGGGCTATTGGACTTTCAGTTTCCGTACTCGCTGGAGTTGAGCCACATTAGTTATGTATATATAGTGGAACAGTTTCAGGCATTCCTTTGGAATCGGAAGAAATGGAGCCACATTGGTTCACCCTAGAGGAGACTCCTTTGACCATATGTGGGCCGGTGATGAACAGTGGATTCCTCGGATTTGGGGTGGCGAGAAATTGAAAGGCGTCATTACTTTCAAAGAAGATAATCGTACCATTGATTCCATGCAGTTTATAGCCGTGGGAGAGATTCTAGAAAGCAAACGATGTGGACCGTGACGGCGTGGATATATGAGGCATGAAGTGAAACCAGAAGAGCAAGTGAAAACAAACAGAATCACAGAGCCAAGTGGCATGGACCCAGCATTTACTAGATTGGTACGAGTGCATAAACGGGAATTGCATCTTGGCGTGAAAGTAAAGATCCCTATCGGATTTGGGTGTCTGAGGTCATGTCCAGCAAACACGGATTGAGTCGATGCGACCGTGTTTTGAAAACTGGGTGTTGCAATTTCCTACCTTAGAAAGTTTAGCATCTGCCGAAGAAGATACAGTAGTCCGTGCTTGGCAAGGTCTCAGGCTATTATTCTAGAGCTCGCAATTTGCACCAAGGCGTCAAAGAAGTGATGGAAACCTATGGGGGGCCAAGTACCACGGACACGGAAGGAAATGGAATCCCTGAAAGGGGTAGGCCCTATACAGCCTGGTGCAGTGCTTCCATCGCCTATAACCTCGCGTGAACTCTGCTGTAGACGGCAATGTACTTCGCGTGTATGCTCGTCTGTACAATATCCATGAAGATATTTTAGGCGCTGTCGGCAAAAGGTGATTACTACCTTGGTAGAAGACACCATGCCTTACGATCGACCAGTGATTTCAACGAAGCCCTTATGGACTTCGGGGCATCTATCTGCATTCCTAAAACACCTCGCTGTGAGTCCTGTCCATTGGTACAGGATTACAAGGCAAAAGCAGAAGGTACGGAACAAGTGTTGCCTATACGCATCAAGAAAAACAAAGGTACAAGCGGTACAACTCTACGTAGGGATTATCCAAAACCCTAGAGGGTTATTACGTACCCATCGGAGACCGAAGGAAGGCTTACCCAAGGAATGTGGGAATTTCCAAGCATAGAAGGTGGTACAGCGACGAGTCGTAAAACAGCATTAATCGAGGTATTACAAGACATGGGCATTACGGTCTCATGGAACGACCTATGGTGAAAGAAGTAACCCATATCTTTAGCCATCGGAAATGGACGATGAAAGGCTATCGAGGGGTCGCTACAGAGGTAGACAATAGATGCATCGAATACGATTGCTAGTGAAGGTGATGAATCGGTGCAACAAGTAGCAGCACAAGGTCAGATTATCCTCTTAGAAATGATTGGATTCTCTGTCGCAAAGAGTCTTTCACGTGTTGACTTTGGGCGGGGCCTCATGGCAAATTCATTGATCTTTGTTAATCTCATACTGAGGAGTGATATAGATGAGAATATATATATTTATAGGCATCTCAGCACTGGGGATGACGGATGATAGGCGCCATCACAGGCGGAATCGTGAGTACATTTAGAGGGGCCAATTTTTACGAAAAAGGCTTTTACATATGGAGCTGTAACAGGGCTAGTTCTGCACTCAGCCACGATTCTTTTGCAACGCTTTATGTACAGCATCCATGGTGGCATAGTGATGGGATCTAGTGCGCCCAAAATTTCTCATCGAGCTGAATGGATTGGTGGTGTCGCTCATAGGCACGTTTGTAGCGCTAGCGATCTTGGTGTAGTGTACGGGCTATTGCGCTTAGCGACGGGTCCAATGAAAGAAGATGACCCCATTCATATAGGGCGCCGCAACTTTTTCAAGCGTACAGCAGTGGTGGTACCAGCCGTTGTGGGTGTCACAGGGTCAGTGGCGCCTTTCAGGGAAATAATGAATTGCAATTGCGCAGATTACAACTTTCACCGAAAGATAGACCAGAGGTGCTGAAAGGATACAAAAATCGGGCAACTCAGTGATGTTCATATAGGGTCTTTCATCGGCATGGACAAGTTGAAAGAAATGGTAAACGCCATTGCCGCCGAGCATCCACATCGATTGGTCATCACTGGTGATTTAATCGATGATTTAGCTTTATCTTGATGAAGTGGCGGACTATTTAGATAGCCGTGTTCAAGATTTCCTGATGGCATCGATTACATTTTTAGGGAATCACGAGTATCGAGTCGATGTAGAGCGTGTGTGGAAGCGGTTGAGCTCAAACGAAGATGTATATGTATCGCAACAGTCATCAACAGATATTAGGTGGACTCGCCCTGTGTACCTTGTGGGAATGGATTACCATTTTAAAGATGAGTGCAAGAGAGGAAAACGCACGTTGTTGGACAAAGCCATGAAAGGTATGCCCGACAATGCCTATCCTATCTTGCTACAGCACATCATCCCAACTTTATCCTCGAAGCATTGTCGTAGACATATCCCATTAACCTTATCTGACATACCCATGGATGCAAAACTAACCTGTGGGGACGAATTAGGTGCCCGTGCATAAGCCTTACTGGAAAGGTCTGTATGAAGAACAGGGCTGTCTTGCCTATGAGCTGAGGTTCGGGACATTGGCTCCCAGTGCGCTTGAACTGTCCCTAGAGAAGTGACGGTGTTTATAGTTTTATAGCAGAACCCCCAAGAAGACAACTGTGGGGGTTCTCTTGTTTCAATGGATTTGATTAACTTTGTATCTGTAGTATATCACAAATAAAAGCATATTGTCATCTCAGAAATGAACTTTTTAGTATAAAGAGAACATATTTAATAATGCGTAATATAAAGTCTATAAACGATACTCATTATTGCATATAAAAATGATAACAAAGGTAATAGCTAATATTTTCCTCCTTTGAAATACTATATTTAAAAATTTATATTGAGAAATAATATCAATTGTGACATAGTATAAGCAAGTAAGACCTGCGGAATTTTTATGTTAGGGATAGTACGGGAAATCCCTAGCATGTATTAGTAAAGGATAAAGACCATGAAAGAGCTTAAATTATGGCGGTTATTCATTGTGTTTGTTGCCTGTATTATGGCAATTGCAGGTTGTGGAAAGCAAGTTGATACGGTGCAAGAAGGTAAAACCGTTACAAGTGGTAACTACTACAACAATGATCACAGACTTAGTGCAAAATTGGCGGGGACCATGTGTCAGTGCAAGGCTCTGATGGGCGGTGGGTTGACCCACATTATCATACAAGCTAGTGCAGTGACGTATCTCACTTTGCAAAAAGGGACGTTATTTTCTTGAACGGTATCCATTTGGAAGGTAAAATGGGTGAAGTATTCCAAGAATTAATCTAATCAAAACAGTAGTGGAAGTGTCTCAAAGATATGGATCCATCTACATTGTTAGCCTTTGAAGAAGAAGGCCCAGATGCAAAAGACCTCATATTTGGTTTGATGTACAAAACTGGAAATTAGCCGCCAAAGTGGTAAAAGACACATTAGTCGCAAAAGATCCTAGCTATGAAAAAGATTATGTAGCAAATTACGAAGCGTACATGAAAGAATTAGATGCAAAGATCAATATATTAAGGATAGAACGAAAGAAATTCCTGAACAATCCGTGTACTTGTAACAGCTCATGATGTATTCCATTATTTTGTCTGCGCTATGGATTTTGAAGGAAAGGCTTTGCAAGGTGTCAGCACAGCAACAGAAGCGGGCACAAAAGACATGAACGACTTTAGTACAATCTTATTGTAGACCATAAATCAAAGCGATCTTCGTAGAATCTTCTGTTCTCATAAAACAATCGAAGCTGTACAAGAAGCATGTAAAGCCAAAGGTTGGGACGTAGCTATTACACGAATTATATTCCGATTCCCTTAGGCTCTTGTAATACAGAAGGCAGACATACATTGGTATGGTCAAAGCCAACATCGATACACCGAGGGCGCTCTAAATGATGAGTGATATCAAGTGGATTCTTTGAAAGTAGAGGACCTTCCGTAGCGTACGATGAAAATCTAGTGCTAGAAAAATGTATCCTTTCAGATTGAACAAGGTACGATGACGGCCATAGTTGGTCTTAATGGGGGCCGGTAAAATCCCACCTTTGGTGAAAGCCATATTAGGATTGGTGCCGGTCGCAAGAGGAACGATTACATTAACTATTAGATACTAAGACCATTCCGCCTATGGTGGGGGCTAAGAAAGATAGTATTTACAACCATATTGCCTATGTACTACAAACATCGACAGTGGATTGGGACTCACCCTATTACTGTCTCTAAGTGGTGTTGATAGGGCACTCACCGCAGATTAGGTTGGTTTGAAAACGGCCGGGAAAAAGCAGAAACGAGACGAGGCGACGAAGGCTTTGCAAAAACGGTAGGTATGCTAGAGTATGCAGAACGGTCCATATCGCAATTGTTCGAGTGACAGCAATAGCGCGTATTCCTAGCTCGTGCGCTAGTGGAAAACCAAGATGTGTACTTATTAGACGAGCCTTTTAAAGGTATCGACAAGACCACTGAGTCTGTACCTAGTAAAGATTATGAAAGACATGCAATCTGCGTGGAAAAACATTACCATCGTCCATCATAATTTACAGACACTGGAAGCTTATTTTTGATCAAGTTCTCTGCATCAATCGCAGATTGGTAGGCATGGGACCCTGTTCGAGTATATAGTGGGCCCCAAATCCTAGAGCGAGACATATTCATACTAGGATAAGGGCCTATGGAATTATTACAACAATATACATTTCCAAATCGTAGCACTAGAAACGGTAAATGCTAGGGTTTGGTGTGTGCGTCATAGGAACCTTTGCGGCAATTGCGCCAAGAAAGCTTGCTAGGTGATGGGTAGTTTCATCTGCTACACTACTCAGTGTAGTGGCAGGATTCCTCTCAACAGTGCGAAAGACACCACAGTCGCTATTGTCGGTGCGATTTGCACGGCCTGTTTAGCAGAATGGATTATGCATAAAACATCTCCAAAAAGCAGTCCGCTTTGATGCTATTTGGCACTGATTTTGAAGTACTTTTGATTTGGTACAGTCTTGTTGACCCGTGTGCAAATCGATGGAAAAATGCGGGACAAGCGAGGGCTTAATACCTTTATCTGTGGACAAGCTGTGACCATGATGCAAAAAGTGATATTTGGGTAATGGCAATCTGCGGCACCTCGTATTGTGGGTGGGGTTATCATACTTTGGAAAGAATTGAGTCTCACCGTATTTGACCCATTGAAGCACAGTTGATGGGGATTCCTGTAACAAAAGCGCGCTTTTTCACCGCGCCGCATTGATCGTGACCATCGTTATTGGTATCCGTACCGTAGGTGTTATCTTGATTAGCTCTTTACTCATAGGGACCCGCTATCGATTGGTCGCCAGTGGACACATTCCTTGCGCACCTTAGTCATCATCGCCGCTATTAGCGGTAGTGTGGTGGCCTTTATGGGGGACCTTTTGTGAGCGCCCTATGGGGCAATTTGTCGACAGGACCGATGATTATCATCGTCATGACAGGTATGATTTTATTAAGCCTGACATTGGCTACGGTAAGCGCCTTGTAAGGAGCAAGGTTTTCGATGAGTCATATAGAAATGCATCGCCACAGTAACGGTATCAGCTGTAGCCTTATCGGCACATTCTTGAGTGTTGCGTCGCTTATCTATGATGGTGGATGCCATACACATACGGTCTTTTGGGTATTGTGTTGGCGTTTTGAAAGTGACAAAAAGATTTAAACTCCCCTTGGCTCATCATTGGCGCCACCGCATGGGGTAGGCACGGTGCCGCAGAATGGATGCAACGACGTCGCTACATTCGACCAGATGCGCGATTGGTGTCGTATTTCCTTCTTATTCGCCCTCGCCATCGGCGTTGGTGAGCATTGTTCGGAAAAATCACGTCCACTAGACGTAGATACGGCGATTTGGGACTTAGCCTCGCTACGTTCCAACGATTCACCGTAGATGCCTATGATTTAGGACCCATGTTATTATGGATTGCCATCCTAGTGTGCGTCATCAATGCCGTATGCATTGTACTATTCAAGAAAAGAATTAATTTCACCACCTGATCCGGTGTGTGCCAGTGTACCAAGCGATGCCTATGGCCGTATCCTACGGGCCCATGACATTGACATCATTGACCACTGTAGCATCCTTTCAAACGGTGGGGCTATCTTAGTAACGGGCTGTATGATTGGACCACGCCGACGGCATTTATGTCTGGCTCGCTCTGTGAAAGCCATGGTCATAATCAGCATAGTGGTATCTACCATTGCTACAACTATCGAGTAGCCTTATCCTTCCTGTGGGATGTATCCATTGGTGGTATGATTGCCACCGTCATCGGATGTATCTCATGGATTGCGTGGCTCTCATCAATATGGTAGAAACAATGGAAAATAGTAGTATTTGTGTATTTCTTTAGCGAAATAAAAGGGGCTGAACCATAGGGTTACAGCCTCTTTGTGATATGTGTAGTGTTTTATTTATTCATATTTTCGATTGCTTCAGCTTCAGCTTTGTTGAATTTAGAAGCGATTACGATGCGAATCAAGCAAAGCGCAACGAAGATGTAAGATGCAAAGCCCAACCATTCAGCTGTATCACCGTAGGATTTTGCTTCAGTGAAAGCTAATTGAAGAGGAGCTTCGCTACCGCCTGTACTTACGGAGAAGGCGATAACACCGCCGATGATAACACCGATGATACTTTCACCAACAATCAAACCAGAAGCGAACAATACGTCGCGACGGTTAGATTGTTCTACGTCAGCATCTGCATAAGCACCAAAGCACGTTCTTTTCGCGCGTTTTGTGATGTAACGATTTACTGAAGTAAACCGATGATGGCACCCATTACAAGAGGCATTTCCAATGTTGGAGTAAGTAGATACCCATACCAATTGCAAGTGGTGGCAATGTTAAGGATTTTGTTGTAGATTTTTAGAATCAAGTTTACAACGATGGCTACGATACCAACTACGATGCCGTAGAAGATGTATGTCCAATCCATGTTAGCATTGAAGATACCTTCTGCGATTTGACGCATCAATGTAGCTTGTGGAGCGGATAATGCTTGCGCAGGATCCATTCCTTCACGAGGCATAGCGCCTCAGAAACCGTAAGCGTGGTATAACAAGTCAAGTACTCGAGCGATAGCTACGGCACCGCTTAGGGAACCGATTAATAAAGCTACCTGTTGTTTCCAAGGTGTAGCGCCCTACTAATTGACCAGTTTTCAAGTCTTGTAAGTTATCGTTGGAAATGGTCGCAATGGAGACAACAACGGATGTCATGAAGATCGCCAAAGCAGTGGAGAATTTAATACCTTCAGGAGTAGATAATGTTATTAGCAGAACCGATAGCGAATACTACTAGAGAAGATACGATGATACCGATGATACTGATACCAGAGATTGACTTGCAGAAGTACCAATCAAGCCAGCCATGTAACCGCAAGCAGCAGCCTACGAAGAAGCCGATTAACAATGCTACTACGATACCCGCAATGACAAGTGTCCAAGCAAGGCCTGCAGACATTGGAAGTGCGGATACGAAAGAGTAGAAGCAAATGATAAGTCCAATGATAATTAAAGCAAATACAACACCGATAGTGGATGGTTTCATATCTGTATCCATACGGTGTGTATCGCGATATTCTGCACCAGCCGTCATGGATTTGATGGACAATTTAATGCCTTCAATGATTGGTTTGATCAATGTCAACAATGTCCAAATCGTCGCAACACCGATAGTACCAAAGCACCGATGAAGCGGACTTTTGTTTTCCAAACTGTGCTAGAGAATTTAATAGCTTCTAGATTGTCTGGATTTGGTAGATGGTTTGTTAAGTATGGTACGAAACCACCCCAAGCAATAATCATACTCGATCAAGATAGCGATACCGCCGGCAATACTGATTAGGAAACCAGCGCTCAATAGAGCAGAGGAGAAACCGAATGGAATTTGTGTAGCACCGGCGCCTACAGGGAACCAGAAAGATTTAGATTCGCCCAATACGCGTAGACCTTGTGTAACAAAGCTGATAACACCAGCTAACACACCGCCGGATACGATTTCTTTCATACCGCCAGATTGTTTTGTTGTTTCACCGTGAACACTAGAACCTACTTTCAAAAATTTCTGCAAAGAAGACGACCTTCTGGATATGGTAAGTCACTGTTCATAACCATAGCGCATGTAATGGAATAGTGAATAATACCCCAAGACAACCACCGCGGCAGATAATAACAATGTTTCCAATAAGTCAAAGTTTTGCCAATAGCCGATCATCAATAGACCAGTAATACGAAGATGACTGCAGATAAGGTACCCGCGAGATGCTTGCGTTTGTACCATGTTGTTTTCAAGGACGTTGGAATCCTTGAAGAAACGTAAGATTGCCATAGATATTACAGCACCGGAATGGAGGATGAGAATGTCAAACCCTACTTTCAGACCTAGGTATACGTTAGATGCTGTGAAGATTAATGTAATAATCGCACCTAGTAGCATGCCTCTGACTGTTAATTCCGGTAAGCTAATATCATGACTCATAAAATCATGCTTCATAGTTATACCTCCTTAAAAATACACTACTATCTAGTCTATTGTATCAATATTCTCAAGGACTTTCAATAAGTAAAGTGCTAAATTGTGTATACATGATTGATTTCAAGGGTATAATGAAAGTATTCATAAACGGTTCATGTTAATGGTGTATATATAATGATATATATATATCGTAAATAATAAGGAGATACACTATGAGAAGAAAGATATTTGGAGCCCTTTTACTAGCCTCTATCTATGCCAATCGCATTACAGGCAGAAGACATCGCCGTGGTGAAAACGGTACCTGTCGTGGTAGGAGAACGCATTTCTGTCACAGCGTCCCCAGAGACGAATCGCATCATTCGGGAAGAGACGATGAAAGCTAGACAAGGGAAACAACATATTATTGCCCTCAGTGATGAAAGCCTTTACAGACCGCTTGCAAGTGACAGTAAAGCCGGAGATGATCAAAGAAAATCATATTTCTATGACCTACCCAAAAGTGCAGTCTGTCAGCCCCTATGTGACAAAAAGCCATAAACAAAACGATTACAGACTATGGGAAAAACTTCTGCAAAGAGGTGCAAAACAAATGAAAAAGCCCTCGACGGAGAGAAGGAAAACCTATACATGAGCTATGACATCAAAGCCGATGGAAATGGGATTTTATCGGTGACAATCACTACCTATACGATTCAGGATAATGCATCCCATGGGGTGAATGTGGAAACAGGGTTTACCTTCAACACCACCACAGGACGATCCTTGTCATTGAGTGACTTCGGTGGTTTGGTCAGAAGAAACAATTGTCACCGGGTTTACAGCAGTTACCAACAGAAGGTAAGAAAGCCATCTTCGCAGATACAACACCAAGCAAAACCAAATAGTTTCTTTTGCCCGTGAAAACCACGATGTCGTGTTAATCTACAATCAAGGTACGATTGCGCTATGTCTAGTGGTACAATTTATGTGCCTGTAGGAAACTTGGGACGATAGAATGATCCTCTCACTGTTAGGGAATCATGACCTGATACAGAACAAAGAGAATCCACCGATTTGTGAGGTAGGATTAGGTACCAATACAAAAAGAAGTGAATAGATAGAAAAGCAGAGATGCGGTTATGAAGTATAACTGTATCTCTGCTTTTATTTTTGTTTTATCATATACTTTTTTGAAAGACAGCAATAGCCATCCCCTTCATGTGGGACAATCTACGTATTAATTCCTGGTAGTTTCTTCGGCGCATCGAGTCGCTTATAATACGCTTTATCGATGTCCGCATAGGAAATGATCCCCGTTGAGCCATGAGGTTTAATACGGTCCGTTGTCGTTGTTTCGTCGCATCGATGTTGCTGACTGCTAAAGTAGGATGGCGCCTGAGGAATGCCAGCAAGCACGGCGACTTTGGCTCGTTGAGATCCTTCGGATCCGGTGTTAAAAGTACCCTTCGGATATCGCTTTAATACCATAGTAATCGGTACCATAATAAATGGTGTTCAAATACATGGTGATGATTTTCATCTTTACTGTAATAATGTTCCATTAAATAGGCAAGGAACATTTCCACCATTTACAGAGACATAATCCGTTTAGAGGAGAGGAATAGATTTTTCACCAATTGTTGGGTAATCGTACTGCCACCTCCACGGTTTGACCAGCCACGGTATTCGTATACAAGGCGCGACCAATGCTAAAGAAATCTACCGCCCCATGCTCATAAAAACGTTTATCTTCCGTCGCCACTAATGCTTGTTTCACAATAGGGCTAATGTCTTCGCCGCGAACGCGATGCTCTGGTGGCACCCGTTTGTTCATGGCCCTCTACAGCTTGTTGGAAATGAAAGAGACGTTTAATGTGGTCGATTCTGGAAAGTTGATCTTCCCCTGTTCGATGGTTTGTTCTTTTGTAGTCTGTGCTGTATGTTGCGTAGGGGTGCTACTGCCTCTCGGGTATACCCGACCGAACCAATATAAACCGCCACACCAAAGCGAGCACAAGAATGAGTTTAAAAGTGTTTTTCATGGGTTCATCATATCACATCTAGGATGTATCAACAATAGGGGGATAGAAACTGATATGATACAGGTGAGTGGTGCCATAGGGTATTTGATAGAACGGTAGGTTATAGGAAATGACTATGAAATGATAGGTATATAGAATAAAAATATATACGAAAGAATTTTTTATAAAATACTTGCATTATTATACAGATGGTTGTATAATACGTTCATAAGATAGAAAACAGGAACTGCACAGCAGTCATTTACACAAAGAAAGAGGTCAATTATGAGCAACATTAACAAAGTAGTATTAGCCTACTCCGGCGGTTTAGACACATCTGTTATTATTCTTGGTTGAAAGAAAAACTATGGCGCAGAAGTTATCGCTGTATGCGTGAACTTAGGTCAACCAGAAGATTATGACGCAGTAGAGAAAAAGCCATCAAATCTGGTGCTACTAAAGCGTACATCATCGATGCGCAAGAAGAATTTGTATCCGATTACATTTGGCCAGTGGTAAAAAGCCGGCGCTGTGTATGAAGGTAAATACTTATTAGGTACTTCCTTTTGCAAGACCATTAATTGCAAAAATTAGTGGAAATTGTCGTACGAAGAAGGAGCCGATGCCATCGCTCATGGTGCCACAGGTAAAGGAATGACCAAGTTCGTTTTGAATTGACTATTAAAAGCACTTTCACCGAACACAAAAATCATCGCACCATGGCGTGAATGGGAATTGAAATCCCGGGAAGATTGCATGGAATATGCAAAGAAAACACGACATTCCAGTAGTGGCAACTAAAAAAACACCCGTACCCATGGACCAAAACGTATGGCATTTATCCCATGAAGGGGGCGATTTGAAGATCCTAACAACGCACCTAAAAAAATGATGTATATTTAGTTAGCAAATCTCCAGAAGAAGCGCCAGACGTACCAACTATGGTGACTATCGACTTCAAAGAAGGCGTGCCAGTGGCGGTAAATGGTCAAACTATGTCTCCACTTACCATCTTACAAACGTTAAATGAAATCGGCGCACTAATGGCATCGGTATTGTAGATATCGTAGAAAACCGGTTAGTGGGCATGAAATCTCGTGGTGTTTACGAAAACTCGGCGGAGCTATCATCATGTATGCGCACAGAGAATTAGAATACCTTTTGCCTAGATAGAGCCACATACCATTATAAAGAATTGGTGGCTAATAAATACGCAGAATTGGTGTATGACGGCATGTGGTTTGCTCCATTGATGAGCGCCTTGCAAGCCTTCGTGGACAGTACACAACAAACAGTAACAGGTCAAGTGACATTGAAATTGTACAAAGGTAATATCATGAGTGCAGGCTCTACGTCTCCATATTCCTTGTACAACCAAGAATTTGTAACATTTGAAGAAGATGATGTATATAACCGTTGATGCAGAAGGTTTCATCAACTTATTCGGATTGCCTTTAACAATCAATGCATTAATGAAAGAGAAAGCAGTGTTTAAAAAAATAATGGCGAAACTTTGGGGCGGACGCTTTTTACCAAAGGGACGGATAAGGCAGTAGAGGACTTTACGTCCTCTATTTCCTTTGACTCCGTATGTATAAAGAAGATATAGCAGGCAGTATTGCCCATGCCACAATGCTAGCAGAGCAAACATCATTTCTAAGGAAGATACGGATGCTATCGTAGCAGGCTTTACAGGCTATTGAACAACAGATTGATGCAGGAGATTTCGAGTTCTCCGTGGCCTTAGAAGATATCCATATGAATATCGAAAAGCGCTTAACCGATGCCATCGGTGAGGCAGGCGGACGTCTCCATACAGGTCGTAGCCGTAATGACCAAGTGGCGGTGGACTTGCACATGTATATCCGTAAGGCCGTAGTCCACATGGGGAAGAGCTTGTGAATTTGCAACAAGCCTTCTTAGAAGTAGCAGAGAAATACAAAGATGTGATTATTCCCGGTATACCCATTTACAACGGGCGCAACTGGTGTTATTTAGCCACCACATGATGGCCTACTTTTTCCATGATGAGCCGTGATTTCGATAATTTGCCGTTGATCTTTAAACATGCTAATGTGATGCCCTTTAGGGCAGGGGCTTTTAGTGGGCACAACATATCCTATCGATCAAAAACATCACGAAGGAATTGTTGCACTTCGATGCTATTTATGAAAACAGTATGGATGCTGTTAGTGATCGTGACTATGTGCTAGAGTTCCTCAGCTTTGGAGCAAAAGTGATGATGCATTTAAGCCGGTTAAGCGAAGAATTAATCCTATGGTCTAGCACAGAATTTGGGTTCATCGAATTAGACGATGCCCATTGCACTGGTTCCAAAGATTATGCCACAAAAGAAAAATCCAGATGTATGTGAACTCGTACTGTGGTAAAACAGGTCGTATCTACGGGTCATTTGATGGGACTTCTACAACAATGAAAGGCCTACCAATGACGTACAATAAGGATATGCAAGAAGATAAAGAAGGCGTCTTCGATACGATCGATACTTTGCATTTCGCTATTTCTATTACGGCGGATATGTTACGCTATATGAAAGTCAATGGAGATCATACAAAAGCAGTGTTGGACGATGATTTTTCCAACGCTACGGACATGGCAGACTACTTGGCGAGGGGTACCGTTCCGTGAAGCTCATGCTATCGTAGGGGCACAGTGCAAAAGATTGCATCGAAAAAGGATGTGTGCTGTTGATCTTTCAGTAGAAGATTTCAAAGCTATTTCACACCACTTTGAAGCGGATATCTTGGATGCCATCACTATCGAAGCTCGCGTAGCATGTCGTAGTAACTACAGTGGTACAGCGCCAGAGTGCGTAGCACGTCAAATCCGTATCGGTAAAGAAGTGCTTGCAGAAGAAATAACACAAAATTAGGCATGGAAAGAAAAATTATTTACAATAATATCCTTAATCCTTTGTCTTCTTTCATTTTCTTTTAGAAGATCTTTTTGTGAATCAGAGAGTTTTTGATCGATATACTTATTAATATTTTCATAAAATTCTTTTGGTCGTCTCACTATCCAATTTTGTTGAATTATGAATTTGATTAACTTGATTGACTTTCAAAATGAACAGATTGAATACCGTAAGAGGCTTTGTTTTTGGCGGAGTGTTTCTAATTGTTCTTCTGAAATCGGATTGCCAACAATCGTCAAGACCAATTCATTTTACTTGCCTTGTAGACTTGACTAATGACCGTATGATTGGTGAACTCTTTTCCTACAAACTGTTTGATTCTTCTTTTCGTGCTTGATCTATGGTCAGCGTGATTGCTGAATAGGTGGTCGGAAGAATTAATAACACAATCAAGGATATCAACCCACCTCATTTTTAATGTTTAGCTCTTTAAAATGAGCGTAAGGGAGATTTTTCTCATCAAAATTCTTGTTCCAACAATATTGGTTAGCATGATAAAGACACAGTTAATCAAGAAAAGATAGAGAGCCCCAAATAAAAATCGTACATTTCCATTAGCTAAACCATAGCCTGCAGTACAGATAGGTGGCATCAGAGCTGTTGCAATGGCTACGCCAGGCACGATATTGTTTGCTTCTTTTTTCCTTGAACCAATTACACCTGCTATCCCACCAGCAATAGCAATGAGAACATCCCAAATGGTTGGGGAGGTCAGCAATCAACTCGCTACTGTATAAGATAAGTGAGAAACCAGAAAACATAGAGCTGACACAAGCAAACTGACCAATACTTGAGTGATTAAAACCTCTAGAGATTGCTTGATTAAACGCGTATCAAAAATAGCTAAACCGAATCCCAGTCCAACAATCGGTGTCATAAGAGGGGAAATCAGCATGGCTCCAATAATAACAGCTGTTGAATTCATATTTAGACCTATAGAGGCAATAAAAATCGCACACATTAAAATTGCAGTATCTCTTAATCGAACATGAAGATCATCATATAATTTTTCACGGTATTCACGTGTTGAATAGTTTCCGGTCATTGGTTACTCCTTTTATTTCATATAATCTTGTTTCCACATGGATGATGGTAGAGATTTCTGTTTAATCTTCCATTGTTTTAATTCTTACTGGTTATTCTTTTGAAAAATTAACTTTTACGTATCTCTTAGGCTAGCCTTTAACATTATACTAAAATTTTATAGGATTTCTTTAAAGAAATCTATTAATTTAACAGATAGAAAAAGGAAGAAATTTTTATATTTTCTAACAAAAACTTGATGCCCCTCATTTGATATATTTGGAAAGCACATATCGAAAATATGTGATAAAATGTAAAGCGAATTCAAACAAAACGGTAATTTAGTGAATGCTGATTGCCGTTTTTCCATATGTTTAAGGATAGAATAATATGCTTAAGGCAAAAATTTTTTTATATTTTTATTTTTTTGATCGTTGTCGAAACTATAGGCTTGTTGTTGTTGAAAAGAGGTCTAGAAATGGGCTATTTTGGCACAGAAGCTATTATCCTCGCAGTTTTTCATTTGCTTTTTACAACCTATGTTCATTCTGGTGGGGTCTACTTTTACAATAAAAACAATAAAAATAAATAGAACAAATTGGAGACTAACACCTCGATGTATGCAGACCCCGAATTTTTCGTTTTTCATGCAAAAATAGCGCATTTTTCGGTGCGAGATGATGATCCCGGAGCTTTTTTTCAGATACTTTTTGTGATGTATCTATCACTTGAAACGCCTACAGCGCCAAGGACTTTGGGCACTTTTTAGATACTTTCCTAAAGGAGTACATTTTTCCGAAAAAGTACAATTTTTCGGAAAGTTGTATGTTGCACCAAAAATTGTCTCTACCACAACATATAGAAAAATAAGTGAAATGGATAGGGAATATCCCTTTTATTTTTGCTTTAAATCAGATTTTTGGATGGAATAGTAGATGATAAGACAAAATATCTTTGAAGATACAAAAGACAAACGCCAAAAAAATGACGTTTGTCTACGTTCTGAGGTAGCCTTTAGGCTCCCTTTTTCTTAGAAAATACCGATGAGTAATTGCATGCCAAGACTAGTCAGGATGATAGCAATCCAAAGCAAAGGGCTCCAAGAAAAATGGATTTTCCACTGGATTTGATCATAGCAATGAGGTTGGTTTTGAGACCAATAGCACTCATAGCCATGATGATGAGGAATTTGGAGAGTTGTTTGAGAGGTGAAAAGAAGCTATTGCTGACACCGAAAAGATGTGAGAAGAGTAGTTAGTAGAGAAGCTAGGATAAAGTAGAGAATGAAAACGGGGAAGATTTTTTTAAGCTTTACTCCTTGGTTGTTGTCCTTGTTGACGGCTTTGCCAATAGGAGAGGAAGAGAGTAATAGGGATAATAGCTAGAGTACGGGTCAGTTTGACAATAGTGGCAGACTCGAGAGTATTGCTTTGGTAAAGACTATCCCAAGCGCTAGTCGCAGCTGTTACAGAGGACGTATCGTTGACTGCAGTACCCGCAAAAGAGAGCAAAACCTTCGTTGGAAAGATGGAGCCAAGAACCTAGAGTTGGAAAGATAAGAGTCGCCAAGACATTGAAGAAAAAGATAACAGAAATGGATTGGGCCACTTCTTTTTCCTGGCGTGAATAACAGGAGCAGTCGCTGCAATGGCAGAACCGCCACAGATAGAAAGAGCCTACACCAAATCGAGATAGCTAGCTTTCTATCAAGGTTAAAAAAATCGTTGGAAAAAGAAAGCTATAATTAGAGCAATTGAAATAGTTGAGAGGATGACAGGAAGGGAAGATTTTCCAACCTCGAAAAACTTGAGAGATATTGAGTCCAAATCCCAGTAAGATACACAGCGTACTGAAGCAATTTTTTTGAGCTATAAGTCAAGCCGGCATCCAGTTGTTTATAGGGAAGTGAGAAAAGGATGGAGAATCATTCCGATAAAAATGGCGAAAAACAGGTGCTCCCACAACAGGCAGAAAGTCTCCTAAAACCCAAGAGATGATAGAAATGATCAGACAGGCTAACAGTCCTGCCCAATTTTTGATAGAAATGACATAAAAACCTCCGAAAATAAATACACCTTTTATTATAATCTTAATTTATCAGAAAAGTAAAATCGAAAAATAGCAAGTAGGAATAAGGTAGTAAATTAACGGAATTTTTGCGGTCAGAGAGCTTTTTGTAGTATAATAGATATATGTTCTTTGATCAATAAGGATGCAAATGTGGCATATGTTATTGAAAAAAATGAATTTGATGAGCCTGGACATGTGAAGTAATTATGTGAGATAAGAAAATAAACAAGAGAGTTGAAAAATGTACTGATCCTCGCTTTTTAATCTAATAGGTCCTTATTTTGTTAGCAAAAGATGGGCAAGTAAAAATTGCGTGAAGCAATTTTTCGGTGCGTAGTTCGCGCCGATTTTTCGAGGCCACTTTGTGGGCCGAAAAAGCAGTAAATTTTGAACCGTGAGGGTCAAAAAGGGTGCAAACCATAGCCCTCGGCAGAGTCGTTTTGTTTTGTACATGTTGCGCAAAGAATGTCAAAAATAAAAAAACGTTACTCTTTGTCAAAAGAGTAACAGAAACTCTGCTTGATCCGAGATAGATACTCTTATTTACAACCGATTACATATCGATCAATAGTTGGCGGAATAGCGATAGCCCCACGCCGTAGCCCAACATTTTTGGGTTAAATGTTTCTCTTTGCGCTGAAACTATATAGAAACCATAGATGAAAAATCATGGACTACTATAGTAGTCCATGAATTCTAAAACGTGGACTTATATAGTAATCCATATACTAAAGCAATGAACTGGGCGTTACGATATGTGAATGAAGTTAACAATAGGATTAATAGATCGTGTTTGTTGATTATTAATATATTATATTGGACAGGCATGCGAATTGGAGAGGTAATGGCATTACGATCCAAAGACATAACTAATGGGGCGATTCATGTAACTAGAAGTGTGATGTCGATAACAAAAACTATAACTACCCCTAAAACTCGCGCAGTATACGAGATATATCTATTTCCAAAACTTTACAAACTGAGATTGTTGAGTTTATACAGAAGATTCCCTATTACGATGAAGAAGATTTGTTATTTGGTGTAAGTGCATTTAGTGTAAGTAATTTCTTAACAAAGATTTGTAAGAATGCAGATGTGCCTCAAATTCGTGTCCATGATTTGAGACATTCTCATGCATCATTCTTAATTGAAAGATCATATCCTGTTATAGCGATTAAGGAGTGTTTGGGGCATAAAAATATACAAACAACGCTAGATATCTACGGACATTTATATCCTAATAAGGATAAAGAAATAGCTGATGAGATAGATCAATTCATCATAAAAATGACCAATTTTTTGACCCTAAATTTATGGGTTAAATTTTTTGGGCAAATAATATGGATTATACTGGACAAAAATCTATTGATTTTAAATAATAAATACCTATAAAAACTAAATAATACATAATAAGAGTTTATGATATAATCAATATATATTTTTGTTACTAAATACTATGAGGTACTAACAATGAAATTAATCTCTTGGAATGTGAATGGCTTGCGCGCACCATGACAAAAGGATTTATGGATGCATTCAATGCATTAGATGCAGATATGTTCTGCTTACAAGAAACAAAAATTACAACCAGAACAAATTGAAATGATCTTACCGAACCATGAACAATATTGGAATAGTGCAGTGAAAAAGGCTATAGCGGTACGGCTATTTTCACAAAAAGAAAAGCCAATTTCGTAGTGAATGGTATTGGCATTGAGGAACATGACCAAGAAGGACGTGTGATCACGGCGGAATATGAAAAGTTCTACTTAGTTACGTGACACACCAAATAGCCAACGAATTGGCTCGCTTGGAGTCATCGTGTGGAATGGGAAGTGGCATTCCGTGAGTATTTACTGGCATTAGATGCGAAAAAGCCTGTGATTCTGTGTGGTGACTTGAACGTTGCCCATCAAGAAATCGACTTAAAAACCCTAAAACAAATCGTAAAAATGTCGGTTTCAGTGATGAAGAACGCGAAAAATGACAGAACTACTAGCAGCTGGATTTAGGATACATTCCGCTATTTATACCCTGATGCGGTAGATGCTTACAGTCGGTGGTCCTATATGGGCAAAGCTCGTGAACGGAACGTAGGGATGGAGAATTGACTACTTCCTAGTATCCAACAGCATTGCTGATAAAATCCAAGAGGCGAAAATTCGCAGATATCTTTGGATCTGACCATTGCCCGGTGGAATTAGTTATCGATTTATAATGTGTGGGGGCGAGCGTATAGTATGTCAGTATTACATTTTGAACACTCTCTCTTTAGAGATTCTGCGACGCCAAATTTTGCAGGATATTTCTTTGAGGTTCAACAAGGTGAAAGCATCACCATCGTAGGTCCTTCTGGGAGCGGTAAGAGCACGATATTAAAATTGGCAAGTTCCTTGATATCTCCTACGGAGCAAGGTGATTTTCTTTCAAGGTAGGCCTATCGAAAGCTATGCACCGACAGAGTATCGCCAACGAGTGGGCATACTGTTTCAAAGCAACCCCTACTTGTTTGGACAAACGGTGCGAGGTAATCTAGCCTTTCCTTTTACTAGCGAGGTCGTGCTGTTGACGAAGCAAGAATCAAAAGACCTATCTCGATTTGTTCTCATGTGGATCTGCAGTTGTTAGAGAAGTCGAATACAGAGTTATCCGGTGGTGAAATGCAAATGAATTGTGCTTGATTCGTAGTGTACTGTTTGCCCTGAAGTGTTGCGTATTAGATGAGGTAACATCTGCCTTGGACACAGAAAATACGGAGGGTAGAATCAAGGCCCTTATGCAGTTGCATAAAAGAAGGCTTTAACCTTGTTACAGGTGACCCATAATCTAGACCAAAGTATTCGTATGGGGCAACGTCGTATCACTGTGAAAGATGGACATATTGCAGATTGTGAGGTGCTACATGGGGAGCTTTAATGCCTTATCGAATGAATCCTTACTGATGGCAACTGTGCTTATCGCCATGGCTGTTATCGTATCTTATCAGCAGAAAATGCGGTTAGAACCAGAAATATTGCATAGTGCCTACGAGCAGTAGTACAGCTTGTAGTAGTAGGCTATGCTTTTTGCATTTTATTTTTGGTGCCGACCATCCCTTTGTTTACTAAAGCAGATATTGTTGGTGATGTTGATCAGTGTCGCTATCAATGGAGAGAAACGAGGAGTAGGTATTCGGCATGCATCATGGATTGCGGTGTTAGTATTGGTATTGGTGCGGTCCTTACGTTAGCGGTATTATTGGGTGCTAACGTTTTATCCTTTACGCCGTATCAAATGATTCCTGTAGGTGGCATGGTCATGTCGGGGAGCGATGGTGGCGGTAGGATTGTGTTTCCGCCAAATTACAACGAGCTTTAAGAATCGCCAACAAGAGATTCAGATTGTTAGCTTTAGGGCTACGCCTATGCAAGCTTGTAAAGCCATCTTGCGAGCGCCTCTTATCTTTAGTTTGCAACCTACTATCGATAGTGCAAAAACATTGGGGATTGTGTCTTTGCCGTGGATGATGACGGGCTTAATCATGGCGATGCATGAGTCCTATGGATACCATTAAATACCAGATTATCGTCATTTCATGTCCTTTTCAACCATATCCATTGCTATTGCTATAGCCGGATATTTGAGTTGTCGACAATTTTCAATACCAAAGAACAGTTGATTCTATCTGATTCGTGATAGAATCAGCTTTTTGTGTATATTACCAGTAGATACATCATAAAAATAATCTAGTCATGAAAAATAGTAATCATAAGCATGTTTTTATTTACAATACAAAAACGAGTATAATTTACAGTAGATACTTTCTATTTTCTTATGTATATTAAGCGATATATATAAGGGAATCATGAACAACATATACAGTCTTTCATGAACAATTTTAATTATTACTATATTATTATGAAATATACTTATTTAGAATAAATATATGAATATGAATGAAGGGCTACTACGTATAATGCATGAGATATGTCGCGCATTCTTATATGAATCATGCGTTACTTATAAAATATATATAGAAGGGATACCATGAGTATTTTACATTAACGTCATCTGTTAATGTTAGGTTGTGTAGTGAAACATAATAAAGGAGAAGATCAATGACTAAGAAAAAGAATTTTCATTGCCTACTTGTCTTCAGTTTTTACTAATTGTCAGTCTAGTATTGACTGCATGAGGTGGTCCAACTGATGGTAAAAAGACGCCGCACAAGGTGGAAAAACATTGAGATTACTGACGTATCAGGACAAACAGTAACACTTAAGAAACCCACCTGAACGTGTCGTTGTAGCAATGGAGTGCAACCGGTGGAGCTTTCTTAACTATGGTCGCCATAGAAGGGAAAGATGTGGCAAAAACTATTGTTGGACTTGATCCATATTTACAAAAACTCGTGCGGATATGTGGAATCAGTTTAAAAAGGATATCCTGAACTAGATACCCTCAAATTGGCTCTGTAAATGATAAGACCTTTGACACAGAAAAGTTGCTTTTTAAACCCAGATGTTATCTTTATTCCGCTTAATATGAAAGGTCAATATGAATCTGATTATAAACCCAAACTTGATGCAAAGAGGCATAACTACGATTTATATTGATTATCATGCAGAGAAACTAGAAAATCACTCAAAATCTATAGAAGTTATTGGTAAAGCTTTAGGAAAAGAAGCACGCCGAAGAAATTAAAAGTCATTCTATACAGACCATTTATCTAAGGTCCTTGATCGTGTAAAAACAATCAATAAAACAAAACCAACTGTGTATATTGAAGTCGGTAATGAAGCGACCATGAAGTTTGGCGTATCATATAGTGATAAAATAGCTTGGGGTGCTTTAGCTGAAAAGTAGGTGGTAATTTAATTACTAGGATGTAGTTAAATCTGCGGAACCAGTAAACTCTGAGTTTGTGCCAGATAAAACCCTGAGTATAATCATGACTACTGGCTCTTACTGACAAAGAAAGCAAGTTCTATGCGTTTAGGTTTTGAGACTGACGAAGCTCATTCACAAGAACTTTTAAAAGCTTTCACAACAGAACGTAAAGGATGGGATACTTAAAGCTGTCGCTAATAAAAAGTTTTTCTCTGCCCACCATGGTTTACCACGTGAAGTATATGATGTAGCTGTATTCGAATATTTAGCTAAAACATTCTATCCTGCAAAGAGTTCTCCGATATAGATCCAGAAAATACACTTAAAGAGTTCTATGATAAATTCTTTGCCATTTACTTACGGTGGTATTTTGGTCTCATGCAATTAAAATAAGAGAGGTCTTACATAGTGACAGAAATTAAACATCAGTACGACTACAAGAAGCAAACGTATTATAAAGTTACTATACATACTTATTGGATTAATGATTTGTTTCGTTAGGTTTTGTGACCGACATAGTAGTAGGTCCTGCAAATCTTACCTGTGCGATGTATGGCTTGCACTAATACAATCTTCGGATATTTCCAAAAATGCCTATGTTATCATATGGTCATTACGCCTTCCAATGGCAATTATGGCATTATTAGTAGGTGCCGCGCTAGAATCACCGGTGCGATGCAGACTATTTTAGATAACCCATTGTCTAGTCCCCATACATTAGGTATCTGCGGGTGCTGGTTTTGGAGCTCTAATGGTAGTTGTAGGTGAGTGCGCTAGAGTTTTTAGGCGTGTTTATGGTTCCATTCGGAGCCTTTATGATTCACGTAAGACTCACAAGTTTTGCTATCTATTCCATTAATACAAATACCTTTTCCTGAAACTATGATTTTTATCGGGGATTGGAATGATGTTTTTATTTCAAGCCTTACAATCACTGATGCAATATGGCATCTCCTGAAGCTTTTACAAACATTGTATTTTTGGACAATGGGTAGCTTATCAAAAAGCAAATTGATTAATATTACTATTATTTTAGTTGTATTAATTATTATGCTACCGCTTATGATGAAAGAAGCGGCATTTGACGGCTTTAAAAATTAGGGGATGAAAAAGCTACTGGACTAGGTGTAAATGTGGAAAAACTACGAATAAAAGTATTTGCTTTTATATTCTATTATTACTGCAGTTGCTGCTCTTCGTTGGTACGATTGACGATCGGCATCGTAGGTCCGCATATTGCACGCATGTTAGTCGGTGAAGATCAACGTTTTTCCTACCTTTATCGGCATTATGCGGTATGGCTATCTTATCGCTTGCATCCATTGTAGCAAAATGCTAGTGCCTGGAGCTATGTTTCCAATTGGCATAGTCACATGCTATCATAGGTGTTCTTTCTTTTCATTGGTATTGTCGAGGAGATTTTAATGATTGAAGTTCAAAATTTAACATTTGATATTCTTCTAAAGATGAATCTCAAATTTTACGAGGCGTTGACTTTTCAGCTAAAACTGGAAAAATTAACAGCCTTATCGGTACTAATGGAGATGGTGTAAATCCACATTGTTAAAAGCCATAGTGGGGCTTCTGAAAAGTGATGGGAATATCATTAATGGAAAAACCCACAACCAGTATTCGAATAAAGAATTCACTAATATGGTGAGTTATTTATCTCAAGATAATGAATGCAAGGTGAACTTAACAGTTTTTGAAGTAGTCATGTTAGGGCAGCGATGATCTATGTCTTTTAAAGTAAAAGATAGCGACATTGTACTACCAATGAAATTTTTAAATCGACTGAATTTACAGAAGTTTGCTTTCAGAAATATGTAACAGAACTAAGCGGGAGGCAACGTCAACTTGTATTTATGGCACAAGCTTTTAGTTAAAGAGCCACAAATTTTATCTTTAGATGAGTCTACATGTTCCTTGACTTACATAAACAGTTCGATTTATTGACATTATTATCTAACAGAAGAACATAATTTTTACCACTTGTTACTTTTGCATCATCTTGACCTAGCAGCAGTATTTGCTGATGAAATTATCGTTTTAAAAGAAGGTCGTGTATGCACAAGGTACCCTATAGAAATTTTTACTGAGTCAATGATGGAAGATGTGTATCAGATTAAAACGAAGATTTACATGGACAGTAAAGGCATTCCTCACGTAATCCTTTAGAAGCAATAAATCCATAATACAGAATACAGCTTTTTCTAATGGATACAAAATGATTTTGCATAATCTATAGTAATTTATCAGGAAATATGCTACTATAAGGGTAGATAGACTATCATAATAGAAAGACGCAGGTCATTATGGCACATAAACCCTCACGAAAAATATGCCGCAAAACCCAGACTTAGCACTGGGACACATTGCATTCCGCGCAACGATTATGAAGTGTTGCGTCACCCTGAACGAAATGAACGTGACGATTCCTGTACAAAATGGATGATGGACATGTGGAAGTGTTCACTGGCCATCGTTGTCAACATAGCTCCGTTCTTGGTGCTTCTAAAGGTGGATTGCGCTTTCGCCCAGATGCAGACGAAAATGAAGCGCGCACTAGGCGCTTGACGACAACTGCACGCCACAGCTCATTTACCATATGCGGTGGTAAAGGCGCGTATCAGCAGATCCCAGAAAGTTAAGGGGAGAGAGTTGGAACGGTTAACACGCGGTTTCGTTCGGTAAAATTGCTCCTATTATTGGGGTGGAACGAGAGGCCAGCTCCTGATGAACACAAATCCACAACTGGCGTCGTGATCGTCGACGAATACACAGCGCTTTAACCGGTGTGCATGGACACCGTGTATCGTGACAGGTAAACCACTGCTGTAGGCGGTTCCTTGGGTCGTAAATGATGACGTGGACGTGGCTGTATGTTTACTTGCTTTCCCATTTGGAAAACAAGGTAAATCTATCAAAGATTTGACCATTGCTGGTACAAGGCTTTTGGTACTGTAGGTTCCGCTCGGCGCTTTGTTGGCTGCACCGTGGATGGCCAAAATCGCCGCCACCGGTGACGCGGCTACGGTTCGCTGCACAATGCAACATGGTATCGATGTAGAAACGCTCATCGAATATGCAAACTCGCATGGCTCGTTCCTTGAAGGCTATGAAGAACCGTGCATGACACGCATCTCCGAATACAGACTTATTGTTGTTAGACGTAGACGTGTTATACTTAGCACTTTGGAAAACCAAGTGAACGAAGCAATACGAAAGAGTAAAAGCTAAGTTAATTCCTGCAGTAAGGTGCGGAATGGACCATTAACGAAAGATGCGGATCTGTACTTCTTTGCAAAAGGCATGGTCCTGCATTGCCAGGACGCACAGCCAATGGCGGTGGTGTGCAGTTGCGACTCCACTATGAATGGGCACAAAACAGCCGGCTTCTACTGGTCGGAAGAAGAAGTAAACGAAAATTAGCGAAAAACTATGAAGAAAAGCTTCGAAGAAGTATTATGGGCTGGCAAGAAGAGTCTGCAAGCATACCCACGGTTGGTCAGCAGGCCACGGTGGCATTGCGCCGTTTAGTAGAAGCATTGAAAATTACGAAGGCATACTGGTATCTTTGAGAAGTAGTGTTGAACTCATGTAAGACATATTAGTCTTTGCATAGTTCCTTTGTGCTTTGTACAGGTTCTGCTTTGAAGATAGCGGTCCCACTATCTACGTTGCAACAGACGCGGGACCCATTAGGTATGGGAATTTATTTAATATGTTTACTACCACGTTCTGTCATGGCTACGCCGCCTGGGCAGAGGGCACTGTCAGGTTGGAAGGTTGGTACTCGTCAGTTCAATAAAGCTTTGTACTTTTTCATTTTGGCACACCGAAGTCAGCTTTTTACAGCCGGCGCAGCAGGGCAAACCTACGCCAACGATTTCGCAGCCAGTCTTTCTGTTCACCACGTCAACAACTTCACGAACGGAACCGCTCAGTAGTGACAATGTCTTCTACGATGAGAACGCGTTGACCTTTTTCAATGCGGAAACCACGGCGCAAAGTCATTTTACCTCCTGTTCTGTAAAGATATGCTGAGTGCCTAAAGTTTCTACTCTACTGGGCCAACAAGATGCCACCAGTCAGAGGTCCAATCACAAGTTCTACGTTTTGATCTTTCAAAACGGCATGAGCCATATCTGGCATACTGCTCTGTGTATTTTGATGGACAGACGCTAAACTTTTCCACATGTCATAGGGCTGTAAGTCCGGACGTTAACAAGAAATGTCCTCTAAAATAGCTTGTGTATCGATCAATACCGTTTTATATTGTCTTCTGTCATCATTTTTGAACTGTCTCCATTTCAATAATAACGAATTGCTTCTTGTGGGTTCTCCTCCGCCTGTGTAATTGGTCGACCCACCACAATGCGAGAGGTTCATCTTGTAGTGCGCTACTGGTGTAGCAATATGCTTGGTCACGGTAGTCGCAGCGACGGGCGAAAATGCCGTGGGTAATGATTAAGAAATCATCACCACAAGCTTCTCGAATGAGCTTTGCTTCCGGGATGCTACCACCCATCGACACCAGCTTTTGCTAGTTTCGCCAATTTCACAACATGCCTGGAAATAGGTAATGAGCCACCAATAGCGGACCAGCCGTCATCAAACTCGTTAAGGCTGTGATAGCCAATAGCTTTGGACGCTCCACGCCGAGCTCTTCTGCTTGTTCTTTGGCCGCTTTCACAGTCACTTCCATCATCACCTTGCCGCCTTGGCTGTGGATGGTAATGAGCTTGCGCCCACGTGTTAAGGATTTAATGCCGGTGTTCGGGATATCATACCTTCAAGTCAAGAAATGATTATTGTGGTCTCGCAACAGGCTACAGTTTGTTCGCCCGTCGATAGAATACCAGCGTTCCACAGCAACTTTGTAATAGCTGACGGAATCGCCTAAGGTGACGTGACGATGGATGTCATAGCTTCCATCGAGGACACATCTAAGGCTACAATTAAACGATCATCTGCCATAGAAACCTCCTGTTTCACAAATCGTATTATTATTTCATAGTTTATACTGGAAAGTCAAGGATTTTAGATATTCGTTGAAATTTGTATGACTATATTTTATAATGAAACCAAAATTAATAGGTGTCTGGATAGGAGATGAAAGTATGAAATTAGCTGTCACAGTAGTAGGACAAGATATAGGAATTATTGGTGGGGTGACTCGTGTGTTAGCGGATCATGAAGTCAATGGTGTCCATTAATCAAAACTATTTTAGATGGTCTTTAACATGATTATGATGTGCGAAGTCAGTGATTCCGCCGATTTATGGTATCCAAAGCATTAGCCACAGAAGGGGAACAGTTAGGTGTTCAAATTTTAGCGCAAATGCAAATGCATCTTTTTAAGTATGCATCGTGATAAGCGAGGGTACCTATGTTAAGTATTGAAAATATTTTAGAAACGAATCGGATGATTCAAGATAAACTAGATGTGTGTACCATTACCATGGGGATTAGCCTGTTAGGATGCATTTAGAAGATGGGAATGCATGTGCACTGCATCTACGATCACATTACAAAAGAAGAACATTGGTAAAACTGGGAAGATTAGAACGGAATTAGGTGTGCCTATTATTAACAAGGTATTTCTGTGACCCCCATTTACCCAGGGGCCTCTAACTTGTTCAACTACGTGCCTATCGCTCGTGCTGGACAAAGCAAAAAGCAGTAGGTGTGAACTTTATCGATGTTCTCTGCTTTGGCATCCAAAGGGCATACGGAAGGCGACCGCAAACCTGATTGCCTCCCATTCCAGATACCTAGCAACGACGGATATCGTGTAGCTCTGTCGGTATCGGTTCTACAAAGGCGGCATCAACACGGGATGCAGTGGCTGAAATGGGGCACACAGAAAGAAACAGCCCGCTCACCGCAGATAGAGATGCTTGGGTGCGTTAGTGATTTTCGCAACCCCAGGAAGATAACTTTCATGCAGGCGCTTCATGGTGTCGCCAGAAGGACAGACTACAATCAGTGTGGGTGCTGGGCGGGTCTGTGGGTTGCGGAAATGTTTGGAATTGTGAAAGGTGAACCTTGACGTGGTAGCGCGGAAACGACGCAACGGACTGCTTAAAATTACTCGTAGACAATTGGTGGCACAAGAAGCGTCACGCAGATTGAATAAAACACCCGGCATCAATGATATTTCTTGGCGCCAACACCAGCCGTAGGGGACCCAGTGTGGGCCGTACCAGAAGAAATGGCCGAAGCGTGCGGGACTACGGGGACTGGGCAATTTTGAATTTTGTTGGAACGATGCAGAAAAGGTGGCCTTATGGCATCCTCCTCACGTAGGGGGATTGAGTGGTGCTTTCATCCCCGTCAGCGAAGATAAGGGAATGGATTGATGCGGTCACTGTAGGCAGTCTATCCTGATAAATTAGAGGCTATGACTTGCGTTTGCTCCGTCGTGGATTAGATATGATTGCCATCCCATGAGATAACATCGAGGAACGACCATTCGCAATCACGGGTGATGAAGCGCTATCGCGGGCGATCAATAACAAAACGACAGCGGTGCGACTCATTCGCAGTAGCTTGAATAAGACTGCAGGATATCGTAGAATTTGGTGGCCTCTTAGGTATGCGCCGGATTATAAAAGTGCATCCATTTAGGTTCGGAAGAGTTCATTCGCCGTGGTGGACGTATTCGGCACCGGTGCGTAGTTTGACGAACTAATGAGTCTAAACCATATGAATCTTCCATAGTGGTTACATGTTATAGAATATAGTGAGTGCAGTTATGAAACAAATTTGTGTGATGGAACCATTAGGGTGTATCCGAAACATTGTTGCAATCCCTAGCAGAACCATGTAAGGCACAAGGCTATGAACTAGTCGTACATACTACAAAAAATTGACCAAGTGAAGTTACTAGATCGTGTCTTGAGGCATCGATCATCATCTTGGCGAATCAACCATTGTCTGGGAGATCATTCGCCAATGTCCCAATTTAGAATGTATTTCCGTGGCTTTCACAGGAGTGGACCACATCGATTTGGAGGCATGTCGTGAAAAAGGTATCGTTGTGAGTACGTGCCGGCTATTCTACGCAAGCCGTTACAGAGTTGGTATTTGGGTTAGCCATTTCCGTACTACGCACGTATTGCCTTGTGATGGGCGCACACGGACAGGCGGTACCAAGATGGACTACCGGATTTGAATTGCATGGAAAAACCTTTTGGTATCGTGGAACTGGTGCAATCGGTAGTGCGGTGGCACGCATTGC
>BNJV01002154.1_pt1 | contig 37603 bp, 53 predicted proteins | sample 8540591 | NCBI WGS metagenome assembly BNJV01 (sample SAMD00202457, study PRJDB9452) | human saliva metagenome | host: Homo sapiens
GAAAGATGAATTTCTGAATTTCCCGTTCCTTTGAACTCTTCATAAATCACATCATCCATGCGGCTTCCTGTTTCCACTAACGCCGTCGTCAAGAATCGTTAAACTTCCGCCCTCTTCAATATTTCTGGCAGAACCAAAGAATTTCTTAGGACGATACAAGGCAGCGGGGTCAATCCCACCACTCAATGTTCTTCCTGAAGGTGGAATCGTTAAGTTATACGCACGTGCAAGACGCGTAAGGCTATCCATCAAGATAATCACGTCACGTCCATCTTCTACAAGACGTAGCGCACGTTCCAGCACTAATTCACTAATCTTAATGTGGTTTTCTGGAAGCTGGTCAAATGTAGAATAGACCACTTCCGCATCTACTGTCCGTTCGATGTCCGTAACCTCTTCAGGTCGTTCATCGATGAGTAAAATAATCAATTCGGCTTCTGGATAATTCGTTGTAATTCCATTAGCGATCTCTTTAAGTAGCTTGTCTTCCCTGCTTTTGGTGGTGCTACAATAAGTCCACGTTGCCCAAAACCAATCGGGCAAATTAAATCCAACATACGAGAAGCGATGCGACCACGTGTGGTTTCTAGCACCATTTGTTTTTCAGGATACAATGGTGTAAGTCCTGGGAAATGGTCACGCTCTTTGGCTTCTTCAGGATCTTTTCCATTCACGAAACCAACTTGCATCAACCCATTAAACTTCTCACCTTGACGTGGCGGACGTGCTGTCCCACTCACAAGGTCCCCATTTCGAAGGTCGAAACGGCGAATTTGCGAAGAAGAAATATAAATATCTTCCTGACTGCTTGAATAGTTAATCGGTCTTAGAAATCCAAAGCCTTCTGCGCGGTTAATGTCTAAGACACCTTCCACTTGGAAAAATCCAGTAGCTTCTTCTTGAGCACGAAGAATCGCAAGCGCCAATTCCTTTTTATTCATTTGACCGTAATAAGGAATTTTATAATGTTTGGCAAAGCCGTACATCTCTTTTAAAGTTTTTTCTTGTAAGCTTTGTAGCGTTACAGTTTCCACTTGTTCTGACATAATGCCCCTTCTTACTCTTCAATCATCGAAATATCGGCACCTAATGCTTGTAGTTTTTCAACGATATTTGAATAACCACGTAGGATATGTCCGATATTTGAGATCTTCGTTGTTCCTTCAGCCATTAAACCAGCTACCACAAGTCCAGCCCCCGCACGTAAATCGCTGGCTGCTACTTCGGCACCGACTAATGGTGTTGGTCCTTCAAATGTAATGATATCTTCAATCACTTTTCCACGAGCGCCCATACGATTTAATTCTGGTACGTGACCGACACGTTTTGGATAAATTGTATCGACAACCATTGCCGTTCCTGTCGCTTTACTAAAGAGCGGCGTAATAGTTTGTTGCAAGTCTGTCGCAAAACCTGGATAAGGCATTGTCTTAATATTCACGGCTTTTAATTCGTCTGTTGGGAATACATAAATATCGTCTTCGCCAACTTCCATCTTCACACCCATTTCGTTCATCTTTGCAATGAGACTTTCTAAGTGTTCGAAAATCACGTTTTTCACACGGACGCCTTCCCCAACTGCTGCTGCAATTGATAAATACGTTCCTGCTTCAATACGGTCTGGAATAATGGTATGTGTACATCCATGTAAGCTTTCCACACCTTCCACACGAATGATGCTTGTTCCGGCACCTTTAATATTGGCACCCATTTTATTTAATAAGTTTACTACATCGATAATTTCAGGCTCGCGCGCTGCATTTTCGATAATCGTTTTCCTTTTGCACGAACAGATGCTAGCAATACGTTAATTGTCGCACCTACAGACACAACGTCCATATAAATTTTCGTACCAACTAAGCCTTCTTCGCCAGTAGATAAGTAGATAGCACCATCATGGTCTCTCACATCAGCACCAAGCGCTTTGAAACCTTTTAAATGTTGGTCAATTGGACGAGGTCCTAAGAAGCATCCACCTGGAAGTCCAACAACCCCTTCCCCAAATTTAGCAAGAGTTGCTCCCATAAAATAATACGAAGCACGCATACTTTGGATTTTCCCTTTTGGCATCGGGATTGATTTCATTTCTCTTGGGTCGATGGTTAATGTTCCATCAACGAATTCTGTTTTTACGTTAAAATCGTTCAAAATTTCAATTAAGGCATCTACGTCCTGAATCTCAGGAACACCCTCTAATACGACTGGTTCATTCGCGATAATAGCAGCCGGAATTAAAGCTACTGTACTGTTTTTAGCTCCACTAATGGTTACTTCCCCTTTAAGTGGTTTACCGCCGTTAATGACTAATTTTTTCATACTCAAATTCCTTTCACTAAATGTTCTCAATTATTATACCATGTTCACAGTAGAATCCGCTATCTTTTAATCGTTTGCATCTATTGTTAACCTTTAAAAATTCAATAGTTGACAATCGTTTCAAATCTGTTACACTTAAAAACATGAATACTGATGAAAGGAGGATATTATGAGCACTAAACAGGACGTTTTACGTCTATTATATAGTACCGTGGACAAACCTCTTTCAGGACAAGATATCGCAGAACAACTGAATCTTTCTCGTACGGCTGTATGGAAAGCCATCCAGCAATTAAAAAAAGATGGCTATGAGATTACCTCAAGCACAAAGGTTGGTTATCAATTATCTAGACAAACGGATTTGTTAACCCTTGAAGGCATTCGCACTCATTTGGGAGAGGCTCTTCAAGATTGGGATATTCAAGTTTTTGAAACAACTACTTCAACCAATGATTTAGCTAAAACTTACGGCGCATCAGGCTCAAGAGTCCCAACCTTCTTTATTGCAGAAGAGCAAACGGCAGGTCGTGGACGACTAGGAAGAACATTCCTCTCTCCACCAAAATCTGGACTTTATATGAGTATCTGCATTTTCCCAGAAGGTGACTTGGACAGCATTTCGCTGATCACTTGTGCTACGGCCGTTGCCGCAACACGAGCGGTGGAATCCTTTATCCATGAAAAAATTGGGATTAAATGGGTGAACGACCTCTATTTTCACGATAAAAAGATTGCCGGTATCTTAACAGAAGCCGTGACGAATATTGAAGCTCAGAAGGTCGATGCACTGATTGTCGGAATGGGAATTAACTTGCATATCGATGATGCTATTATTCCAGAGGATTTAAAATCCATTATCGGTTCCCTCTTTTCTCCGCAAGAGATTCCAGATGGTTTCAGCCGCAATGAATTCGTCGCTCGTTTCCTTAAAGAATGGAATCAATGTTATGAAGATATCAACGCTGGCAAGCGAGATTTCATGGAAGAATACAAAGACCATTCCATCATTGTCGGCAAGAAAATCAATGTCATTAGCGGTATGAAAACATATCCTGCCACTGCAAAAAGCGTGGACAATAATGGGCATCTTATCGTCCAAACCGATGACGGTGCCATCCATTCATTATCTTATGGCGAAGTAAGCATTCGTCCAGAAAACTAAAAGATTAGGAGTTAAACTCATGAAAAAAATATCGATTAAAACAATTGTGCTCGCAGCACTTCTAGGAGCACTCTGCTATGTATCTAGCTACTTAAAAATTCCGATTGGTCCAGTACCATTCTCAGCACAAACAGCCACAGTGATTTTGGCATCATTATTATTGCCACCAGTTGGCGCTTTTGCTGCTCAATTTGTTCACTTCCTATTACTTTTCTTATTAGGAGGAGGAACTGCATTATTTATTTCTCCATCATTTGGTTTTGTTATTGGATTTATGGTTGCAGCTCCTGTGATTTCATTTATCGGAAACAGTATCAACAATATCTTCGGATGGGTGATTGCCGCTCTTGTCGGTGAAGTCATTTTCTACGTCATCGGAATTCCGTTTATGACCTTTGTATTAATAGGATTACAAGGAAAGAACTTAGATCTTCAACAAATTCTTGGCTTCGGTTTATATCCATTCATTCTTCCTGACTTAGGAAAATTAGTCGTTGCCGTATTCCTTGCAGATCGTATTAAAGCCATTACTAAAAAAGACTTTTAAAAAGCATAAAAAATAAGCTAGGCATAATGCCTAGCTTATTTTTATTGTTCAAGGATTAACCCCAGAATTTAACTCCTAGTACGTTTCCTAAGAATGCAAAACCGATTCCGACAACTAATAGAAGAACGATACAACGTAATGGCGTCCATTTTTACGCGCTAATAAGTAGTAAAGTCCTAAAGTAATTCCTAATGGAATTAATTTTGGTAATACACCATCTAAGATTGCTTGGATAACAATTGGTTTTTCACCGTTTGCGATTTGAATTCCTAATTTAGTACCACCGTAAAGGCTAGTTAAAGCCCCAACAACGAATACCCCTAGGATTGAAGCAGCACGAGTGAATTCTTTGGCATTTGCAGTAAAGATACCGATTGCATCTGTTCCTAAGTTATAAGACCAATGCATTAACCAGTAACGAATTGCAAATTGGAAGATATTAAATACCGCTAAGAATAGTAATGGTCCAGCGATGCTTCCTTTTAATGCAAAGTCTGAAGAAATACCGGCTACGATTGGAACTAATGTGAACCAGAATAAAGCGTCACCGATACCACCCAATGGTCCCATTGCAGCAACACGTACCGCACGGATTGTTGGAATATCTGCTTTGTTTTGTTCAAGTGATAATACAATCCCCATTACGAATGTTACTAAGAATGGGTGAGTATTGAAGAACTCTAAGTTATGAGACATTGATGCAGCTAAGTCATCTTTGTCTGTATGGATTTTTTCCAACCCTGGTAAAATACCGTATAACCAGCCACCTGCTTGCATACGTTCATAGTTGAAAGAAGATTGTAAGAAAATTGAACGCCATGCCATTTTGTTTAAAGTTGCTTTATCTAAGCGTGGAGCAGGCGTTTGGTTTTTATAAGAATCTGGAATATTATATGCCATCTTCTTCACCTCCATCGTTCACAATGCTAGCACCCGCTGTTTTGAATTTTGTTTGGATTTGGAAATCCCAGTATGCAATTGCAAAACCAATGAACGCTAATAATACTAATGCAGATCCAGCTAAGCTTTCACTTGCAGAAACAATGTTTGCTAAAGCAAAACCTAAGAAGTAGAAGCCCCATAGTTCTTTAGAAACCATTACTTTTAGTAAGATTGCGAACCCTACGAAGCGCATCATACCACCGGCAGCACCTAAACCTGACATGAACCATTCAGGAATAGATTTTGTTAAAGTATCCCCGATAGCTTGTCCACCGACGAAGAATAATACAACTACAAGACCAAAGATAGCTCCTAATGCAGCCATTGCTAAGTAGTTCAAGCGAGCAATTCCTTTTGGATTTGCATCGTGTGCATACTTATCAGCCACAGCCATCATTGGTGACATTAAAGCAAAGATTAAAGTAACGCCGTATTGACCTAAAAGCGCAAATGGAACAGCAGCACCTACTGCAGCAGCTGGTTCTAATTTAAGGCTGATAGCTAATACTGTCGCCATAATTCCTCCGATTACGGCATTAGGTGGTTGTGCCCCACCGACTGGCATGTTACCGATTGTCATTAATTGGTAAGTACCCCCAACAACTAACCCTGTTTGTACGTCGCCCAAAATAGCTCCGATCACTGGACCCATTACGATAGGTTGGTATAGTGATTCTAAAAAGCTGAATTGGTCAATCGCAGCAACAAAAGTTACAAGGAATACTAATAAGATTTGAATAAAAACTTGCTTGCATATTCATTGACCCCTTTTATAAATAAAAATTATTGGAATAATTTCGAAACGTCTTCTTTTCCTTCAGTTGGAACTTTCTGAATTTCAAGTTCGACACCTAACTCCTGCAGTCTTCTAAATGCAGCAACATCTGCATCATCAACCGCAACAACACCTGCTACTTGGCGTTTTTCCTTCCGCCATGTGCATGTTCCCCAATGTTAACCTTCTTGATTGGCACTCCTCCCTCTACTAATTTCACTACGTCTTGAGGATTTTCACAGATGATGAAAATCAACTGACGATCTGCTGCTTTACCAATGACATTAATCGTTTTTTCAATAGTGAAATAACGAGTTTGTGCACCAGCTGGAGCAGCCATATCCATTAACCCTTGACGCATCGGATCCGCAGCTACTTTATCGTTTGCAACAAGCAGTAGGTTGGCCCCTAAGTAAGATGACCATTGAGTTGCAACTTGACCGTGAATCATACGATTGTCAATTCGTGTTAATAAAATATTTGGCATTACTAGCTCTCCTTTCATAAAAAGCTAAATTCATTATACATAATTCTTCGATTTTTTTGGAAGCGTTTTAGTAAAACTTTTTAATAAATTCTTCATTTTTGAGTTTTTATTACATTTTTTGTATTGTTAATTTGTAAAAACATTATATATAAATGCTTTTTCCACCACTTTGATGTCAGACAACTCTCACTAATCTCTACAAATATATTTGAAATTCTTCACAATTAACAAAGTTCCCCCCTCTAAATTTTTCCATAAAAAAAGAAGCCTAGAATCTAAGCTTCCATTTCACTTTATTTTTGATTTTTCCGATAATAGAACTAGTTCCACTGATAGTCACGATGACACCAAACGCAATGATAATCATTCGATTAACCATCTCTCCTGAGACAAAGAAACTTCCAGCGATAATCAGAACTCCTGCTAAACTAACAAATAATGTTTTAGCCAGTGATCCTTGTTGTTCATTTTGCTTCGCTCGGTTCAAGTCTCCTTCTCGAACTCCCTTTTGCACCACATACTTTGGCAAAATACTTTCAGATAAGCAACTGTCGCAAGCGCGTAGAATAAAGCTCCTACAAATACGCATAGCAACACATCACCCGGAAAGAAACTATAGAAAATAGCTCCTAGTGCAAATGCAATAACAAAGCGATGTCTAAAGGCATTAAAAGTCACTAAGTCATCTGTCGGAATATGATAAACCGTCTTTAAGAATGGCAGATAGAAATAATCCTTACCGTCAGCTCCTGTATAAAACTCTCCAAAAATCGATTGCATACAGTCACCGCTTATAAGACTTCAGAAATTGCAAAACGAGATACCGTAATCACGATACCTTTTGCAATCTCAACATCCACTTTTTCTTCGTCAACTTTCTTTACAGTACCATATAATCCATTCGCACAGACAACACGTTTTCCAACTTGCAACTCTGCATGTAACTTCTCAAAATACTGTTGTTGACGTTTCATATTTTTTCTTGAGAAGAAATAATAAATCCCTAAAATTACAACGACGAATACGATAAACGTAAGGGAACTTACTAAAATAATATTGGCAGTCATTAAATCCCATCCTCGTCATCAAATTCATCAATGTCATTATTTTGAATCGTTGGTAAGCTTACTTGTTGGATGGCTTCTTTACCAGCTAATAAGCTTTGTGTTACCACGTCTTGCGCACTTGCAGCAAATTCACGTAACATTGCAATTTCAATCAGCATTGGTAAGTTTGTTCCAACAACAACTTCCACATTTTCAAAATCAACAGAAGCTAACATGGCAGCCTTAAATGGACTTCCTCCTAAAAGGTCCGCAAATACAACGATTCCTTCTGTTTCTTCTTGCAATTCAGCCATTGCATTTCTTAAATTATTTTTCAAGAGCATCCATTGGATCACTTTCTAAAAAAATGGTACTACGCGATATGCCGCTTGTTTTTCCGGCGATCATCTCTAACGCTTGTCCCACTCCAACAGCAAATTGTCCATGCCCAGTAAGAATTAACCCTATCATTCCATTTCCTCCTAAATACTTAATATCTTAATACTAGACCAGGTTTCATTAAATAGCAAGCAGAAATTAATGCGTTTTCATAAATTTTCTTCAAAATAAAACGTGGAGCATTGCCGTTTCACTGGGGGGTGACAATACTCCACGTTTAAAAGCTATACGAATATTTTTGTTTTACCGATTAGAACAATTCTTTGTAGAAAGCAATTGTTTCTTCTAATGTTGGCATGAATGGGTTACCTGGTGCACAAGCATCGATTAACGCATTCTTAGATAGATATTCGAAGTCGAAGTCTTTTTCTTCAATTCCTAATTCAGTTAATTTCTTAGGAATTCCTACTGTTTCAGAAAGAGTTTCGATTTCTTTGATTGCGTATGCTGCACATTCTTCATCAGATTTACCTTCAGTTTGTAAACCTAAAGCTTTTGCAACATCACGGAATGCAGCTGGAACACGTTTTGCATTTTCGCGTTCAATTACTGGTAATAACATAGCACAGCATACACCGTGTGGAAGTTTGTAAACAGCACCTAATTGGTGAGCCATTGAGTGAACATATCCTAGTCCAGCGTTGTTGAATGACATACCGCCTAAGAAGATTGCGTTCACCATACCTTCACGAGCTTCGATGTCATGACCATCTTTAACCGCACGTGGTAAGTATTCTTTAATTAATTCAATTGCACCAATTGATAATTTCTTAGTAACGCCGTAAGCACCTGGAGTTACTAAAGCTTCAACCGCGTGAGTTAAAGCATCCATACCTGTTGCTGCAGTTAATGCTGCTGGTTTAGATACCATTAATTCAGGGTCGTTTACAGAGATTAAAGCTAGGCTGTTTTTATCAACCATTACCATTTTAACTTTTCTTTCTTCGTCTGTAATTACGTAGTTGATTGTAATTTCAGCTGAAGTACCTGCAGTTGTGTTGATAGCAACTACTGGTAAGCCTTTTTTAGCAGATTTGTGTAATCCTTCGTAGTCTTGAGGTTACCACCGTTTGTTGCAATTACTGAAATACAGCTTGCACAGTCTTGAGGTGATCCACCACCTAAGCTGATAATGAAGTCACAGTTGTTTTCTTTTACTGCAGCAACCCCATCGTTAACGTTTTTACAAGTTGGGTTTGGTTCTACATCAGAGTAAACAACGAAGTCCACACCTGCTTCTTTTAAAGGTCCTGTTACTTTAGGAAGAATATCACTTGATTCGATAAATTTATCCGTTACTAAAAGAGCTTTATGATATCCTAATTCTTTTACGTAAGGTCCAATTTCTTTAACGACTCCTCTTCCAATTAAGTTAATTGCTGGTACATAAAATGTTGACATAATTTTTCTCTCCTAACTAGTAAGTAAGTTTATAAAACACCTTTTTTCAAGATGATGTTTCCATATAAGGCACTTTCTCCTGTTTGAATCACTAGATAAGCGTCTTTTGCTTGTTCGTAAAACTCAAATCGTTCGAACTCTTTAATCGCTGCTCCTGGGTGACTTTCTTCTAAGAGACGTTTATATTCATCCCAAATCACCGGAACTGTTGGATCTCCCGGAACGACTTGCATTAATCCTGCTTGATATGAACTGTAAGTATCTAATGGTAATACTTGTAGAATTGCTTCTAAAGCTACTGGAACACCATGTCCGTCCATACGAATCACTCGTTGGCCGATACGATGAGCTGGGAAGTTTGCGTCCGCAAGTACCAATTCATCTCCATGTCCCATCTCCATTAAATATTTCACAAGTTCTGGGCTTAAAATTTAGGAATTTGTTTTAACATTACTGAATTCCTCTCTTCACTTTATTGAATTTCAAGCGAATTTCTTCTAAATTTGCAATCGCACGACTTTCATAACGCGTTACAGGTTCTGAAGCCTTGATAATGTCTTGTGCTTCTTTGCGACTTGAAATCACTCCAAGCGTTAGCATTTGTGACAAGATATTTCCAAGTGCACTCGCTTCTACCGGTCCTGTAATAACTGTACGTCCTGTAAAGTCTGCTGTTAACTGGCAAAGCAATTTGTTTTGAATGCCTCCGCCGACCATTTGAACAGTTGTCATTTCGTGTTTTGTCAATTGTTCTAATTGCGTAATCGTTTCTAGATAGGTTAAAGCTAAACTTTCTAGAACGACACGAACGATTTGACCTTTCGTTTGCGGAACTTTTTGTCCACTCACTTTACACCATTCTTTAATTTTTGTTTCCATTTCTCCAGGAGAAGCGAAAACTGGGTCATTTGGATGAATCCAAGTTTGGTTGTCCGTTACTTCTTCGGCTAATGTGACCATTTCGCCAAAGCCAACTTCTTCCCCTTGCAAGCGCCAGTCGCGTTGTAATTCTTGAATAATCCACATTCCTGTTGTGTTTTGTAAGAGACGATATTTACCATCAAAACATCCTTCATTAGTTAGTCCTGAGGCAAATGCTTCATCCGTTACAACAGGCTCGTCAGATTCTGTTCCGACAAGCGACCAAGTACCACATGAAATAAAGACAGTGCCTTTCATGTTCATATGGAATCGCAAGTACTGCAGCAGCTGTATCATGTCCAGCCCCTGCAATCACGTCAAATGGATCTACTTTCAACTCTTGAGTGATGCGTGGTGATAATTGTCTTAAGACCTCACCATTCTTCGTTGGTGTTGTGAACCATTTACGCGGAATGTCTAAGCGTTCAAACACTTCTTCTGAGAAGTCTTGTGTAAAGATATCCAGTAACCCACTTGTACTTGCAATCGTGTATTCATTTGATAGCACTCCTGAAAGTAAGTAGTTGATTAAATCTGGGATAAACAACACGCGTTGAACGATATTTCTTAATTGTGGTTTTTCTTGCAAATCTGAATAGATTTGTAAGACCGTATTAATGGTTGCAGGCTGCACACCTGTTTTTTGGAATAATTCTTTCTTCGAGATAGCGTTATAAAATGACTCCTCGTATCGACCCATTCGATTATCTCTGTAACAATGTGGTTGATAGAGCAAATCTCCATTTTGATCTAGATAGGCATAGTCTACTCCCCATGTATCAACAGAGATGGAACGAATCGGAATCGAATCTTTGGAAGCCTTCTTGATTCCTTGCTTAATTTCTCCAAACAAGTGCAACAAATTCCAATACAAACCATCATTAAGATTCACCGGTTCGTTTTTGAACCGATGAACCTCTGATAATTGGAGGGAGTGCCCGTCATAAATCGCCTGCATAACACGTCCTGAACTTGCGCCTAAATCAATGGCTAATAATTTAATCAAGCTCATGTTTTCTCCTCCATTACTAATCCCTATTTTTTATTCGTATAGTAAAGCTTTGATTTCTTCGCTATCGATGTTCTTAGCGTCATACCATTTAGAACCAGTATCCACGTCTTTAACTGTTTCACCTTTAGCTGCAGCAATTGCTAATTTAACAGCTTGGTAACCAATTTGAACTGGGTCTTGAGTTACAGAACCAACGAATATTCCTTTACGGATAGCATCTTGTTGTAATGCACCTGAGTCGAAACCAACAGCTAAGATTTTGTCTGCGCCAAGTTTAGATTCTTTGAAACCGCCATTAGCGTTGATGATTGCTTTTGCAGCGAATTCGTTTGAACCATAGATTGCAATAGTGTCTTCTTTTTCAAGAACTGTAGAAGCTTCAGTTTTACCTGCAGCATCGTCTACTTGAGCTGGAACACGAACTTCGATAACAACTTTAGCATCAGCTTCAGCTACATCGTTTTTGAATTTGTCATGTCCAGTTACAGCAGTTTTAATGCCTTTTTTGTTTAATAATTCAACCATTTTATCAATGAAACCTTTTGTTCTTTGAGTGATTGAAAGTGAGTTAACTTCTTGAGAAACAACCCCGATACGAACTTTCTTGTCGCCGACTTTGCTTTCAAGTAATTTGAATAAGTGTTCAGCAGCGTTACCACCAGCAGCATGGTTGTCTGTTGATGCAGTAGCTTTGATAGCTCCTTCTGGTGCTCCTGGAACCCCTGAGTCAAATCCGATAATAGGAATGTTTTTAGATTGTGCTTGTTTAATCGCATCTAATTCTGCTTCAGTATCTAATGCAGCTAAAGCGATTGCTTTTGGATTTTTGTTGATCGCATTGTTTAATTGTTCCAATTGTTCTGCGATTGCTGTTTCATTTTGAGGTCCCACGAAATTAATTTTAGCACCTAATTCTTGAGCTGCTTTTTCAGCCCCTTTGTTTACAGCTTTCCAGAAGTCATGTTGGAACCCTTTAGCGATTACTTCTACTTTGAAGTCTCCGCTTGCTTGAGCTTTATTATTTCCACCGTCAGCATTTGATTTATTTGAAGTACATCCTGCTAATAAAGCAGAAGCACAAGCTAGAGTTGCAATTGCATATTTAAATGATTTTTTCATGATTTTTTCTCCTTTATATGTCCTTTTTGACCCTTCTTTGAAGGTGTCTTCCCAACTCATTGTGTCAATATCAAACTATTTTTTCTTATTCATGCGGATTAAGATATCTGAGTAAACGGCAACGATTACAACGAAACCTGTGATGAATAATTGATAGTGTGGTTGTAAGTCGATGTATGGTAAACCAATCTTCAAGACAGACATGATGAATACCCCGATGATTGTACCAACAACTGAACCAACCCCACCAGCAAGTGAAGTACCACCGACAACTACTCCGGCGATGGCATCAAGTTCCATACCGTTCCCTGTACCAGGAAGGATTGTTGAATATGTTGCAGCATATGCGATACCAGCTAAACCTGCTAGAAGTCCACTGATGACATAAGCCATGCCTTCCCATTTGATAACGTTTACACCTGAAAGTCTAGTAGCTTCTTTATTTGAACCGATAGCATAGATGTAACGACCAATTTTTGTTTTGTTTAAAACAATGGCTGCAATAATCGCTACGACAATCAAGACGATCAACCCGGTCGGAAATTATCTTGCGTTCTGAATAAGTCTTTGTACCAGCCTTCACCAGTTCCACGTAATGGGAACGTTACACTTTGTACGTTTGATACGATTGAGCTTAAACCACGTGAAATCATCATTGTACCAAGTGTTGCGATGAATGGTGGCAATCCAAATTTCGCAATTAAAATTCCGTTGAATAATCCAAATACACCCCCAATCACTAATATTGCCAACAATGCTAGCCATAATGGCCAACCCATTTTTGTATGGAGTACTCCACCAACGATGGCAGAACACATCATTACTGTACCGATTGATAAGTCAATACCACCGGTGATAATAACGAATGTTACCCCAATTGCTAAGAAACCAATGTAATAAGATGCGTCTAAAATGCTTACCGCTGTATCAAACGAACGGAACGATTCACTTGAGACTGCAAAGAATGTGAAAATCACGATCAACGCGATTAATGCAATTAATTTTTGTAATCCAACTGATTGTACCAGTTTCGTCCATAGGGACTTTTTCTCTTCCATATCAATACCTCTCTTCGATTATCGATCCGTTGCTAAAGCGAGGATACGTTCTTGAGTTGCTTGACTGATATCAAGTTCCCCTGTTTTACGTCCTTCACACATGACAACAATACGATCGCTCATACGTAAAATTTCTGTAAGCTCTGAAGAAATCATAATGATTGATTTTCCTTGAGCTACTAGTTCATTCATTAATGAGTAGATTTCACTTTTCGCACCAACGTCAATTCCTCGAGTTGGTTCGTCAAAAAAATTAGAATATCGCTATTTTTGTTCTAGCCATTTCGCAATAACAACTTTTTGTTGGTTACCACCTGATAAGTTACGAACTAGTTGTTTCGATGATGGTGTTTTCGTTCTTAATTGTTTAACGAATTCATCACTGACTTTGATAATTTCACCGTCATCGATGAAACCACCCTTAATGTACTTATCAAGGTTTGTCATTACTGTGTTATTGGCAATGGTCATATCAACGATACATCCATAACGTTTACGGTCTTCTGAAAGATAACCAATACCTTCTCTAATAGCATCTTGAGGATTTTTAATATCAACCTCTTTACCATTAATTTTAATTGTTCCGCTATCTTTCTTATCCGCTCCGAATAGTAAACGAGCTACTTCTGTTCGGCCCGCTCCCATTAATCCAGAGAAACCTAAGATTTCACCTTTATGAAGCACAAAGCTAACATCTTTTACGTGGCTTCCTGAGTTTAAGTGTTCCACTTCTAATACAACAGGTGCTCCTTCTGGTACTGCAGAAACCGCTTTCGGATCTTCGTAAATAGTACGACCAACCATCATTGCGATGATCTCGTCCTTTGTAGTTTCTTTTGTATTTACAGTTCCAACATATTCCCCTGTCCCTCATAACCGTTACACGGTCCGTAATACGGGCAATTTCGTCCATACGGTGAGAAATATAGATAATTCCTACACCTTTAGCACGTAAGTCATCAATAATTGCGAATAATTCATTAATTTCTGATTCTGTTAACGCTGCTGTTGGTTCGTCGAAAACAATAATCTTAGCATCCATTGACAATGCTTTGGCAATTTCAACCATTTGTTGTTTACCAACTGTTAAGTTTCCCACTTTTTCTTGTGGATTAATATCCAGTTTCAACAATTTGAATAATTCTTTTGCCTTTTTATTTCCGGCATTATCGTTGATGAAGAGACCTTGATTAATTTCTTCACGACCGATGAAGATGTTTTGAGCCACTGTTAAGTGGTTCATCATATTCAACTCTTGGTGCACGATTACAATCCCATCGTCCATAGCCTCTTTTGGCTTAGAATATTCTACTTGTTTTCCGTTATAGTGAATCGTTCCTTCGTTCGCGCCGTAAATACCTGTCAATACTTTCATTAAAGTGGATTTACCAGCCCCGTTTTCACCCATTAGCGCGTGTACTTCACCTGTTCTTAGGTCAAAGTCTACACCTTTTAAGGCTTTTACAGGTCCAAACGATTTCACAATTCCCTTCATTTCAAGAATAACTGGATTACTCATGCATTTCACCTACCTGTTCCAGTTTTGTAATACGCTCTTTTAGCGTTTCTATTTGTTCTTGTTGATTTACAATGATGTTTACAACTTCTAGCAGCAAGTGGCTGTTCATAAAATGATCTTGCGCATGAACGGAAAGAAGTGTTGGACTAGCGCCCTCTCCTCTTATTTCTTGCTGAATCATTTCTGTTTGAACATTATGCGCTTCAACTCCTTTAACTCTTGCTTCATCAAGGAGGCCTCTTGCAGATGAAATATCACCTGCAAGAGCACTCTTAACGGATTGCATTGCTAAAGTTGTAACTTTGCTACTTTTGACAATGAGTTGCATCAATCGTTGCGTATCTGCTTTTTTTGTTTCGCTCATTGGCTTAACCTAATAATTCAATCGCTTGTTTTAGAACTTCTTCTCCGCGCATGTTTTCAAAGTCATCGTCTGAAATTACAGCAACTGGAACATGAAGTGAAGATTTTGCTTTTTCTTCTAAATAAGCTAGTTGAGGTCCTAATAATAAGACATCAATATTTTTTAGAGTATCAATCCCAGTAATCCCTACTGAGTAGAATGAGTAATCTAATTTATCACGGTAAATTACTTCTTGAATGCGTTCAACGAGCATACTTGTTGTTAATCCACCGACACAGGCTAAAATAATTGTTTTTGTCATTTTAGTCTCTCCTTTCTCTTACTTATGGATAGGTCCTAATAGTTGGCATGCACGGTAGTCAGCTGATTCTAAATCTTCTGTTCCGAATAATGACCAGTTCTTAGGTCTGAAGATATCTTCTTCAGCAACGTTATGCATATTTACAGGGATGCGTAACATTGAAGCAAGAGTGATAAGGTCAGCACCGATATGTCCATAAGTGATAGCACCGTGGTTTGCACCCCAGTTATTCATTACATCGTATACTGACTTGAATGCGCCTTTACCTGTTAAGCGAGGAGCAAACCAAGTTGTTGGCCAACCTGGATCTGTACGGTTATCCAATGTATGGTGTACATCTTCAGGTAATTCAAGTGTGTATCCTTCAGCAATTTGTAATACTGGTCCAACGCCTTTCAATAAGTTCAAGCGAACCATTGTCACAGGCATATTTCCTTTAGATAAGAAGCGAGTTGAGTAACCGCCGCCACGGAAGTATTCACGGTTAGCTGCTGGGAAGTCAGTATTTGCAAGCATTGCATCTACTTCACTTTGTTCTAATTCCCAGAATGGTTTCATTACTGGTTCACCGTTTCTTGTAGCTTGACCAGTACCGTCTAATGTACAAGAACCAGAGTTAATTAAGTGTAAGAATCCATTTCAGCATGACCTTCAAGTTTATGTCCTGTAACACGTTCAACAGCTTCTGGACTCCAGTAAGTACGAACATCCGCAAAGATTTGTGGAGTGTTTGTTAATAAGTAGTTGAATAGCATTGATACACCGTTTAACGCATCATTTTCAGTTGCGAAGATGTATGGTCTGCGAATTCCGTTCCAGTCAAATTGAGTATTTAGGAATGTTTCCATGAAGTCTCCGTTAGGGAAGTGGTCTGTCCATTGACGTTGACCTTGGAATCCACCAACAAGAGCGTAGTGACCAACTGCTTCTTCTTCGAAGCCAAGTTCAGCAAGTCTTGGGTTACCAATCATTAAGTCACGTCCAATTAAGAACATCTTAATCACGAATTCCCATTGTTTATCTTTTTCTTCACGGCTTAAAACAAGGTCTTCACGGTTGTGATCGAATCCTTCTTTAACGTTTTCTTTCACCCATTTAAGCGCACGTTCGAATTCTTCGTGATCGTAAATACCACGATCGATACGGCGAGTGAATTCAGTCATATCTACTGATTCATTACGCATTCCTAAGTATTCTTGGAAGAAGTTAGGATCTACGATAGAACCACCGATACCCATTGATACACTACCCATTGATAAGTAAGCTGTATCTCTCATTAAACCTGTAGCAAGAGCTGCTCTTGCATAACGTAAGATTTTTTCTTTAACGTCTTCAGGAATTTCTGTATCTGTTGCTTCTTTTACGTCTTTACCGTAAATTCCGAATGCTGGAATTCCTTTTTGAGCGTGAGAAGCAAGAACTGCTGCTAAGTAAACAGCCCCTGGTCTTTCAGTTCCGTTGAATCCCCAAATAGCATGTGGAATATCAGGAGACATATCCATTGTTTCACTACCATAGCACCAGCATGGTGTTACAGTGATTGTTGCACACACGTTTGATTTCTTGAACAATTCGTGAGACGCTGCTGCTTCTGGTACACGACCAATTGTTGATGGTGAAATTACACATTCAACTGGTTGGCCATCAGGATATTTCAATGTAGACTCGATTAAAGCAGCTACACTCTTCGCCATATTCATTGTTTGAACTTCTAACGATTCGCGAACTCCTTGGCGACGACCGTCAATAGTTGGGCGAATCCCAATACGTGGATGTTGAATCATTTTTATTCCTCCTATTTTTCTACACTTCACGAACAGTTCCGTCTGGATTGTATTTCTTGTATCCTGGGTGACGTCCTGTTACTTTGTAGTTTTCGCGCATCTTGAACATTTGCTCTAATTTTTTTCTCTTGAGATTTCTTTTTTTCTTCAATGCCTTTTTGTTAGTAATAACAATCTTCCGTGGAATGTTGATTTAGCCACGAGTTCTAATGTTTCCATTCTGTAGTATGCTGTAATCACATCACTACCCACTGTTAATGCACCATGGTTTTCAAGTAACATCACGTCGTGTTCTTGTAAGTATGGTGTAATCGCATCTGGAACTTCCATTGTTGAAGGAACCCCGAATGGTGTAATTGGAATTGAACCGATAACAATCGCACTTTCAATTAGTGAATAAGTATCTAATGGAATATGTGCTAATGTGAATCCAGTTGCAATTGGTGGATGAGCGTGAACAACAGCTCTCACATCGTCGCGTTCTTCATAGCAGCGAATATGCATTTTAATTTCGCTTGAAGGACGGAAACCTTCGTTGGCTTCAATCACTTCTCCTTTCATATTTAATTTAACGAGTTTTTCAGGAGTGATAAAACTCTTACTGATACCTGTTGGTGTTGCGATGATGGTATCCTCATCAATACGAACTGAAACGTTTCCGTCATTAGCAGCAACCCATCCTAGTTGCCACATTTTATGACACACGTCACAAATTTGTTCGCGTACTACTTGTTCATCAAAAGTCATAGTATCATCCCTTTCTGATTTCTATCTTAGCAATTAAAGAAAGCGGATACAATATGTGAAAGCGCTATTGAACATCCTTCAGGATTTGTGCTATAATTTGTTCATAAATGTTCAAAATCGTTCAACTAGGGGGTTTTATTATGGTATGCTTCGAGCGAATGTCTCGAATTATGGACATTCTCGCGAAAAGAAAAAAATCATCTCTACCTTCCAATTGGAAGCGTTGATGTACTGCTCCACCTCTACATTGAGGCGTGACCCTGATTAAACTGGAAAAAGAAGGAAAGATTATACGATCTCATGGCGAAGTTCGACTTGTTACAACAAACAATATCGAATACGCTTACGATAGCAGAAGCCATGAAGAAACTCAGGGAAAACAACAAATAGCGGAAACGGCCTCCACTTTCTTAACAGATAACCAATCGATTTTTTTATCGATAGTTCATCTACGTGTGCCGCGCTCGCACCACACTTAGGAACTCTTCAAAATTTACGTGTCATTACAAACGGGATAGAAATCGCACGTAGATTGAACAATTATGAAAAATATTACTCTATTCTTTTGCGGAGGACATATCGGTTATGGAACAAACTCGGCTTTGGGAGACTTTGCAACGAGTTTTATCAATAACTTCCATGCAGATATTTGCTTTTATGAGTTGTCGAGGTCTCGACCGTTTTTGCTGCTTATGAGGCCAATCATAGTCAGGCTCTCTTTAAGCAACAGATGATAGCCAATTCAGATGTGACTATCTTAATGGCAGACCACTCGAAATTCAATACGAGTCATTACTTTAAACTATCGAATTACAACGCGATTGATTATATCGTAACCAATCAAGCTCCTGTCGATTCATTCCAAGATACGGTGGGCGCTCAATGCGAAATTCTTTGGTAGATGATTAAGGTTAGGGGAAAATAAGTGAATTTTATTGAACATTTTGCAATCATTGCAACTACGTAATGATTCTAATATATATTTTCACCGCCTTTTGATTCATAGTCACAACACAAAAACGCGCTACGATTGTAGCGCGTTTTTGTTTATTATGATTATGCTTTTAATTCTGCTGTTAAGCTTTCTAATTGGTCTACTAAATGTCCAACGTAAGCAATCGCTTGTTTCAATGGTTCATCTGTTGAAACATCGCAACCCGCATGAATCGCTAAATCTTTGGCAGACATGCTTCCACCTTTAGATAAAGTATCTAACCACACTTTAGCATGTTCAGGTTTTTCTTCGATTTGGTTGGCAATCGCAGTTCCGATTGTGAGACCAGCTGAATACGTATATGGATATAACCCCATGTAATAGTGAGGTTGACGCATCCAAGTTAACTCTGCTCCTTCGTTTACAACAAGGCTATCGCCGAAGAATTCTTGCATCACTTCTTTTTTCACATTTGATAATACATCCGCGTTCAACATTTCGTTATTATCAATCATCTTGTAAATACGATCTTGGTACACAGCTTCCATGTAGTGCGTTACCATGTTATGGAAGTACGTACGGCTAATCATATTGCTGATGACCCAACGTTTGAAACGAGCATCTGTGCTTGTTTTAAGTAAGTAGTTTGAAACAATCACTTCATTACATGTTGAAGGAGCTTCAACGAAGTATAATGAACATTCATTGTTTAAAATAGATTGATGTTTCCCTGTTGACATGAAGTGGTATGCATGCCCTAATTCGTGCGCTAACACGAATACTTCGTTCATTTTACCAGTCCATGATAATAGGATAAATCCAGCAACGTTAGGAACAGTCGCACAGAATCCACCCGTACTCTTACCAATGTTTTGTGGGAAGTCTGTCCAGCGTTTATCATAACTTTCATCAATCATCGCTTTGTAGTCTTCGCCAAGAATGCCTAGAGCTTTCTTCAAATACTCGCGAGATTCTTCAATCGTCATATCCACTTCGAACTCTGGATCCAAGTTGATTTTTGCATCCATGAATTGCATATCAGAGATGCCATGTTCTTTCGCTAATAATTTGATATAGCGTTGCATATGAGGAGCTAGGTCTGTCATCAGCATACGAATTTGACGGTCGTATAATCCACGGTCTCCATCTTGTTCGTCTAATAAGTAGTCAATGACACTGTCGTATCCACGCATTGTTGCCATCATTTTTTCTTTCTTCAATTGAGAAATATATTCATTAGCAACTGTATTTTTATATGCGTTTAATGTTTTATAGAAGCTCTTAGCCGCAGCGCGACGCACTTCTTTATCAGGGTCCATTTCGTGTAAGTTTTCGTATAATACGAAGCTATTTTCAAGTGTCTTGCCATTTGCTTCAAATGACTCGAATTGCATATCTTCGTGTTTTGTTACTTCATATAATTGATAGAAACTTGGTAAGCTGCTTAAGTTTGATAGCACTTGTTCTGCATCTTTTGAGAGCGTATGTTTCTTTTGACGAATCACTTTTTCTACAAAGTATGCTAAGTCTGGTCTCTTCTCTGCTACGAACTGATTTAAAAAGGCCTCGTCTAATGAAATCAATTCTGTCATCACAAAGCTCATGTTTTCCGCATAAGATACGCTCACTGCTTCAAACGCTGTGGCAATTTCCACCACTTTCGGATTTAAACGGTCAACCGTCATTGGTAATTCCGCATAATGAGAAGCGCGATACACTGCTAATTCAATCGCTTCGTACTTGCGAATCGCTTCATCTAATACTTCTAAATCTCCTAATTTGTTCTCGTATTTTTCTTTGAAAGCTTTCATTTCTTTCTTTAAGTTGTCCAACTCTGCATAAAATGCTTCGTCGCTTGGATAAAGTAAAGTCATATCCCATGTAATAGAAGGATCTACTTCACTTCTTGGTACTAATTTAATTTCAGCCATAAAAGTCACTCCTTTTCGATAGTATCCATTATACACAATCTCCGGTTCGTTTGCTATACTAGGAATATTGAAAAACGAAAGAAGGTGCCCCGGTGCAAGTCATTCATAAACAAACGAATTCTCCTCTTGTCATTTCGATTCCGCATAGTGGAACGGACATTCCACAAGACATTGTCCCACTTTGTAATCAGACATCCAAGCGTGAGCATACGGACTGGGCTCTTCCAGAACTTGTTGCCCCGCTTTTGGAGACGACTCTAGTAGCCACTGTGTCTCGATATATTGTAGATGTGAATCGTTTTAAACCACGCACAGGAAAAGCAACTCAACCAATCATTCCAAGAATAGATGAACTAGGACATCAGCTATTTTACAACTATCCGTCCAAGCAAAAACAAGCGGACTGGTTGAAACGGTATTACACGCCCTACTATCACCACTTAGAGAGTTTGCTTCATCAAAAATTAGAGCAATATTCCAAAGTGCTATTGATTGATTTGCATAGCTATGATGACCAGCTTTTTCAAACAAGCGACATTATTATAGGGACGCGTAGGAAACAAACCATTAGCGAAGAGCTTCTGGAGCAACTCCAAACTCTCTTCCACGAAGAAGGCTTATCCACTCGAGTAGACACTCCTTTTTCAGGTGGCAATATTATTGCGACCTTTGGGAAAGCACCCAAGCATTGAAGCTGTTCAAATCGAAGTACCGTATTCCCTTTATCTTGACGGGCACACGCTTCACGAGGAACGTTCTACTACCCTACATCAACAATTACAACATATTTTTCAAAAAGTACGTATGTATCATTTTTGATACGTATCAAAAATGATACATTTCATTCTTTACAAAAAAACCACCTTGAACGATTCATCCGTCCAAGGTGGTTGTCATTTTAATTTGATTTTTCTTGCAACTGTTTAATTTGTTCTTCCAATTGCTTAATTCGTTCCTCTTGTTCATCGATTTGTTCTTGCATCTTAATAATCTGCTCTTGTCGACTTTCCGCAGGCTTCTTCGTTGATTGTGCGAAACTACGATAAATGAATACCGCCATAAATAGAATCAAACCTGTTAGGAAGATAAACACCCATGTTTGATTCCTTCTTACGTATCGATTAAGATTTTTCTTTAATTCATTTTTTTGTCCGCTCATCAATATCACCTCTTTGTTTTCTCAGTATACCATTTATTGTGAAAGAACTCTAGGGAGCTGTCACTAGATGCGTCATCTCTTCCGTCATCTTTCCAACTATTCCTTCATCACAGACCACAATTAGAATGTCGCCACTACGAATAACCGTATCCCCGCGAGCAATCATTTCCTTGGCGCCACGTCGCACGGTCGCAATGATAATTTCTTGCGGCCACTGAATATCGCGAATCGCTTTCAACTAGTGGACTATCCACCATTACGGGCACTTCGAAGGTTGTACGCTCTCCTTTTGTTTCCGTTGAATGTTCTTTATCTAAACGTTCTGCTAACACTTCATAGATTGGATCCATCTTCAAGAAGTCAGCCACGATATACGCCACTAATGTACAAATTCCAAGTGGCATTAATTGGTTCAATCCACCTACCATTTCTGTTACAAGTAGTAAGGCTGTTAGAGGGGGCTTTCCCAATCGCTGCAAAGTATCCCGCCATCGCAAAGAACACAAAGCTCACGCGTACGCTTGGATCCACACCTAAGAAATCAATTAAGAATTCTGCGTAGGCTAATCCAAGAAGCGCTCCTAGAGAAAGGATTGGTAAGAAGATTCCACCAGGAAGTCCTGTTCCGTATGAAATCATTGAGTAGACAAAACGAATCACAAATAAGCCAACTAAAAATTGAACGGTGTGATTTTCTTTAACGAGTGCTAATACTAACTCCCCACCGCCACCTAACACATGCGGATTCCATATTCCAAGAGGAATAATCAACATGAAGGCAATAATGCAGTAATTATACGGTGCCACTTTCGGAAAGAGAGTCTTGTAAATCTTTGGCAAGGCTAATGTGATACGATGATACGCTAGTCCGAAAATCGCTAGGATGATGCCAAGCAAACAACGTATCCATAATATTCCATCGGAAATCGTTGGTCGTTTCCAAGATTTAACGATGGATGGATTCCAAATACATTTAATGAAATAAAGTTGGAAATAATCGCCGCAGTTAGAGTCGTCACGGCAACAAGTGGGCTGAAGGTATGATGTACTTCTTCCAATACAAACATCAATCCTGCAATCGGTGCATTAAACGCAGCAGCTAGTCCGGCACCTGCTCCACTAGAAATAAATACATTTTTCTGAACACGGTTGGCCTTAAATGTCTCTGCCACACCTTGTCCAACCGATGCTCCTAATTGAATCGAAGGACCTTCTCGTCCAAGTAAGAGCCCTGAACCAATGGAAATCGCTCCACCGACGAATTTCTTCCAGCAGACAGACCACCAATTCATATCCATCTTTCCTTGAAGTTGTAATTCTACTTGTGGAATCCCACTTCCTTTAATATCCGGATCACTCTTGACGATTTGTCCTAAAATAACGCCCATTACAAGGCTAAACAGAATCCAGACCGGAATCCATTGCGGTTGTTCTCTTAAAAAGGAATAGACATTTACTACTTGTTCTAAAATAAAACCAATCATATATCTAAATAAACTAACTGCACTTCCTGCCAGGACACCAATCAAAGCGCCAATAGCAATATACCCTGATTTGCGATATCTTCTAGGGTTCAACTGACTCCAAAATTCCACTTGCACTCATCCTTTTCGATTTATTCTCTTTCATTATATCAAAGTCTGACCATAAAAAAAGGAAGAAATGAAAATTCTTTCACTTCTTCCATTATTTTATTCACCTTGTAAGTCTGCTTCATCGAGGGCATTCATTAATCTGAATAATTCTTCCTCTGTTAATGCTGCTTTTTCCTCTTTTGCAAAATCGCGGACGATTTCACCACGATGCATGACAATGAGTCGGTTCCCAAAATGAATCGCGTCAGATAGATTGTGTGTAATCATAAGCGCGGTTAAGTTCTTTTCTTCGATGGTTTCTTGTGTTTTCTGCATAATCTTGCGCTGTGTTTTCGGGTCAAGCGCTGCTGTGTGTTCGTCTAACAGTAATAGTTGTGGAGCGTTCATCGTTGCCATGAGGAGTGAAATGGCTTGACGTTGCCCTCCTGATAATAGTCCGATTTCTGTATGAAGACGGTCTTCTAAGCCAAGTCCTAAGGGGGCAAGTAAGGCCTCGAATTGTTGTAATTCTTCTTTAGAAGATGTTTAAACAGGCTACGTTTTTGACCACGACGATTTGCCAAGGCTAAGTTTTCAGCCACTGTCATACGAGGAGCCGTTCCTTGCATTGGGTCTTGGAAAACACGGCTAATGTAGGCCGCACGTTCAAAGTCTGCAGTCTGTTCGATTTGATGGCCGCCAAACGAGATTGTTCCTTCGTCCAAAGCAAAATTACCAGCAATCGCGTTTAGGAAAGTCGATTTCCCAGCCCCATTTCCGCCGACAATCGTAATGAAGTCTCCTTCTTGAATGGATAAGCTGACGTTTTTTAGTGCCTTATGCTCACGTGAAGTTCCAGGGAAAAATGTTTTTGATAAGTGTTGAATTTCAATACTCATTTAGTTTTCCCCCTTTCTATGACGTGTGCTTTTTTGCTGAATCCAGCTCTTTATTTGTGGCACTGTTAAACAGAATGCAATCAGTGCTGCTGAGATAAGTTTGAAGTCATTTGCTTGGAAGACATTGAGTAACAACACAAGCATTAATAGTAAACGATAAATAATTGATCCGTAAAGGATGCAGACAAGACGTCCAACGAATGATTCGTCGGCGAAAATCACTTCACCAATAATAATTGCAGCTAGAGCAATAACGATGGTTCCAAGACCTGAGTTTACGTCTGCGTATCCATTGTTTTGCGCTAAAATTGCCCCGGCTAAGGCGATGAGTGCGTTTGAGAGCATCAAGCCAAATACCGTCATTTTACGCGTGTTGATTCCAAGCGCGCGTGCCATCTTTTCGTTGTCCCCTGTCGCAATCAGTGCTTGTCCAAATTCTGTTTTGAAGAAGCAATACATCAAGAAGATTAAAATCCCAATCACGACAAGCCCCATAATGATAATGTCAAAATACTTTGGTAAGCCTAGTTTTGAAAAGACACTAAAAATCGTATCTTGTCCAAGAAGTGTGATATTCGCTTTCCCCATCACACGTAAGTTAATGGATAAGAGTGACGTCATTGTTAAAATCCCTGCTAATAAACTTGGAATTTTACAAACAGTCATAAGGAACGCTGTCACCCCACCAGCAAGCGCTCCGGCAATCATCGCTACAAGCGTTGCTAAGAATGGGTTCACCCCTTGTTGAATCAAAATCACACAAGTCGCAGCCCCCAGAGGAAAGCTCCCCTCAGTCGTCATATCTGCAATATTTAAAATTCGAAAACTAATGAATAACCCGAGAGATAATACGCCCCATAATATCCCTTGAGAAATCGAAGAAATTACTAAATCCATTTCGAAAAAAATCCTCCTCTGAAACGATCAATATGACGTTTAAGTCATATTGTGTATGAATCATCCCCTATTAGAGTTGCTATCATATCAACGTTTCTAAACTATCTTATTTATTTGTTGGTGTTACTTTTTGTGCATCTTTTAAGATACTTTCTGGAATTGTAATGCCTAATTTTTTCGCTTTTTCTTCGTTGACATAAACAACACCTTTGTTTGCTAATGTGATTGGTGTATCGGCTGGGTTTGCACCTTTTAGAACTTTTACAACTACTTTAGCTGTTTCTACACCGATTTGGTATTGGTCAACACCTACACCTAATACTCCACCGTCAGCAACCATTGTATCAGCTGAAGGGAATACTGGCACTTTAACTGCATCTGTTACTTGAACCACTGTTGCCATTGCACTTGCAATTGTGTTATCGATTGGAACGAAGATAGCATCTACTTGGCTTGCTAAGCTTTCAGTTACTTGTTGAATATCGTTTGTGTTTGCAATTGTTGATACTTTAACTTCGAGGCCTAGTTCTTTCGCATATTTCAGCTTCTTCGGCTTGTTTTACAGAGTTGTCTTCGCTTGAAGTGTAAAGAATGCCGACTTTCTTCATGTTAGGAAGAACTTGTTTCATGATTTCTAATTGTTGTTTGATTGGTGTACGGTCACTAACACCAGTGATGTTGTTTCCTGGTTTTGATTCACTTGCGATTAAACCAGCTTCAACTGGATAAGTAATCCCACCCATGATAATTGGTGTTTCTTTTGTATTGTTCGCTAAGGCTAATGTTGCAGGAGTTGTAATCCCTACTAAAATGTTGTTTCCGCCTGAAACTAATTTTTCAGACATGCTTGCTAAGTTACTTTGGTCACCTTGCGCGTTTTGAAGATCGATTTCTAAGTTTTTACCAACTTCATATCCTTCGTTCTTCAATTCGTCTTGTAACCCTTTATAAATCGCATCTAAGGCTGGGTGGCTCAGTAATTGTAATACCCCAACTTTAACGGTTTCGGTTTGTGTTGATGCTGTGTTAGCTGAATTTGTTTCTTTATTTTTATCTCCTGATTGATTGAAGAATAATGCTCCAATCACTACTAATACTAATAATGCTCCGAATAAATAAATGCTTTTGTTCTTTTTCATGATGAATTCCTCCAAAAATTAAATAGATGTTTGCAAACTCTATTAAAAAAGAGACTACGTATGTTACTACGAGTCTCTCATACAAATAGAAAGACCACGTTAGCTCTAGTCTATAGATCTACGTGGTCGAGTTTGCTTTATAGTTGAAATCCACATAGATACAAGTTCACGTCAATGAAGGTTGTATCTATATGTACAAAAGTACGTTAAGAACAACCTGTATCTAGTGGCTTTGCCAACGCGTATTCAATTCTAATACGATACATAAGTGTGCCATGTTCTTAACTCCTTTTCTAGTGATGTGTTCATTATGAACTCATTCGTCTTCAATGTCAACTACTTTTTTCAAAAAAAAATTGTTTTTTCAGTGTGTATTTTCATTTTCATAAAAATGCTGTGCTTTCTTTCCAACTTCTCCATGATAAGAAGAATACTTACGTTTTCGACGAATACGAGCACTTAGCCCCAATATTTTCATCAAACGTTGTACCTTCTTATGATTTACGATGAAACCACGGTTTCTAAGCTCAAGAGTGATACGGCGATATCCATAAATTCCTTTATGCTCAGTATAAATGGTTTGTATTTCGTTTTTTAGGGCCTGGTTCTTATCTTCTTGGTTTAGCTGTTTTAAGTGATAGTAGTAAGTTGATCGAGCGAGTTTGATAATCTATAGAAGAATATCTAAAGGAAACTCTGGCACTAACTCTCTGAGCGTCTTTCTTCTTTCTCTTTTTCCTCCTTCAAGCGGAGTTCTCTCAACTTTTTTAGAATTGCATTCTCCGCTCTTAAATACTCATTTTCAGCCTGAAGGCGTTCTAGTTCCGTCATCTCTTCTGGTTGTTTCTTTGGCTTACGTCTCATTTTAGGTGCTCTCCCTCTTGTTTTCTCAGTTCATAAATTTGAACTTTATCTTCATAAGTTAATTTCATAATAAAAACACCCCAAAAGTTAAATTTTCTGTCTAACTTTTGGGGTGCACTTCACTTTAGCTTCAGAGTTTTTTTGGTTAAAATTGAATATTTTCTTGTATCCATTCTTTTCTAAAATGAATAGTCACTTGTGTCATTACTACAGATTGAATCGCAAGGATTCCGAAGAACAGAACTACACTATTCTTAAAGAAAACTGCTAAACCGGTCCCAATTAGATAGACAGCAAAGTAACTGAGTGCAACTTGATTTGTCATTTGTAATCCTTCTTTGTTGTATCGTGAAGTTCCAAAAAGGCACACATAAAACAGTGTGATACCCACAAGAACCATTGAACTTCCCATGTCTAACAATTGACCATCATAATACATCTCTACTCCCGCCGTTATAATATTAATCGCAATTAAAATTCCAATATGTAAATATGCCAAGGGCCCACCTGCTCTTTCTTGGTGGTGTTCAATTCCGATCACAGTTTGAGAAACATAAGAAACAAATAGGAATCCGATCATCACAAATGTAGATACAGATAAAAGAAAATGTTCAGCTAGTGGATACGTTTTGATAACCGCGATGACCAATTCACCTACTGTTAAAATCGTAATCAATTGCATTCGTTCCACTAAATGCGGAAAGTTCATATAGCTGTATTTCATCTTCTTTGTCATAAAAGTTGGATAGATTAAAAACGCTAAATAAGAGAACAAATAAATATAGTTGATATACTCAACTGGAGTAAATGAAATAATCACCATCGAAACAATGACAATCAAAATGGCGATGAATATTCCTTTAATTTGAATCACCATATCATTCGTACACTGTTGGTACTTACGAATATGCAATAAATACTGCATAATAATAATTCCCAAAACGACAATCATCAGTAGATTGTAATAAATATATACTGGGATAGCAATTCCATTAAAATTAACAATCCCCAATCTCCAATTCGCTGTAAATAAAGTCACCATATTTCCGATGACAAGCGCCGCTACAATAATAGTATAAATATCATTCGTATCTCTTCTACTGTAACGATTTAAGTATGAGTTCTCCATTAACCACACACTCCAAACCGAAATAGTTGCAACAAAAAACGCTAAAATCCCCTGCAAGCTAACAATATGTTCTGGAGTGGAATGGAGAATACTCACTAATTGACTTGTCGCAAGCACGAATACTAAATCAAAAAACAACTCATAGTTTGAAACTTTCTTTACTTTCATGCTACTCCTCCCTTAATCCTCATCCTTAATATCAATATCTTCAGGAATCGGTTCATCCAAGTACTTCTGATATTCTTCCAAAAGACGTTCGCGTTGTTTAAGAAGAAGTCGAACTGCGCACTGTTTAACAGTAACTCGCCATCTACTTCCACGGTCTTCACTTGTTTTGTTTGGATTAAATGCATGAGATATCCTAAGTCGATTTCCAGATTCTCTGCAGTTTGTTGTACGGTATAATACATCTCTTTTCCTCCAATAAAAAAGCTACCCTAAACAAACGGTCTAAGGTAGCTAACAATTATCATTATGCTAAAGCGTCAACTAGGCTTTGCGCGAAAGCTTGGATATGTTCGATATCTTCTGCTTCAGCGTTTAAGTCTACTAAGACATTTTCAGCACCTTTTTTGGCACCTGTTTTTGCAAATTGCGCATCAAAATCTAATACTGATTGACAGAACTTATCGTAGAAAGTATCACCTGAGCCAAGCGCTCCGTAAACTTTCCCAGTTAAATCTTCTTCCTCTAATTCTTCATAGAAGTCGACGATTTCATCCGGTAAGTCGCCATCTGTTCCGTAAGTATAAGTTGCGACAACATTAATATCATAATTATGGAATTCGCTTGCTTGCGCTGAAGTACATTCTTTCATGTCTACTTCCACGCCACGCTCTTCTAATGCTTCTGCTAAAATATCTGCAATCTCTTCTGTATTTCCTGTTAAACTAGCATATACGATCAATGCTGTTGCCATAATACCACTCTCTTTCTCATTCAATAAGAAGATTATAACAAATCCACCAAACGCCGTCTATTGTTTCTGATTAAAAATATAGGAGAGTCTACAGCAAACTCCACTTTCTCCCTGCGCCCTATTCTCTCAAAGATATAACATATATATAAGGTGAGGAGCACACATGAACTCCTTGCACTTTTCCATTTCACGAAGGTGAATACGTAGTAAATCAATTCTTGGACCTTACGGATTTTATCGTCACCATAATAGGGAATAATATTCAAGATGAATTAGTAGGAGTTTGAGCTTACTCATTACTCCTACTTTGAAGATTGGAAGATGAGAGACGAAGGCTCGAATCGGTATCCTATTATGGTAATAATAATAAACATCCAAAAGGATTCAAAAAAATTATGAGAAGCACACATCCACTTATCTGCACATCTGAAATTCACAGAGGTAAATATGGTTTAAATCAATTCTTGGACCTTACGGATTTTATCATCACCATAATAGGAAATGATATTCAATGGGAATTAGAGGGAGTAGGAACTTGTTCCATACTCCCTCTTTGAGGCTTGAAAGATGAGAGACGAAGACTCGAATCGGTATCCTATTATGGTAATGATAAAAATGATCCGTAAGGGTCCTAAAGAATTGATTTATTTATGTTATTCACCGAGTTTTTAGGCATACTTTATCAATTGCACCCCCTTTTCAAAAGCATTACTATAATAAACGAATTAATTTTTAGGAGATGACACCTTTGCCATTATCTGCAACGGAGCGCCTTAAACAAGCCGAACGCGGCGCTATCTTAAGTATCGGCACCTATATCTTTTTATCTGCAACAAAACTCATCGTCGGGAAGCTCTTCAACTCAGAAGCCTTATTTGCCGATGGATGGAACAACTTCACAGATGTGATTTCATCGGTTCTTGTTCTTGTAGGCTTACGCTTATCCCAAATGCCAAGCGATGAAAACCACCCATACGGTCACTGGAAATTTGAGACCATCGCCAGCCTTGCCACTTCATTTATTATGTTCTTTATCGGGATTGAAGTCGTCAGAAATGCCTTCCAAGCATTTCTTAATCCAGTAACAGAGGCTCCTTCACTCATTTCTTCCATCGTTGGATTTTTCTCAGGGTTGATTATGATTGGCGTCTATTTCTACAATAAGAACCTAGCCGCACGTATTCAGTCTCTTGGTCTTAAAGCAACCGCCAAAGACAACTTAAGCGATGCGATGACCAGCTTCTTGACGGCCTTAGCGGTATTATTCGCTTCCCTCGGATTACATTGGCTCGATAATATCATGGCCTTCGTAGTCGGACTTCTAATTGTTCGCACAGCCGTTGAAGTGTTTATCGAAAGTGCGTTTCAATTGACAGATGGATTCGACCAGACCGAATTGGATAATTATATCCCCGTTATCTTGCGACATCCTGAAGTGAAAGATATTCGTGAAATAAAAGCGCGTCGATACGGATCAAATGTGTATATCGACTTAACTGTCTGTATGGATAAAGATCTATCTGTTTATAAAAGCCATCAAATCACTGAATTTATTGAAAAAGAACTCTACAATGAGTTTGCTATTTCGTTTATCGATATTCACGTAGAACCTTATCAATTCTAAATAAAAATCCCAATCACTATTTTTAGTGATTGGGATTTTCTGTTATTTAATCGTATTAAAGTTTAAGTTGAAGGCTTGCTTCACAGTATCACTGACTTCTCCAACTGGAGTCTTCGATACAAATTTCCTTTGATGCAATAACGGTTTGACGCATTATAGTCATCGCAAGTAATGAGCGTAATCTCTGTCACGCCAGGTTGGTCGTTAATCACTTCTACTCTTGTAGGTTCAATCAATTCGACAGAAGTTGTTTCATATTCATAAACATATTCTAAATCCGTCGTATAAATCTTCTCGCCAACTTTAAGGTTCACAAGTGGTGAGAATAACAATGTCATGTCACCAAAGTAGTTATGGCTAGCAAGGGCGTAGTTTCCTTCACCCATCTTTTGAGTAGGTTTCATCGTTCCAGCACCTGATAATAACACTTCGTTGGCTAAACCTTTATAGATTGGTAAGTTTAACTTCACGCTCGGAATCGCAATTTGCCCAAGTGTTAAGAACTTCCCTTTGTCGAAATTCGCTTTTAATACTTTATCTAAATCAATCGCTTCTACTTTTGAGAAATCAAACTCTGCTTCCTCCGCCTCGTTGGCTTTCACTTCGGCTAAAGTAATATTTGAAGCAGCTTCAATTTGTTGACTTTGCAAGCGAGAAAGTAAGAAGGTACGAATCGGACCAGCCGCAAATAATACCCCTGCAATAATAAATAAAATCGTTGCTAGGAAGATGCGCCAGTTAAATTTCTTCTTTGGCTTCTTCGGTGTTTTTTGATTTCTTCTTTCTTCAATCTTTTCCATTCTCTATTCCCCTTTTTCCTTTGTGCTTACAAGGATCCAATACCCTTTATCGAGTGCAATGCGTTCGACATTCCCAAAAACTTCTTGCATTTTCTTTTGCGCACTCGGAGCCCCTTGTTTTTTCTGAATCACGATTACGAGTTGCCCTTCTTCTACTAAGTGGTCGTAGGCCTCTGCTAAAATGCGATGCACGACTTCTTTTCCGGCGCGAATCGGTGGATTACTAATAATCACTGAATAATCCTTCGCATGGACATTGCCATACGTATTGCTTTCGTGAATCGTCACGTTCTGAATTCCATTGGCCTCAGCATTACGCTTTGCTAAATCCATCGCACGTTCATTCACGTCGACCATTTCCACAGACATCTCAGGATAAGCCTTGGCAAATGACAATCCCATTGGACCATAACCGCACCCGACATCTAGAAGTTTTCCTTGTGCAAGATGGGGTGGAACCTCATAAGATTCAATCAGCAATTGGCTTCCAAAGTCAATCGTGTTTTTCGAGAACACTCCATTATCACTCGCAAATTGGAATGTGAATCCCTTTAAAACATAACTAAAATGTTTTTCTTGGCTCTTACTATTCGGTTGATTTGTATAATAGTGATTTTGATTCATGAGCGTCTCCTTTTCTATTGGTCTTTGTCCATACTATCATAAATACCCCTTTTTCCAAAACAAAAAAACCCGCTGTTTGGGAACAGCGGGAAAAGGTTAGGAGGGTTTACTAATAAAAAAATGTTGGGAGTTCATTTTTTTACTTGGGAGAAGTAAACCTTAGGTGTTTTATTGGGTATGGCTAAATTATAGTGCTCATTTATGAAAAAGTTGTGAATTTTAATATTTATTTATATGAATTAGTACTTTTTTTATATTTTCAAATCGTCGTATTCAGTACTTTTTTCGAATAAAGAAACGATATAAGGACATGTTGCATGAATCTTTAAGTTTTCATCTCTTGCAAAGTCTGCTAATTTGTCCACTAATTGACGTGCAACTCCTTGTCCGCGTAGGCTTGGATCCACAAATGTATGGTTTGCATCAATCACACCTTCTCCTTTTGGGATATACGTAATTTCTGCATCCATTTCTCCAGCTGCATTATAATGTCTAAACGCTTTTTCTTCTTTAATAAATTCCATTTGCAAATCCTCCTTTACAATTCTACCTATAGTATACGACTCTCTCTACTGGAATTCTAAGAAAGTGACTTAGCAAAGAATAGTAACATTTGTTAAACTTATTTGCAACGACCTCATTTTTTTGGTTGTGATATTCTGTTAACAGCTTAAAAAAATATGAACGGAGAATTTGTTATGCATATACCAGATAATTACTTAAGTCCTGCATCTTGTGCTGTTTTAGCGGTTGCGGCAGCGCCTGTTGTTGGGCTATCGATTACGAAAGTCAAAGCACAATTAAAGGAAAATAAAGAATTAGCACCGATGCTTGGGATTGCGGCTTCTCTTTCTTTCTTATTAATGATGTTTAATGTGCCAATTCCTGGTGGTACTACTGCTCATGCTGTCGGTGGCGTGTTACTTTCAATCTTAATTGGACCATATGCCGCGAGTCTGGCACTGACCGTCGCCCTCCTCTTACAGGCACTTCTATTTGGAGATGGAGGAATTCTTGCTCTTGGCGCAAATATCTTCAACATGGCAATCGCAATGCCATTTGTCGGATACGCCGTTTATAATTTCTTCCGTAAACAAAACCACGAAACAGCCGGAGTTCTCGTTGGTTCTTACGTAGGAATTAATGTGGCTGCTTTCTTAACAGCCATTGAACTTGGAATTCAACCAATCATTGCCACTCAAGGAGGCGAACCTTTCTATAACCCTTATGGATTAGCGGTTACGATTCCTGCCATGATGGTGACTCACTTAACGATTGCTGGTGCTGTTGAAGTCTTCTTCACTTATGTCATTTATCGTTTCGTGAAACAAGTGGCACCACAAGAATTGTACACACCTACTTCAGTGAACACGACTTCTTTCGTAAAGAAAATCCGCTATGTCTTAATCGCTTTAGTCGTATTAAGCCCATTAGGATTACTAGCAGAAGGAACAGCCTTTGGAGAATGGTCAGCCGACGAACTTGCTGAAATGATGAATAATGTCCCAGCAGGAATCGAGAATGGATTTTCATTTGAAGCCCTCTTCAGTGATTACACGATTCCAGGAACAAACATCGCAGTTGGTTATATTTTATCAGCCATCACTGCACTATTAATCTTCTATATTTTAGGAAAAATGATTCGAACAATGAATGGAGCAAAAGCATCTCATGCGTAAACTACCTGACTGGCTACAACAAGACGAAGCACTCGCTGCCTCTTCGAAAAGCCATCAATATTTACAAATGAATATCAACTCATTGCGCCGTCTACTTGGCAAAATGAAACAAACAACACCCGCATTTAAGGCGAAATCTTCGTCTTGGATGCGGCTCGTTTACTTTGTGTGCTTAGCGATTCTCATTACACTCAGCCACTCCACTATCCAACTATGGATTTTGGCGATTTTCCTATTAGCGCATATCGCCTTTCTTCCAGGAGAAGCGCTCCTCCGTCTTTGGAGGGTCCTCACGCGAGTACTTATCTTTACAGCGATTGTCCTCTTGCCAAGTATTCTTCTAAGAGGCTTCCAGAACAGCGGCATCTTCCTTGGTCGTACAGGAATTTTGGTCTTAAACTTGTCGCTCTTTTTAGCCACAACGACAAGCGTTCAACTCGTTGAGGCGCTTCGCCAGTTGCATTTTCCAAAAACGATGATTCAAACGATTGAACTCGCGATGAAATACACGTATATCCTTGGAAAGCATCTACAGCAACAAATCGAATGTGTTCAACTGCGAACCATTGGCCAAAAGGTGAATCTCGGGTTATTTGGATCGATTCTTGGACTCTTGTATTTATCATCGAAAAACCATACGAAAGAAGTCTACGAGGCCATGACGCTTCGAGGATACGGAATGGACGTCAAAACCAAAACCCCTTTCCGCTGGAAGAAAGAGGACGTGTTATTATTACTTGAATTAATCGTGCTGGTTGCCGCAACAACCATGCTACGCTAGAAAGGAACGCTTATGATTACAATTCACGATGGAAATTATCACTATAGCGAAGACATTGGAATCCACGACATCAACCTTCATATCGAGAAAGGTGAAACGGTGGCTTTGATGGGACCGAATGGAGCCGGGAAATCCACTCTCTTTAAAATCTTGGTTGGGCTACTTCCGATCTCTTCTGGACAATATCATTTTAACGATTGGACGGTGGATGCAGACTTCTTAAAAGACCCAAGTAATGCCGGTCATTTATACCAACAGGTCGGTTTGATTTTCCAAAACAGCGATATTCAACTCTTCAATACGACGGTTGCTGAAGAGCTTGCCTTTGGTCCACGTCAACTCGGATTAACCGAAGAAGAAATCGAACAGCGAGTGAATGATACGCTAGCGCTTCTTGAAATCGAGCACTTGAAGGACCGTATCCCCTATCACTTATCAGGCGGGGAAAAGAAACTCGTGGCGATTGCTAGTGTGCTCATGATGAATCCAAGTGTATTATTGTTTGACGAGCCCTTTAACGGCCTCTCACCGAAATACCAACGCCTCATCGCGGAATTACTACAAGAGTTAAAAGCAGCAGGAAAAACGATGATTATTTCTTCACACCATTACGAACAAATTCAAGAGGTTATCCAACGTGTTCTCGTATTTTCAGAAGGACATACTCTAACCGGTGACTTTTCTAAAGAAGACTGGGAAGGCAATCCCGAATTCCGAGAAAATTTTCATTTAGGTTAAATAGTAAATAAACAAAAAAAACAAGGCAACTCTTATTGAGTTGCCTTTACTAATATTCATTGGACGTTCAGTAACCTCGTCATCTCAGGTACCTCTCTTTGAGGTGCGGCAGGAACCTTTCTGCCCTCAATGAATATTCTTCAATATTATTATAGCTTTCATTGTTAAGTTGTCAATGATTTTAATCTCCCATTTTTTTATTCTTTGATTTAGTTTTTAATTGCGATATTTCATGCATTGTAGCTATATAAAAGTATTCATTCTTATAGTCTAATTTAATACCGATTAAAACATTCTCTTCCAATTGAATTACGTATTCAATACTTCTTCCTCTCTCCCTAGGATTTATACCAATATAATCTGGATTTTTCTAGTAGCTCACTAATTCTAGAAAGATATTTAATCATATTATCATGGTTTCTTTTCTCTAAATGCTTCCTCAAATTTTTCTATATTAACCTTGACAATATCTATAGAATCGTCTAATTCAAGAATTTGAAAATATTCACTCTTGATTCTTCCAACTTGCTTCATTCTATTTCTCCTAAGAACCAATTCATATCCTTCTCTTTTAATTACGATATAAAATCAAATTTCAGACGTTTAGAAGTAGCCAAAATCTATCTGCATCCCCCGCTTTGTGGTATAGTAGAAATACATTTATCCAAGCTATTGAAAGGAAAAAGAATGCTGAAGTTTTTACTGAAAAAGAAAGAATCTCCAGAGCCAGATCATGGTTCTGGAAAACAAAAGAAATCAAAAAAACAAAGAAGCAATCAAACGGACGACCGGTACCATGGTCCATTAATCACGAATGAGGTGAGCCTAGGGTACATTAAATTCTTCCCTTGGCTTATGCTTCCATTTACTGCGTTTCTATATTTTGTTGCAGGGTATAATGACCCAATAGGGATAATTAATGTCCTATTCTTGAGTGCGACAGTGATCAATATCATCAGTGCTCTCTTTGGGCTTTTTACACCTCTTGTCAATCGATTTAAGTCTTTCACTTATATTCTAGTGGCCTTTGTGGTTTGGACCGTTATACTCACCTTTACCTTTATCTTCCTACTGATGGTTACCGATGATAAAACACCTTTCAGCGCGTTAAAGCTCTACGAGTCCAAGTTGACGCTATTTTATGTTATTCCAATAGTACTTCTATTTGTAATAATGACCGTCATTTACGCATGGTATTACCTTCCTCAAAATCAAGGGAAAATTTGGAAGATCAATCGATGGGAAACATATGAGGGGAATAGTAAGAAAAAAGAACTTCTTCTCAATATTGCGAAAGTCCTGGGTATTATTCTATTGGTCATTGCCGTGATTACAGACTACATACAGATGATTTTCGGCTTTTTCTTTGGCGCTTTAATGGCCTTCGCTTTCCCAGCCGTTTTAGTAGATGCCATTTACGCAGCAATCTATATCAAAGACCATCCTGATTACGAAGAGTTGTGATTGCACAAAAAAAACAAAAAGTTATTGGAGGAATCATTTTATGGAATTTACTCATAAAATTCCCAGCGTTGAAGCCTATAATCAATTAAGAGTGAACGCTGGAATGAATAGCACTAAACCTCATTCTGAAGTGAAAAAGGCACTTGAAGGGACTCTTTTCTTAGTTTCTGTTTATGAAGATGATGAACTCATTGGTTTAGGAAGAATTGTTGGCGATGGCGGTGTCACTTTTGTCGTATCCGATATTATGGTAGATAAAAAGTTCCAAAGGCGAGGTATCGCAAATAGAATAATGGAAATGATTGATCAGTGGTTTGATGAAAATACACATGAGAGTAGTTTTATCACTTTACTAGCTAAGGTTCCTGCAGATAAGCTCTATCGTAAGCATCATTTTTCCTATCTTGATGAAAATCGAGTGGGCATGATTAGAGAAAAATAGACGTGAGAAAAAACTTCATTTCACGGAACAAATACGGAACAACAAACAAAAAAGCCTTGGAAAACCAAGGCTTTTTGCGTATAAAAAATGCCCCCTACAGGGCTCG